>CERS01009013.1_pt1 | contig 42324 bp, 35 predicted proteins | sample 356251 | NCBI WGS metagenome assembly CERS01 (sample SAMEA2621020, study PRJEB7988) | marine metagenome | isolation source: saline water (ENVO:00002010), including
TTATAAGGTTTTTACAGCTGATACAAATCAGATGCTTGAGGAAGAAATTTTGAGAGCTAGTAAAAATTGATAATTTTTTAATTGGAGTTATGCATAATGTTTTTTATATCTGAAGTTTCATCAAATCATTCTCAGAAAATTGAAAGGGCGATAGAATTTATTGACCAGTCTGCAGCAGCTGGCTGTGATGCGGTGAAATTTCAATTGTTTAAAGTTGAAGAATTGTTTTCTAAAGAAGTTCTCGAAAATAAACCAGAAACATTAAAGCGAAAACAATGGGAGTTACCACTTGAATTTTTACCAGTATTGGCAAAGCGTTGTTCGGAAAAGGGAGTGCAGTTTGGTTGTACACCATTTTATATAGATGCAGTAAGAGAACTAAATGAATATGTAGATTTTTATAAAGTAGCGTCTTATGAACTATTATGGGACGATTTGCTTGTTGCCTGTGTGAAAACTGGAAAACCACTTATTTTATCTACTGGCATGGCGACAATAGATGAGATCCGACATGCAGTTGAGATAATTAGAAATAATGGCTGCGAAAACTTAACATTACTTCATTGCACTTCAGCTTATCCAACTCCATATAATGAGGCAAACCTTGCTGCAATTGAAATGCTTAGAAGTGAATTTGGTTGCAAAGTCGGTTGGTCAGATCATACCGTAAATCCGGGTGTCATAAGTCGAGCAATTAATCGATGGGGCGCGGAAGTTGTAGAGTTTCATATGGATTTGGAAGGCATAGGTGAAGAGTTCGAGTCAGGTCATTGCTGGTTGCCTAATCAAATTGCTCCTGTAATTAAACAATTGAGACATGGCTTGATTGCAGATGGTGATGGAGAAAAAAAGCCAGTAACTTCTGAGATATCTGATCGCATGTGGAGAGCTGATCCTTCAGATGGATTACGTCCTTTGAAATCTATTAGAGATACGCTACAAAAAAAATGAAATCTAAGATACTATTCTTTGGCTGTAATCACAGCCAGATTCCATATATGCAGAACCTCAAGAAGAGAGGTTACTACATTATTGCCACAGATATAAATAATGATGCTCCAGGACTTTACCTCGCGGACTCATTTTATAATTGTGGATATGATAATTTTGAAGATTTAGAAAAAGCAATAGATACCGAAGGCCCCGATCAAATAAAACATATTTTTACTGCTTCATCTCAGTTCTCTCATCTCGGCGCTTCTCATTTAGCAAATTATCTAGGAATAAAATATCCAGAAATAACAAATATCGACATTTGTTTAGACAAAACAAAATTTTACCCACTATTTAAAGAAAATGGGATATCAATACCAGATACTAATTACGTAAGAAATGAAGAAGAACTTAAAAAAACTTTAGAGAAGTATTCTAACGACACAAGTTTTTATCTTAAGTCTGATTTCAGTAAAAATCCAAATCACATCTATTTCGGAACCTCTGAAGAGCTCTTGAAAAATGAGATTAACTGGAAAAAAGACCGTTATTTTAAAGAATCCTACATTTTACAAACAAACTATTTAGGCGAAGGAATAAGACTAAATTTATTTCCTGGTGGTTATGAGCTGTATGAGTTTGAAAGTGGTAAATTTCTGAATAATAATGATTGGGAACAGCTGAAAGATTTTGGGATATTAAGCCGTCTTCTAAGTTTAAAACAACTGCTAGGAATGGATAATTGGCTTCTCAAATTTGATATTTTAATTGGATCAGATGATTATGTTGTTTTAGATATAGGTATGGATCCACCATATAGGATGAAAAGGTATTGGGAGTCGCAAGGGCTAAGCTTCATTGACTTCTACATTGATCTTTATTTACTTGATCAGTAATTATATTTTGAGATGAAGAAGTGTTTTATTAGACTTGATGCTTCACCAAGTCTGGGTTTTGGTCACTTAATGCGCTGTTTGGCTCTGAGCGATGAACTCAAGTCGAGTTTTGAGGTCATTTTTGTAGTTAGAGAAAATGAATCAAAAACAGAACTTGAAAAATATAATTTTGACATAATTCAAATCAAAGCCAATTCTAATGAGGAAGATTCTATGCTCTTATTGGCAACAAATAATCCTAATTCAATTTGGATTATTGATACAAAAAGGAAATTTCTTGAAAAATTCTTACCTAGTTTGAAAAAAAACAGTGACGTTGTTCTACTCATTGAAAATTTATCAAAAAATATAGATCACGCAGATGGTATTCTCTTTCCGGCAGCCCATCTTGACTATAATATTCTTGATCCCTGGTTGCCTAAGAGTAAGAGGGATATGGTCTTAACTGGATGGGATTGGATTTTGCTTAGAAATGAGATAATTAATGCTTCTCGATCAGATTCTTATTTTCCACTTGTTATAACAACTGGTGGAACTGATCCGAGCGGAGTATTTTTCAAGATTTGGGAATTGTTAGAAGGAGCACAGATTCACGCTACTTTTATGATTGGAGATTCATTTGCAAATAGAAATAAACTCCCGCTTCCTGATGAGTTTTTGAAAATAGTTGATTATGACATTAAATACATTGCATCAGCAGGAACTATAATTTCAACTTTTGGAATAAGTGTCGCAGAATGCTTGTTTTTAAATAAGCCCGTGATTTCTGTAGCCCACTCAAAAGAAAATGCTAGAGGTTCAGAGATCTTAAGCACTAGGACACCAGCTTGTATTAACCTAGGATATTTTGAAGATCTTACCCAAGAGCGCCTAATTAAAGAGATTGATGAATTGAAGCATCCAAATGAAGAGATAAATTCATGGTTGAGTCAAAATGTAATTGATGGTCAAGGTGCTAAACGTGTAGTTAGCTGGATAAAGCGTAAGGTTGAAGAGTGTTAACAATTTGTATAATTGAGGGCCACAATTCTGAGCATTTAAATATATGCTTAGATTCAATAAGCAAAAATACTAGCTCGCCTTATACCTTGAAAGTTTTCAAAGAAGAAAATACTAGAGAGCAAACCCTTAATACTATTTTGAATGATTTACCAAATCAGGATCTCATCATAGCGGCAGATGATATTGTATTCACATCTGACTGGGACAAAAGCCTTCTTAATCACTGGAATGAGAATAGGATCTTAGGTTTTTCTATGTTGTATCCTAAATCTAAGATTATTCAGAATCGAGGTTATAGGATTATTAGTATAGATGATGTTATTGCAAGCGAAGCTCTTGATAATGGGCTTGATAAGGATGAGGTTAATCCTTTTTCCCTTAGGCAATGTCAAAGCATTACTGGTTGTTTTCAAGCAATACCATCAAAAATTATTAATGCCATACCAAAATTTCCCTTAGAAGGAAGAAATCGATTAGGTGAACTTTTGTATCATAGCTTAGCTATTAGAAAAGGTTTTGAGGTCGTCGTTCTTGGCCACTTCATGGAACATTATGCTATAAGCACAAAGAAAAATCCTAATCAAAAATTAAGTAGTGAGAGCTATCTTAGTGAAAAAAGCATTTGGAAAGATGCTACTGAAAAATTTAAATTAAATGATTTTGCTGAAGTTAGAATCCGACGAGAAATTGATCAAGAATTAATTGATTGGCTAAATGACCCTTGCGTGATTTATGGAGCTGGAACAATAACAGAATTTATTTCTGCTAATGTTAGCTTCGAGGCACATACCCTATGCAGCGGGCTTAAGGAAGAGGATGGGAAAGAACTAAATGGAAAATTAATTAAATATAAGGATGATATAGAGTGGCTTGATTATCAAAAACTATTAATAACTGTTCAAGGGAAAGAAAAAATGATCTTAAAAGACATTTTAAATTTAGCATCCCATCTTGAGGTTTGTGCAATTCTTGTAGAAAAAACTCCTTCCGTTCATCGATATAAATTAAGAAAGATCCATAGACGGAACTAATGCTTTATTCAGTGACATGCTTGTTATAAGCATCATATGATTATATGATTACACCTATTATTTGGGGGGGTGACCCAATACTTGGATTCTCTTAGAATTTTCAGACGAATAGCTAATAATCTCAAATTAAGGAACTAATATGCCAGCAGATAATAAAAATAAGACGACCATCATAACTCTGTCCCGCCACAAAAAAGAGGGTGAGAAAACAGTGCTCGTCACAGCATATGATTATCCTCAATCAGTCATTGCCGATAAGGCTGGTGTAGATTGTATTCTTGTTGGTGATTCAGCCGGTATGACAACGCATGGTTATAAAACTACAATTCCAGTTACGATGGATCACATGATCATGCACTCAGAGGCAGTTGCTAGGGGCTCAAATAATGCTTTTTTAATAGGGGATATGCCTTACATGTCATATCAAAGTTCAAATGAAATTGCTGTTGAAAATGCAGGTAGATTTATAAGGGCTGGCATGGACTGCGTTAAAGTAGAAGGCGATATGATTGATCGAATTAAATCAATAGCAGACTCAGGAATAATTGTAATGAGCCATTTAGGCCTGACACCACATACTAGGGCTAAACTTGGAGGCTACAGAGTTCAGGGCAAGTCAGCTGAAAGTGCAGAAATTATATTAAAACAGGCGCTAGAATTACAGAAAGCCGGATGTTCTTTTTTACTTCTAGAAGCTATGCCTACTGAGCCAGCTGGCATGATTGCCAGTGAGCTTAATATTCCTGTATATGGTATTGGAGCTGGAAATAGAGTTGATGGCCAACTAGTAATTCTTCATGACTTAGTAGGGTTATTCTGGGAATTTAAATCAAAATTTGTAAAGCGCTACTGTGAAGCAGGCCAACTTATAGAAAGTGCGCTTAAGGATTATTATAATGAGGTAAAGAATGAGGAGTTTCCTACATCAGAACAATTTTATGAAATCAAGGATGAGGAGTTAGAAAAATTATTGTCAGACTCATCATGGAAGTATGAAAAGGATCGTGTTGAGAATCTAGCTGAACCAAAACATAGCGTAACACCAAGAACAACTAAAAAAACCAGAAAAAAGTAGGTTCGATTCAGTTATGAAAGCCAGTGATTATATTGTTGACTTTTTTATAAAAAAAGGCATTGATACTGCTTTTGTTATGACAGGAGGGGCAATAGCTCACGTAATAGATTCAGTTGCAGCGAGAGAGAAAGAGATTGAATATGTTTGTGTTCAAAATGAACAAGTCGCAGCTATGGCTGCAGAGGCATATTCACGAACAGGTAAAGCAAATGGGGTTGCGTTAGTTACAAGTGGACCAGGCGCAACCAATCTAATAACAGGGATTGTTGGGGCTTGGTATGATTGCATTCCTGCTATATACATTACCGGACAAGTTAGAACCTGGGAAATGACAACTGGTAAATCTACTTTGCAAGATGGTTTTCAGGAAGTTGATATTTGCACTCAAGTTAAGAATGTTACGAAGTATGCCAAAACTATAACCAATAAGTCAGATATTCCTCTTGAGCTTGAGAAAGCTTATTCAGCAGCTAATTCAGGAAGAAAGGGCCCTGTGCTAATAGATCTTCCCATGGACATTCAAGTAGCTGAATTAACATCAGAGGAAATCAATAGCGTAAAAGATCACGATTTTCTACTCGATCAAAAGTATGAAATTACAAAAGAAATAGATTCATTTATTAAGCTCTATGATAAATCAAAGAAACCTTTAATTTTGATCGGCGGAGGAGTTAAGCATGCCGATATCAAGAGTTATTTTAATGAATTTATTTTGAATTCAAAGATCCCATGTGTTTCAACATATGCTGCATATGAAATTTTAGAGCATTCCAATGAATATAACATAGGAGTTATTGGACAGTTTGGTCAATATTCGAGCAATGGCGCAATTCAAGAGTGTGATTTACTCATAGCTCTTGGAACTAGGTTTGGGATTAGAGCTATAGGAAATAACCCTGATCTATTTGCCTCAAATGCTAAAGTTGTTCATGTAAATATCGATAGCGGCGAGCTCAAGGATTCAAGGAAACAAGCTGAGCTTAGCATTCATTCAGATATCTTTACATTTTTAACTCAGATAGATGGCAAGGTGAAGTGCAGTAATGAAAGTTGGTTACATTCACTTGCTGAGAGTAAAACTAAAGACTTAGACATATCTGACAAAGGCACAGGAAAGGATGTTAATCCATATTGGCTTGTTGAAAATTTAAATAAAGAGTCTAGTCCTGATTGTATAATTATTCCAGATGTCGGCTGGCAAGTAACAACTTTGAATCAACAAAGTAAGCTTAAATTTGGGCAGCAAATGTTTTCTTCTTGGGCAAATTCTCCCATGGGATATGCTGTTGCTGCTGGAATTGGCGCTCACTTTTCAAATAAACAGAAAGAAATAATCATACATATTGGAGATGGAGGACTGCAGCTTAATCTCCAAGATTTACAGACAGTTTCTCACTATGAGATACCTCTCAAGATTTTTCTCTGGAATAATTATGGCTATGCAACCATTCAAGCTTTTCAGGATGGAAGTCTAGATCAAAGATATCATGCTACTGACCTCAATCATGGTTATTCAGCTCCAGATTTTGAAGAATTAGCTAAGCTTTACAAGCTTCAATACTTTAGAGTAGATGATGATTCTGAAGTCAAAAATACGATTTCAAATGTTTTAGGTGCTTCCGGCCCTGTTTTATGTGAAGTCATTATGGATATTAATTTTAGACCTAAGCCTGCTTTAGGAGCAGAAAAAGCGTTTGATGGTTTAGAGCCGACATTAGAAAAATGAGTGTCACCTTACTTAAATAAGAATAATATGAGCGGAAAGACAATATTAGTCACAGGGGCTAGCAATGGAATAGGTAGAGCTATAGCATTAGAGTTTGCCAATGCTGAGAATTATTTAGTTTTGACATGGAATAGCGATAGCGAAGGCATTAAAAAAACAGCTGAGCTTGCTAGAGAAAAAGGTTCTAAAACAGAAGTATTCCAGCTGGATTTGGAAGATGAACAAGAAATTTCTGACTTCTGCAAACAAATTAATAACGCATCGGCACCAGATATTTTAATCAACAATGCGGCTATAGCTCAGAAAAAAGACTTTATGGAATTAAATAATGATGATTGGAACAAGGTCTTATCTGTTAATCTCAGGGCACCTTTTCAACTTTGTCAGAGTTTTATCCCACGAATGCAAAAAAAAGGATGGGGTCGGATCGTTAATATTAGCTCTATCGGAGGTCAATGGGGAGGTATTTACCAAGTTCATTATGCCGCTTCAAAAGCTGCTTTGATTAACTTAACAAGATCTCTCGCTAGACTTTATTCTAAAGATAAAATTGCAGTTACAGCTATTGCCCCAGGGGTAATTGATACTGGTATGACTACTGAAACTTTAGGGCATCAAACAGATAAATTATTGTCTCATATCCCTTCAGGAAGATTAGGAACAACAAAAGAAGTTGCTAAAGCAGTGAAATATTTATGCAGCGAAGAGGCAGCATATCTGAGCGGTATTACACTTAATATTAATGGAGGAATGCACTTTAACTCTTGAATCATCTCTCTTCATCTAATGATCCACTTATTATTTTAGGTGCTGGTCCTCAGCAGATCAAAGTATATGAGACTGCGAAGCGCCTCGGTGTTAAAACTGTTGCGGTAGATTTTAATCCCAATGCAGATGCTCGAGAAATTGCAGATCACTTCGTATTAGCCAGTGTAAAAGATGCTGATGAATGCATTCGTGAGCTAAAAGCTATGGAATTGGATTATTCTGGTGTTATAACTTGTGGGGTAGAGGTGTCACCACAGGTTAGCCGAATTGCATCTTATTTTGGTTTGAAAGGCATATCTGAAGAGGTAGCAAAAAAGACAACACATAAGGGTTTAAGATTACAGACCCTAAACCAAGCTGGTGTACCTATCCCTAAATTCCAAAGATTAACTAAACCAACAATACCCAATCTTGATTTCCCATTTGTGGTGAAACCTTCAGATAGCTCTGGTTCGCGCGGTGTTCGCCAGGTAAGAAATAAGCAGGAGTTTTTATCAGCATTCAAGCATGCATCAACAATCAGCACAGATGATGAAGTAATTGTGGAGTCTTTTGAGTCAGGAACCGAAATAAGTATAGAAGGTTTTGTTATAAGTGGGAAAATGACAGTCACTGGAATAGCAGAAAGACATTTTTATCCCCTTGAAGAGACTTATCCAGAGTTTCTTGAGTACGGAGGGACGATGCCACCATCTTTTTCTGAGAAGTATGTGGAAGAAGCAAAGAAAGTTTTTACTGATGCTACAATCGCTCTGGGTATCACTGAAGGACCATCAAAAGGAGACCTTATTCTTACAAAAGAAGGCGTTAAGGTCTTGGAGATTACTTCTAGAACATCTCCAGGATTTGCCGCAGAGTCTCAACCATTAGCCTCAGGTGTTTCAGTATTGGAAACATTAATCTTATGGGCAATAGGCTCACCAGTTTCACCTGAACTCCTAAAACCAAAATGGAAAAAAGCAATTGCTCATCGTTACTTTAGGCACGAGCCAGGCAAAGTAATTAAAATAATAGGATTTGAAACATTACCCAATCAACCAGGAGTAAAATTTATTTTAAATCTAAATAAAGTGAAAGAAGGCGATGTTCTTGAACCTATGAATTATATGAATCGTTTATTTTATGTCACTACTGTGGCAGATACTCCTGAAGAGGCAATTCAATTGGCAAACTCAGCACTGGCTAGTGTAAAAATAAAAACAGAACCAATATCATGAAGTATCACTTAATTTTTTATATGAATCTAATGTTCTCTGCGCTGAGAGAGGAGGACAGGGAGATTGTATTAGATCAATGTATGGATCCTCTCCTTAAGATAGGAGAAGATGGCATCCCAATCGCAATTCAGATGTCAGGATTAAGTTTGGAGTATTTGGCTAAATTGAGGCCAGAACATTTGGAACGTCTGAAAATATTAATACAGGATGAGCATTGTGAATTCATTGGGAATGGTTATTCTCAAGTTATTCAGCCGCTTGCTCCCTATGAAATTAATGTTAAGAATCAGGAACTAGGCATGCAGTGTTATGAAAGTATTCTTGGACTTAGACCTAAGATAGCTACTGTTAATGAGATGGCATTTAGTTCAAGTAGCTCAGAAAGCTTTATTCAAACAGGATATACGGGCCTGATTATGGAATGGAATAATCCTTATAAGACCCATCCAGATTGGGACGAATCTATGCGTTTTTTTCCTCAGCGAGTAAATTTAGGGAAAGGCGCTGAAGCTGACCTTATTTGGTGTGATACGATCTTATTCCAAAAATTCCAGCGTTATGTTTATGGTGAAATTGAACTTAAAGAATATATGGAAAACCTAAAAAAATACAAAGATCAAAATGGTGCTCTATGTCTTTATTGTAGTGATGCAGAAGTATTTGATTTTCGTCCACCTAGATACGGAGACGAAGTTTCTTCTGGAGGAGAATGGCTTAGAATACGCAAACTGATGGATGCAGTTCAGTCTGAAACCGAAGGGTTAATTCTTCCTTCAAAAGTAATAGAAAACTATAAGGAAGAAGGTTCAAATTTACTTCAACTGGAAACTAGCTCACAACCCATACCTGTCAAAAAACAGGATAAATATAATATCAATAGATGGGCCTTAACAGGTAGAGATGATTTTAACCTTAATACACGCTGTTATAGGATTGCAGAGGCATTTTCAATAGCTGATCCAAACGATGACGATTGGAAAAAACTATGTTTTGTCTGGTCAAGCGACTTAAGAACACATATCGAGAATAATCGTTGGGAACAAGCCCAATTTATAATAAGTGAGCTAGAGAATAAATGGGTGAACTCTCAAGAAATGAGGAAATACCTCGTTCCATCTCATGATGATGCTAAACCTTTTGATATTAAATCAAACCGTTACTTTTCTATAGAAACAGCAAATCAGATCTTAACTCTGGATACTAAAAAAGGACTGAGTATAAAACAATGGTCAGTGGAGGGAGTTCCGCTTTTAGGAACTGTTCCTCATGGTTTTTTTGATGACATTAGTTTGGCTGCTGATTTTTATTCTTGCCATTCGGTGATTGAACCTCAAGGCAGCCATAAGGTAACTGATTTAGTTCAAATTGAACCCTGGTTAGCAGAAGATGAGGAAAAACATATCGTAGGCATGCGATTGAAAATCAAAGACCATGTTTTTGAGAAGGTATATGAAATAGATAAATCAAATAATACCTTTTCTGTAAACCAAACTATCCAACTTCCTAAAAGATATAGAGCTCTGATTAGAAGTTGTTACTTTACATTGCTACCAGGAGTTTGGGATATGGATACCTCTTTCTATAAAACAGCATTGGGTGGTAAAGAACCTGAGAGATTTAGGTTTGGTGATGCAGCAATTGATCACACGCAAAACCTTAATCAACTGGTATCAACTAGGCATGGATTAGGAGTTACGGATGGAGAAATTCAAATCGGCGATGCAAATAATTCTATTATTTTTAAGCATGAGCCATCAGAAGCAGCTTTAGTTCCTCATCTGCAGTATTTACCACAGAAAAATGGACATTATCTTCTAAGATTAATATATTCTGCACAAGAACTTGATGAAACTTTTAAAACATCCGACAAACCCCAGATCATAAAACATAAGCTGTTGGTTAGAGCGGATATTGAATAAATACAAAAGATAAAGATACTACTTTTTCTAGTATTTTTATTAAACAAATTTGATTCCTTTCATTTATATTCCTAAAAAAGACAAAACAAATCAATGAATAAAATTTTAGCATTTGACTCAATGTATATTGTTAATCCTATTAGAAAGGCATATATGTTATTTATAAAAAAAATACTTAATGCAGGAGGAACTTCAAGCAGTAAATTGATTTTATATCGACAAGATCATGACAATTTATTCATACGTGACAAACGAAATGTTAGTGCAATGGCTATTGGGGTTCATAAAGATCACATTGATGCTATGAGCATAAAGTTTTATAAATATTTAGATAAGTCTGGAAGCTCTGACAAGCTTCTAATGAAAAATCTTAAGTTATATAAGCTATATACAAGACAGGTCAAATTAAAACTAACGGGTGTTTTAAAATGCGCCTATAGAATAAGAAATTTATCATTAGATAGTGAAAAGAATATAGAAATCGTAACAGACAAACAAACAGTCTCTATAATGAGGGAAGCCTTCTCATTTTTAGATTTTGAACCTACTAATGTCACATGGAATGCAAATGGATTATTAACTTCATGCATCACCATGAATTCATTTATTATGAGATGTGCTGCACTAATTAAAATGTTTATCTCTCCTAGCGATCTCCCAAAAGATTATTTTTATAAGCATGTAGACTCTAACCTTCCAACAGTTCTTTTGACGATGCCACAAAGAAGGGCTGATGATTTTTTTTCATCCTACGTTGAAGAATTTAGCAGTGGATTTAACATTATTTTATACAGTATGGGCTATTGGAAAAATATACCTGATGACTATAAGCGCATAAAGATTGAAAGAAAAATAGGATTATTGCAGGGGATATTTAATAGAAAGTACATGTGCTTTACTGCAGATAGTTATATAGCTGATATTCTCCTAATTTTCTATGATCATGCAAATCTAAGCATGAGTATAGATGTTGTTAACTCTATATTTGCAAATAAAATTGATGCTCATATAAGCAGATTACAAACAAATGTTGTTGACAATTACTTGGCAATTGAAGCAAAAAAAAGGAATATATTTATTCTTGGAGATATTATGGAGGAAATATTCTACTGTGATGCTGCTATTTTTTCATCAAAGTCACAAAATACAGAACCCTCCAAGTTAGCATTGCCTAAAAAAAGCGGTGTCATCTATAAAGGAAGTAACTCTTTAATTAACTATCGACTTAAAAATTTTACTGAAAAACAGTTTCATTATCTGCATAATTTACTAGAAGTTGATATACAAAAAAAGATAATATTTTATGCTTCAGATCCCTCAAAAGATGAAAGCCAGCGCTATCAAACTGAAAAATTTCTAATCGATTGTTTTTCTCATATGCAAGATTTTATTTTTGTTATCAAAACTCATCCTCAAGACAATGGGAAGATTACCAACTATGCATACCTTGATTCATTAAAGCCATCAAATGTAATTTTGATTGGGGATATAGTGCAGAAAAATAATATTTCTAAGCAGTTTATGATATTCGATGATTTTGACTTTAATGCAGCTGTGAGCTCTTGTGATGGATTTTTGACCTTCTCATCGTCATCTATACTTCAAGCATTGGTGCTAGGAGTAAAGACAGGTATTGTGGATAAGTTTAAAAACGGTAATTACGACTATTTGGTTAAACATAAAGCTTCTTTATTGATTGATAGTGAAGAAAAATTGAGAAATTTCTTAAAGGTAAAAACATTTGATCTATCCGATGAAATACTAAGCTATTGCGGCCTAAAGAAAAACAATAATGAGTTTAATGTTGGTAAATATCTGCTAGAGTGTTTGAGAGAGTTTGATGAAAATAATGAAAAGAGAATGGCCAAAGATTAAATAGTCCTGATTTATAAAAACGCTCTTATGCCTTTTTTGATTGTTTAGATACATGAATAAATTTTGAGAACTACCCGGTATGAATTTAAAATTTCCTAAAAGACAGTTTCTTGGAAAGATTTATGCATTTTCAATATGTTTTATCCTATTAATCTTATCAGGTGACTTTTTCTTTAACATTTTAGCTGCTCACCCAGGATCTGATTTTTCAAATAATATCAATAGTGTTATTGGTGCTTCGCAAGGCCTTTATTGGGAGGGATTTAATGCTCCTAGCAGCGTATTCCAATACTTAATTGGACTCCACTTTTACTTTTGGTTAGGAGTTTTAAGTAGTATTTTTCAAGATGATGCCTCTTTGTTGCAAGGAATTACACTATTTCTCACATTTATGCTTGTTTCTCCAACATTATTTTCAGCTGCTCAACAAAGAAATAGGGGCTTGCTTTTGTTACTTTTAGTCGTTCTTTTTATGCATCCTCGTTTTCTTGATTTAGTAATAAGCAATATTAGATCAGCTTCAGCACTAGTTTTTGTATTTTATTCTCTTAAGGTTAAAGGAACAAAGTTTAAATTTCTATTAATGGGAGTTGGAGCAACATTCCATTTAGCAGTTCTGGCACCTATCTTTTTACATCTTATGCATCTATTTTGTAGAAGATTGCTAAAGATTAACTCATACTCAGGCCTATTGGTTTGGTTGGCTTTCCTAGCGCCGGGTGCGCTAATAATGGCGGCAAAAATACTTTTTCCACAACGAGGCGGAGGTGAATGGGAAGGAGGATTGATATATACATTTTCTATCTTTATTTTAGCTGCTTATACTTTTTTTATAGGCAAGAGGAAAGTTAACAATGAGTTTGTTTTCATTTCTTTGGGACTTATTTCTTTGGTTGTCTGGGGTTATATTTTAGGGTATTCAACTATGAGGTATTTTTCTTTCTTCTTTCCATTTTTTGCTGTGATGATATTGCTTTATGATCGCAAACCTCAAGTATTAATAATGACTTTTATTCTGTGGCTTTTATTTACATTAGCAAGTCACTCATTTTGGGTTTTAAGTCTATGACAAAACGGCAGCACGTTCTATTCCTTGTTAGCGGAATGCAAGGCGGTGGTGCAGAACGTATTGCTTCAACTTTAAGCAATTATTGGATAGGTAAAGGGTATAGAGTTACATTAATGCCTACATTCTCCGGCAGAGGTGAGTGTATATATCATCTAGATGAAAGAGTTGAGCTTGATTTCTTGGCAGATAGAGTGGTTGGTAATAAACACAACATATGTAATCGCTTGCGGAGATTTTTGGCCTTACGAAAAGCAATACTTCAAATTAATCCGGATGTAATTATTTCTTTTCTTACACATGTTAATGTAGCTGCATTACTAAGCGCTTTTGGGACCAAGATACCAGTTATTGTGTCTGAGCGAACTTATCCACCAAAATATCCTCAAGGCTTTATTCTTGAAACATTGCGAAGGATAGTTTATCCATCAGCAGCTGCAGTAGTTATGCAAACAGAGCAAGGTTTAGCTTGGCTAAAAAATATGGTATCTCAAAATAATGGTATTGTTATCCACAATCCTGTTACTTTTCCAATGGTTAACTCGGAACCAGTTGTGATCCCAAAAGATATAACTAATAAAGCTCGTAAGATATGTTTGTCCGTTGGCAGGTTAGACGAGGGTAAGCGTTTTTCGGCGATAATTAGCTCTTTTAATAATGTAGCCAGCAAATTTCCTGACTGGGACCTTGTAATTCTTGGAGAGGGATCTGAACGTGACCACCTTGAATGGAAGATTTCCAACCTCGGCCTCCAAGATCGTGTACATTTACCTGGGCACGTCGGCAATGTATCAGATTGGTACTTCCATGCGGACGCATTTGTCATGAACTCTCGCTTTGAAGGTTTCCCAAATACTCTCCTTGAAGCAATGGCGCATGGAATGCCAGTGATAAGTTCGGACTGTGATACAGGACCAAAGGAAATTATAACTGATGGAATTGACGGGTTACTGGTCAAAACATTAGGAATTCAATCAGAATTATCTTCAGCCATGGAAAAAATTTTTGAGGATCCCTTATTTTCAAGATCTCTTGGACAAGCAGCAACTTCAGTTCGTAAGAGGTTTTCTTTAGATTCCATTGGATCTAAGTGGGATAATTTAATTGAACTCCATACAAGTTTGTCAAATGGTGATAAATAAACGAATCAAAATCACGCATATAATTACTGGTTTAAATACAGGAGGTGCTGAGCGAGCGCTTTATAATTTACTAGCAAGTGACTTTGGCTCCAAATATGATTGCTCAGTCATTTCATTAATTGATGAAGGTACCTATGGAACTAAGATACGTGCTTTAGGGGTCCCTGTTTATGTTCTAAATATGCGTGCCGACTTCTCTATTTTTAACTCAATAATATTATTAAGAAATATTATTAAAAAAATTGCACCTGACATACTTCAGGGTTGGATGTATCACGGTAATTTGGCAGCCACTATTGCGAGATATTTTTGTGACGAGGCTTCAATATTAGCTTGGAACATTAGACACAGCCTTTATGAGCTTAAGACTGAAAATTTTAAAACTCGTCTGATAATAAAAGCTAATAAAATCTTTTCAAGAAGGGCCAATGCAATTTTCTACAACAGCAGAGTATCTAAATCTCAACATGAGAACTTTGGCTTTGATCATAAAAACTCTGTTTATAATCCTAATGGTTTTGATATAGATATTTTAAGCCCTTCAGAGGAGAAAAGACGGATTGTGCGAGGCAAACTCAGAATTTCAGATAATGATATTGTTATTGGCCATGTAGCCCGTTATCATCCAATGAAGGATCATGCTAGCTTCATTAAAGCGGCGATTATGGCAATGTCTGAACGATCAGACTTAGTGGTGCTAATGATTGGTCGTGGAGTCAAAGCTAATACTTCTTTTTTGTTAAGTGACTTGCCAGAGACATTAATCTCTAGATTTCATTTTTTAGGAGAACGTTCTGATGTTTATGATCTTATGCAGTCAATGGATGGATTTTGTCTCAGCAGCGCATGGGGTGAAGGATTTCCTAATGTTTTGGGTGAAGCTATGTCAGTGGGAATACCCTGTATCACTACTGATATAGCTGAAAGTTCTGAAGTTGTTGGTAATACAGGTATTGTAGTCCCTCCATCTGATCCAGAAAAATTAGCAGAAGCCCTTCTTACTTTTTTGAATCTATCAACCTCTAAAAAATTTGCTCTTGGTCAAGCGGCACGCCGGAGAATAGAAGAGAATTACTTAATGAGAATTAACATCGAATGTTATGAAGCCACTTATCAAAAATTGACTAAATATTTAGCGACGACAATAATATAAAATTATGCTTATCTGATGATAATTTTATTTGAATTATACAATTTACCTCCTTGTATAAAGATTCGTGCAGTTACTTTTACTGCATACCAGTATGAGGATACAAAACTTTATAGTTAGAAATTTTTTTAGATACTAATTTAATTATGATGCTTAAGACAGGTATTTTATGTGTGGAGTGACTGGATTTTGGTCCTCACTAGATTGCGATCATGAGGCAATTGCTACAACTATGGCTGATCAAATTGCATCTCGAGGCCCTGATGATGTTGGTATCTGGTCTGCTAAAAATGATGGCTTGGTTTTGGCTCATCGCCGCTTATCAGTTATAGATTTATCTTCATATGGTCATCAACCAATGATTTCATCTTGTGGAAGATATGTTATCTCATACAATGGCGAAATATATAATCATCTTGATATTAGAGAGTTATTATCGGCGGAAGCAGATTTCTCTGGGTGGAAAGGCCACTCAGATACTGAGACACTTCTAGAGGCGATTTCTTATTGGGGCTTAGAGGCTACTCTAAAGAAGCTTAATGGAATGTTTGCGTTTGCACTTTGGGATAATAAAAGCAAAAGACTTTATCTAGCAAGAGATAGAATTGGGGAGAAACCAATGTATTATGGCACCCTTAAAAGCACATTTGTTTTTGGCTCTCAGTTAAAATCGCTATCTGTTCATCCATGCTGGCAGGGTAATATAGATCGTGATGCTTTGTCATTATTCATGAAATATGGATATGTACCATCGCCATTTAGCATCTATGAGGGTATAAAAAAGTTACCACAAGCTCATTTTATTGTTGTGAGTGATGGTGGTAACTCTATTTCTGAACCAAAATGTTATTGGAATCTCGATAGTAACTCTGAGCATACCATAAGTTATGAATATAACAGTATTCAATCCGTTACAGATAATCTGGAGAGCTTACTTCATGACTCAGTGAAGCGGAGAATGGAAGCAGACGTTCCGCTTGGTGCTTTTTTATCAGGGGGAATTGACTCTACTATGATAGTTGCATTAATGCAGAAAATTTCCAAAAATCCAGTAAAGACTTTCTCAATTGGTTTTGATGAAGATAGCTATGATGAGGCAGGGCATTCTAAGAAGGTTGCCCAGCATCTTGGCACAGACCATTATGAATTATATGTTAGCCCTGAAGATACAATGTCTGTTTTACCGAAGCTATCAGGAATCTATGATGAGCCATTTGCAGACCAATCCCAGATCCCGACATATATTGTGAGCGAACTGGCAAAAACTCAAGTAACAGTCAGCCTATCTGGTGATGGAGGTGATGAACTTTTTTTTGGTTATGACCGCTATTTTCAGGTTCATAGCTGGTGGCGCAAACTTCGGTTAGTCCCTTTACCAGTAAGGAAGCTGATTTCATTTACTTTGATAAATATTCCCAGTGGTTTCTTAAACGCATTACTATTATTACCTTCTAAGTTTACTGTAAAACATCTCAGAGATAGGATTCTTAAATTTGCACGTTTGATCGATGCTCCTGATTGGCTTACATTTTATGATCGAGTAATTACCCAGAGTAATTATCCAAAACCCCTTGTTCTCAATGCTTCCAAAAATAATGATTTTTTAAATCAATTCAAACAAAAAATTGAGGGGTTACCAATTCCTGAAAAAATGATGTACTTGGATAAGATTTTATATTTACCAGATGACATTCTTGCCAAAGTAGATCGTGCCAGTATGGCTGTTAGTCTCGAGGCTAGAGTACCTTTTCTCGATCATAGGCTTGTTGAGTTCGCTTCACAAATTCCTTTCAAGTATAAATTCCGAGACAAACAAGGAAAATGGATCTTACGAAAATTACTCTATCGCTATGTTCCTAAATCACTTGTAGATAGGCCAAAGATGGGATTTGGAGTGCCAATAGAATATTGGCTTAAGGGACCGCTGAGTGATTGGGCTGATAATCTCCTTGATGAAGAAACACTGGATAAACAAGGTTTCTTTGATTCTGCATTAGTGAGGAAAATGTGGCGTGAACATAAAGAAGGGAAACGCCGTTGGCATGTTCAGCTATGGCGATTGTTGATCTTTCAAATGTGGTTTATTGAAAATAGGCCTTTATAATAAAAAATTATGAAAAAAAAATTAGTCTATGTTGATATTGGCACTCATTTTGGCCAAGAATATAAGGCACTCTTTAGTTATTCTGTAGGGGAATTTATTTTTCGATTCATTAAAATATTTATAGCTTCTTTCATATTCCCCAAGAATAAAATAGAACCTATTGGCTTATCTGAAGCAATAGATATTATCAAATATACAAAGGTAATAAGGCAGAAAAAAAATGACATCACTACTGTACTAGTTGAGCCAAACATACGATTATACAGTGATGCAATTTACAGAAGTGCAGATAAAGTATTTTGTCTGGCCTTAGGTGGCATGGGTGATAGTATGCACTTCTCAAATTTATTTTTTCCTAACTCAGACAAACTAAGCCAGGGTGCGAGTATATTCAATACGAAGAAAGATATAGATTTTGACGAAAGCGATAATGTGGTTATCTGTGGCTGTGTTCCTTTTGCAGAAATGCTCAAAGAGTCACTTGATAAATCATTAGGCAAAAATACTTATGAGGTTGTAATCCGAATTAATTGCGAAGGCTCCGAAGATACTGGAATATATGCTTTTCATAAAGTATTCCAAAATCAATTTAATGTGATATTTGGCTCCCTTAAAGATGTAGGTGAACTAAAGGGATCTTCTGAAATGGAAGCTTTATTATCCTATATTGACAAAAATGATCTAAAGTTTGTACCCTTTTCACCGCTTTACACGACATGGAAGAATGCAAGCAGAGAAATACTTAATATTCTTGAGTAGTTAGATAATTTTTTTAGGCTTCTTTTTTTGGGAGGGCTGCACTATCAATCTTTCAGTAAATATGTATAAGACTTATTATGAATTATAGACCAGAAATAGATGGCTTAAGAGCGATTGCCGTTTTGCCTGTTGTTCTTTTTCATGCGGGGGTAGGATTATTTGGTGGAGGCTTCGTTGGAGTCGATATCTTTTTTGTAATAAGTGGATATTTAATTACAACGATTATCCTACATGACCTAAAGCAAGATAAATTTAGAATATCAAAATTTTATGAAAGACGAGCAAGACGGATCTTGCCCGCACTATTTTTTGTAACTTTTTGTTGTGTGCCTTTTGCCTACTTTATTCTCTTACCAAACGAATTAGTTAATTTTGGGCGCAGTTTAGTAGCTGTTCCTACATTTTTGTCAAATGTACTTTTTTGGAGTGAGCGTGGTTATTTTGGAGGCGCAACTGAATTAAAACCATTAATACATACTTGGAGTTTAGCAGTAGAAGAACAGTTTTATCTTTTATTCCCAATTATATTAATGATTCTTTGGTATCAATTACGTAAATGGACTGGATCATTTATTCTTATAACAATTTTATGTTCACTGTACATATCTTGGTTTCTTACTGATCTCCATTTTGAGACAGCTTTTTACCTACCATTTGCTCGAGCGTGGGAATTGATGGTTGGCGCTGCAGCTGCTTTTTATAGCAAACAATTAAGCAATGTAGGAAACCAATATTCTGGCATTCTTTCAATTTCTGGTTTTTCATTAATATTTTATGCGATATTTAGCTTTGACAAAACTACAGCTTTTCCCGGCCTTGCTGCAACAATCCCTGTATTTGGAACCCTTCTATTAATCATCGCCGGCCCAAGTAAGAATATAGTTAACAGTGCTTTAAGCAGCCCATGGTTGGTAAAGATTGGTTTGATGAGTTATAGCTTATATCTATGGCATCAGCCCATTTTTGTCTTCCTCAGGCATTTGAATCTACATGACTACATAATCATTGTGGGAATACCATTGTCTTTTACCCTCTCATTATTTAGTTATAGATTTATAGAAACTCCTTTTAGGGATAGAAGCAAGTTTTCCATGAAAAATATCTTTACATATAGTTTTATAGCTTCTTCAGTCTCAATAGTCTTAGGCATGATATTAATTTTTAATGATGGCTTTTTAAATCGCTATTCCGAGGTCGATCAAAAAATATTGAAACAGTTCGTAGATCAAGGCAATTATAACCAGACTCGTTTTGACAAACTCCAAATGAGGGCTTTCGACGAGACTTCTAAACGTCGTGTATTGGTTGTTGGCGACAGTTATGCAAAGGATTTAATTAATGTTATGTATGAGGGACAAATTGATTCGGTCATACAGTTCTCTACAAAACAAATTAATTCTGAGTGCGGTAATGTTTATTCTGTTAAGAATTTTGATGAATTTATACCCGAGAATCGCATTAAACGGTGTGCTTGGATGGGGAGATATGAAGACCCAAATATGAGGTTATTGATGGCCGAAGCTGATGAAATTTGGTTGGCGAATTCGTGGCAAGATTGGGTGATAGATTTAATGCCAGAGACATTAGAAAATTTATCGGCTGAGTTCGATGCGGAAATAAAAGTTTTCGGAAGCAAGCACTTTGGAAAGATTTCACCAAATAAAATTTTGAATATAGATCCATCAAAGCGTGACCAATATAATCAGGCTTCATCAGCTGAAGTGGTTTCTACCAACGAAAAACTAAAAGCAGCCATCCCTTCAGATTTTTTTGTAGACTTGAGCCTTGTATCATGTGGAGGGAATACTTCGGAATGTTTAATATTTACTAAAGATGGATTACTAATTTCTTCAGATGGAGGTCATCTCACAAGGGCTGGGGCTAAACATTTAAGTGGAGATTATATAAAACTACTTTCTTTACATGCACTGACTTCTTTTAATAAGTAAAAAAATATTCTGATTAGTGTAAGTAATAATTAGATTTGATAATGTGTATTTGCTAGGAAAAAGAACTGAAAGAATAAAATATTGTCAGTTTTGATATTCCAATCATTGTTAATGAGATCAAAATTAGTTTTTTATTTATATAAGGCACACAATTAATGAAAAGAATATTATTTATTATTTCCGAAGAATCATATTTTATGTCTCATAGGCTTAATTTGGCTATTGAGGCTTTAGAAAAAGGATATAAAGTTGGCCTTTTGTGCAACCGAGGAAAAAATATCCATTCAATAAAGGAAAAAGGCATTGAGGTATTTAATTTTTCGTTAAGTAGAACATCTTTGAGTCCTTTAAACCACTTAAAAACTATTATTAAAATCTCTAAGACATTTAAGTTATTCAAACCTGATTTAATTCATGCTGTAGCAATTAAACCAGTAATATTTAGCTCATTAGTCACTAAATTCCATGATGTTGAGGGAAGAGTATTTGCTTTAGGAGGCTTGGGCTTCATTTTTAGTTCAAATAGATTTTTGGCTAAACTGCTTAGACCTTTTATTGTTTTATTTCTGAAATATTGTCTTTCGGGACGTAAAACACGTCTGATAATGCAAAATAAAGATGATTGTAAGAAAGTTTGGGATTTGAAATTAATTGAAAAAAATAAAACAAGATTAATAGAGGGGGCAGGAGTAGACACAGATCTATTTTTGCCAGAAGAAGAATCTCAAGAAATGCCAACAGTAATTTTACCAGCAAGACTTTTATGGGATAAGGGTATTGGAGAGTTTGTAGAAGCTGCTAAGATTATTAAATCAAAATCTATAAGTGCTAGGTTTATTTTAGTTGGTAGTCAAGATTTACATAATCCTGAAAATATTAAATCACAAGTTATTGATAAATGGGTGGATCAAGGGCTAGTAGAATATTGGGGATTTAGTGACGATATGCCGAAGATAATGAGGGAGGCGTCTATAGTTTGCTTACCATCTTATCGAGAAGGATTGCCTAAAGTTCTTATTGAAGCTGCAAGTTGCGCTAAACCTATAGTGACAACAGATGTACCAGGTTGCAAAGAAGTGGTTTCTCATGGCCTTAATGGATATCTTGTAAAAGAGAAAGAATCAAAGGATTTAGCAATTTTTCTAGAAGAATTGATACTCGATAAGAACCTAAGAAACTCAATGGGTCAGGAGGGAAGAAAAATTGTGTTAGATAGATTTGCCGAGGACTTAATTACTGAAAAAACAAGAAAAGTTTGGGAAGAGGTTCTTTTATGAAGGTCTTAGTTACTGGTGGAAATGGGTTTATAGGTAAGGAGTTGTTATCATCAATGCATTCCAAAGGAACCTACATACCTGTATCGGGCGTAAGAAAAAAAAATAAAGATGCAAACATTAATGATGAAATAAAAGTAGTTGAATTAGGAGATTTAGAAGAAGGACGAGATAGGAGGGATCTTTTTAAAGGCATTGACGTCATTATTCATACTGCAGCAAGAGTGCATATAATGAAAGAGGATACTAAAAAATCTGAAATAAAATATAAGAAAATAAATGTTGATGCTACTCTAAGCTTGGCTCTTGATGCAATAGAAGCTGGAGTAAAAAGGTTTATTTTTTTAAGTACAATCAAAGTTAATGGAGAAACAAATATAGGTAGAGGCTTCTCAGCTGATGATCTTCCAAAACCTGAAGGAGATTATGCAAAGTCAAAATTTGAAGCAGAACAGGGGCTTTTTCAGTTATCTAGATCTTCAGATATGGAAGTGGTTTGTATAAGACCACCTTTGGTCTATGGAAAACAAAGCAAAGGTAATCTGCATTTTTTAATTAAATTTATCAAATTAAAAATACCTCTTCCCCTCTCAGCAGCAAAAGATAATAAACGTAGCTTTGTTTCCATAAACAATCTGGTTGATTTGTTAATACACTGTATTGATCACCCTAATGCAGCCAATCAGGTATTCCTTGTAAGTGATGGAAATGATATTTCGACAGTTTCTCTAATAAAACTAATATCAAAGAAACTAAGAATTAAACCTAAAATTTTTTATCTTCCCCCTTTGTTTATAAAAATATTTTGTATCCTTTTAGGAAGATCAGGCTTGTATTTTAGGTTATTTGGAAATCTCTATATCGATATAGAGAAAACATCAAGCATATTGTCTTGGAAGCCAAAAGAAGACATTGAATCAGGTTTGGAATCTATTTTTAACAAATGAAATATTTTTTCACTAGAATAGACAATGATTAAAAGAATATTTGATTTTATTAAACTTATTTAGTTTATATAATTTCTTCAACGGATTTTTATTTTATAAGAAATATTTTTCAATGGTTAGTCCATGAAAACTTCTAACAAATGATATTAGGTGTAAGATGAATTTACTATCACTAATTGGTCGCGATTCAGAGCTTTTTTCCTCAGATATTAGGATTCAAGAAGATGCTTTAAGAATTGCTATACAAAAATCCCGATTTTTAGTTATCGGTGGAGCTGGCACAATTGGCCAGGCTGTTACCCAGGAAATTTTTAAACGCGACCCCAAAACTCTCCATGTTGTAGATATCTCAGAGAACAATATGGTCGAACTTGTGCGAAATCTAAGAAGCACTGAAGGCTATTCAAGTGGTGAATTTAAGACATTTGCTGTTGATTGTGGATCTATCGAATTTGAGGCTCTAGTTAAGGGTGAGGGTCCTTATGATTATGTGTTTAATCTATCAGCACTAAAACATGTTAGAAGCGAAAAGGATTCTTATACTCTTATGCGCATGATAATGGTCAACATATTTAATACTGTTGAGACTTTACGAATGGCAAGAGAAATTGGAGCTAAGAAATATTTTTGTGTATCAACTGATAAAGCAGCTAATCCGGTTAATATGATGGGCGCTAGCAAGAGAATTATGGAAATGTTCTTGATGCGTGAAAGTCTAACTCAAAATATTTCGATGGCACGCTTTGCAAATGTGGCTTTCTCAGACGGCTCATTGCTTCATGGGTTTAATCAACGATTTTCTAAAAGACAACCATTTTCAGCTCCAAATGATGTACGTCGTTACTTTGTAACTCCTCAAGAGTCAGGCGAGCTTTGCCTTTTGTCTGGTCTCCTTGGAGAAAATAGGGATATTTTTTTCCCTAAATTAAGTGAAAAATTACACTTAATTAAATTCTCTGAGATTGCGGTTCATTATCTTCAAGAGCGAGGCTATGAGCCCTTCGAATGTCAGTCAGAAGATGAAGCACGTGATAGAGCAGAAGAGCTAATAGCAAATAAACAATGGCCATGTTTCTTCTTCAAGAGTGATACAACGGGTGAAAAAGATTTTGAGGAATTTTTCACTGATGATGAAGATTTAGATATAGAGCGTTTCGAAACTATCGGAGTAATCAAAAACCAACCTATTTTTGATGGCGCTAAGCTTGACAAATTCATGGACGAAATTGAAGCTCTTAGGAAAAAAGGTTCATGGACCAAAAACGATATTATTAGTTTATATTTTGCGATCCTGCCTGAGTTTGCTCATAAAGAGACCGGCAAATACTTGGATGAGAGGATGTAAATATGGATCGTTTTTTTGACCTTTTATTTTCTCTATTATCGCTATTGTTACTTTCTCCTTTGTTAGTGCCTACGATAATAATACTAAGACTTACCGGTGAAGGTGAAATATTTTTTTTACAGGAACGGATTGGTCAGAATCGTAAAAAATTTAAGTTATTTAAGTTTGCAACGATGTTAAAAGAAAGTCCAAATATTGGAACCGGCACTGTTACAATGAGGGACGATCCTAGGGTGCTTCCGGTAGGCAAATTTTTGCGTAAAACTAAGATAAACGAGCTGCCACAGCTGCTAAATGTATTGATTGGTAATATGAGTATTATCGGGCCAAGACCACTAACCGACCAAGCATTTAGAGTTTACTCAGAAAGTACTCAAAATCTTGTAACGCAAGTTCGGCCAGGTCTCTCAGGAGTAGGATCTATTGTATTTCGTGGTGAAGAAGAGATAATGCATGGAGCAACTGCTTCCGTTGATTTCTATGCAAATGTTATAGCACCATATAAGGGAACTCTTGAAGAGTGGTTTGTCTCAAATAAGAGCTTATATATTTATTTTGTAGCAATTTTTGCTACGGTTTGGGCAGTTCTTTTTCCAAGTACAAAAATAGCGTGGAGAGTTTTTAAGGATTTGCCAGATCCACCAACAGATCTTAAGCAAGTACTTAATTTTATTGATTAACTTTTAAATAATAAATAGATTTAAAAAAGCTGCAAAATGCAGCTTTTTTTCGTTGCAAGGTTTTATTTTAGATTATTGATTCCAAATAATAGATATATAATTTATATTTAGTGCGATGATTCAATTTAATAATTTAAATAAAGAAAAACCATACATGGTTCTTAAGGCTAAGTATGATCAAGCTTTAAAAGCAGACCAAAAAGCCATTGAAGCTATTTCAATTTCGTCCTATATGAGAAAAACAAATGAGGTTGATTCTAGATATGTAAACCTAAAATTTGTTAATAACGATGAATTTATTTTTTTTAGCAACTATAACTCACCAAAAGCATCATCTTTTATTTCTCACAATCAAATAGCTGCTTTGATATATTGGTCTTCAATCAATGTTCAGATTAGGATGAAAGCGAAAATAAAAAAAACTTCAAAAGAATATAACCAAGAATATTTTTTAAATAGATCAGAAAAAAAGAATGCTTTAGCAATTTCGTCCAATCAATCAAAGCCAATAGACTCTTATAGCCAAGTTATAGAAAACTTTAATAATTCTATAAAAAATGATGATTTAAAAAAATGTCCAGAATTTTGGGGAGGCTATACATTCACACCATTTTATTTTGAATTCTGGGAAGGGCACGAATCAAGACTTAACAAGAGAGAGGCTTTTAAAAAGAAAGATGGGTATTGGGCACATTCATTTGTTCAGCCATAAATATTGCCAAATCTAATTTTTAGTATAAAATCCATCACTTAAATGAAAGTCAAAGAATCCTGCTCTAATACAAATCCTTTGTTAAAATTTTAATGATATATATTTTGTCTTTTACAGCCTCCTAAGCATTTTTTATGGCGTTTTCAAAGAAAAAAAGCACTCCTATAAATGAAAAAATAAAAGCTGAGCAGGTCATGCTAATAGGAGCAAATGGAGATAAAGTGGGACTTGTTTCCTTGAGTAAAGCGCTCGAGTCAGCAAGAGATGAATCATTGGATTTGGTTCAGGTTTCTCCTTCTGACTCTAATCCTGTTGTTTGTAAACTTTTAGATTATGGAAAACATCTCTTTGATAAGAAAAAGAATATTTCATCTTCTAAAACAAAAGTTAAAAGAAATAATACAAAAGAAATAAAATTTAGACCATCTACAGACGTAGGTGATTACAACATTAAATTAAAAAAAATAAAAAGCTTTATTCTTGATGGAGATAAGACTAAAATAAGCGTCCGATTTAGAGGAAGAGAGATTCTTAATAGCGATCTTGGACTTGAGCTACTTAATAAACTTAAGGAAGAATTGGCTGATATTGCTCAGGTAGATCAAGAAGCTTCTCTTGAAGGCAGGCAACTGTTGATGGTTCTGTCACCTTTGAAGAAGAATAACTAATTTATTGATTTGTGATATGGGATATAAGTTGAAAACACATTCTGGAGCCTCAAAACGCTTTAAGAGGACTGCTAAATCTGTAAAAAGCCGAGGGGCTAATAGAAATCACATATTATCAAAGCAATCTACAAAAAGAAAAAGACATAATAGAGGATTAAATAAACTTGAAGGCGTAATGTTAAAAATGGCTTCAAGATTAATTAATAAATAATATGCCAAGAGTAACAAAAGCTAAAACTGCAAAGGCAAAGCATAAAAAGATTCTAGCCTCTACAAAGGGTCATTATGGCGCAAGAAGTAGACTATACAAGACAGCAAAACAGTCGAATATTAAGTCAATGCAGTATGCATTTAGAGACAGAAAGAATAAAAAAAGATCATTCAGGTCATTATGGATTTCAAGGATTAATTCTGCTGCAAGGGAATTAGGTATTTCATATTCTAAACTTATAAACGGGCTATCAAAAAATAATATTATTATTAATAGAAAAATATTATCTGATCTTGCCATTAAAGATATCTCAACTTTTGAGAAAATAGCAAAAACTGCTATAAAATAGAAGCTCAATGTCTAGTAGGGACAAAATAGAGCCACCTGTTATAAAAAAGAAAATAGGTACTCGTCATCCTATTAATCAAACTAAAGATTTTCTTCTAAACCTATTATCTCAACATGGCTTTCAAGAAATTCAAGGTCCTGAGATTGAGAGTGAAGAGTTTAACTTTGATATGCTCAATATTAAAAAGTCTCATCCAGCAAGACAAATGCATGATACTTTTTATGTAGAAAATAAAAGAAGAGTGCTCAGGACTCATACTTCACCTGTTCAAATTAGGAGTATGCTTGAATCAAATCCTCCTTTTGCATTCAGTTCGGCAGGAAAGGTATATAGAAAAGATGATGACGCAACTCACTTACCAATGTTTCATCAAGTAGAGGGCATTTATGTTGATCAAGGTATAAATTTTGCTAATCTAAAAGATCTTATAAATAAGATTTTATTTAGTATTTTTGGCGAACATGTTGAGATAAGATTTCGTCCATCATATTTCCCATTTACTGAGCCATCAGCTGAGGTAGATATTTTATCTGAGAATGGAAAGTGGTTAGAAATTTTAGGCTGTGGGATTGTAAATCCGATTGTATTAAATAATTGCAATATTGACTCAAAAAAATATAGCGGACTCGCCTTAGGCCTGGGTATTGAAAGAATTGCAATGCTTAAATATGGAGTTAATGATATTAGGGAATTTTATAAATCTAATTTAGATTTTTTGGATCAATTTAAATGAAATTTATATATCAAGACCTCTTGAATTTGTTAAAGGAACAGCCGTCTAAAGAATCTCTCTCAAAAAAACTATTTCAGTTAGGTCATGAGCATGAAATTGATGGAGATATATTTGATATGGAAATTACACCTAATAGAGGAGATTGCTTGTCACTTTTAGGTTTATCTAGAGACTTAAATAACTTTTATCAAAGCGATGATCCATTCAAAATTTATGAAGCAGATATAGAAATATTAGAGTTTGGTTTCAAAAATCTTGCATTTAAGTCGTGTCCAAAGATTTCATTTTTAGAAATTGAAATTGATAAAAATATATCGCCTTATAAAGCATATCTTGAAAACTATTTTTCAAAATTAGGTAATAACAAAACCAACTTTTTTACTGATATCTCTAATTATATTTCATATGAAAGAGGGCAACCAACACATTGCTTTGAGAGAGAATCTATAACTAATGATCTAACTTTTAGTAATCGGACTTGTGCAGAGAGCTTTAAAACTCTTCTGGGCAATAAAATAAAGCTTGAAGGCAAAAATTGCGTTTTTACAATTAATGACGAAATAGTTAGTCTTGCAGGTGTCATGGGCGGAGAGTCAACTGCTTGCTCAACTAACACAAGAAAAGTTTTGGTTGAATGTGCTTATTTTAATCCAGAGGATATTATTGGAAAGACAGTTAAGTATAACTTGAAATCTGACGCTGCTCATAAGTTTGAAAGGGGAGTAGACATTGCATCGCAAGAGATAGTTCTGAGAAGGTTTATAAGTATTGTGCAAGATCATACCTCCATAAAGAGTTTAAGGATGAATTCATTTATTGGAAATAAGATCAAAGAAAGATATCTTCCAATTGAAACAGAAAGAATCAATAAAATCTTAGGCACTAAACTTACAACAGATGAGTATGTTAATTATCTTGCGGGACTAGGTTTTGAAATTAAAGATAAAATAAAGATTCCCTCATTTAGACATGACATTGATTCCCAAAACGACCTGTCGGAGGAAATTGCTAGGATTATAGGGTATGACAATATCAAAAGCATTCCTATAAAACTTTCTCTTAATTTAGAAAAAGAGCAAAACAGGATTTCCATGATTGAGGATTTTTTTGTGGAGAATGGTTTTTCAGAAGTTATTAATTTTCCATTTACAGAAAAAGAAGAGAAAAAATCAATTCTTATTGACAATCCATTGGATTCCAATAGAAGGAATTTAAGAGTCTCTCTTAAGGATTCTTTGATAGAAAACTTGCTATTTAATGAAAGAAGACAAAGAGATTCAATAAAGCTTTTCGAGATAAGCGATATTTATTTAAATGAAAAAAATATTCTTCAAGAAAAGAAACTTGGCATTATTATAAGTGGTAGGTTAGGGCATAATCATGAAGATTTTCCAAAAAAACTTAATAGCAATTATCTAAATGAAATATTAAACCTTAAAAATAATATTTCTGTTTTCAATATCGAAGAGATATCCAGGGAGAATCTCAAAACTAAAAGGAAAGAAAAGATTTTCTATACTGAGATTTTAGTAGAAGACATTCCTAATGAGTTTTTTAAAGATATCAAATCAAAGGAGGGTGAAATAAATTTTGTTAAATATAATCCAGTATCAGAATTTCCCTCGAGTACTAGAGACTTTTCTTTTTCTATAAGTAGCCTTGTTGAATATAATAGCTTCATCTCCCATATTAAAGATTTTAAAGATGATAACCTTAAGGACTTCTTTATCTTCGACTATTATGAAAATGAAAAGCTTGGCGAAATCAAAGTAGGCATAAGACTGGTTTTTCAATCGCCTGCAAAAACACTTTCCGATGAGGATATCCAAAAGAGTATAGATAAGATCTTAAAACCAATCATTGATTTGAAGGGAGTTTCTATACCTGGATTAGAATTTAAATAGCTTTACGTAACTATTCTCATGAAAAAAAATGTAAAATATTTAGTCTATTGGAAATTTGATATGAGTTCTTTCAAAAACTACTTAATTTATAGCTTATCTTTTTTTTCACTTTTTTCTTTTGCTCAGTCTTTTGATCCTGCCTTATTGTCTGAATTAAGTGAGGAGCAGTTAGAAGTAGTTGAGGGATATATGCAAGGAACAGCAATTACAGAATCAAATAATGAAGTACCCGTTGAAGATGAAACAGAGGAATCCCTTGTAGATGAAGATATTGAGGAAATTGAGGAAATTGATGAATTGCCTGAAGAGCCCGACCTACTCAAGTATGGATATGATTTCTTTTCAAAAATGCCTACATCATTATCTGCAGTTGGTGATCTTCCCTTTCCTAACGACTACAAGATTTCTTTGAGAGATCAGTTCGAGGTAATTTTGACAGGGTCGAAAGATCAAAGATTTGATTTGGAAGTCAATCTTGATGGAACTATTTTATTTCCAGAGCTTGGCTCAGTGTATTTGGTAGGTTTAACTTTTCAAGAAGCAAAAGATAAGTTAACAAATATGATTAATCAATCATATATTGGTGTAAATATAGATATTTCTCTAAAGAATCTTAGTGCAAAGAAAGTAACTATCGTTGGCGCAGTAAACACTCCAGGAACTTACTTAGTTAACCCATTTAGTTCAATAACTGGTGCTTTAGCATATTCGGGAGGAATATTAGAAATTGGATCATTGAGGGATATTAAGTTAATTAGGAATAATGGAACGGTTTTTTCATTTGATCTCTATGATTTGCTAATAAGAGGTGACAGATCAAATGACTTAACAATTGAAGCAGGAGACACTATTCTTATTAATGCAGCTTCCCAATTTGTTGAGATAAAGGGCTCAGTTAATCGTCCAGCAATTTATGAGATTCTTGAAGGTGAGAAAATTAAGGATCTTATTGATTTTGCTCTTGGCTTTACACAAACTGCAAATAAATCAAATATTTCTATTTCCTATCTTGATTTTGATAAAGCATCAATAGTTACAAAGACTAAGGCTAGATTAGATAACAATCTTAAAAATGCCTTTTCTGTAGATATTTTTAGCTACGTAAGTAAGGAATATTTTGCCATCAATGTATCAGGTGCAGTTGGGGAACCCGGTTTTTATGATCTAGAAAAATATAATAATTTAAGTGACTTAATTGAAGATTTAACATTCGTTGAAGTTTATCCCTGGTTGGCAGTCTTGGAACAATTTGATGATGATAATTTAGTCAAATCAACAGTTTTATTTAGTTTAAATGATAAAAGCACATATCAATCTATTAAACTACTTCCTAATGCAAAAATATATTTTGCTAATATTGATGAAAGAAATTTTGACGACGTTAGTGACTTGGCTAGTGCATTAATAAGTGAATATTCTCTTAGAATAAATTACAAAGATGAATTTTTTGAGTTACCGGTAATTGGAGAATATACAGTTAAATCATTTGTTGATTTGTTAGGTATTGATATGAGCGATATTAACAATGAAGCAACTTACATTAGTCCCCTAGATAGTGTAATTATTAATAATGACTATAGAAAAATGAATTTTGTTGCAAAAAAATATAATAATGTTTCATTTAGAGCTCCAATAAACGATTTAATAAATATTTCAATCTCAGGAGCTATCAACTACCCCGGACAATATACTCTAAAATCAGATAGCACACTTGAAGATTTATACAAATTAGTTGGTGACTTTAAAAAAGAAGCTTTTCTTGATGGCGTTATTTTAACAAGAGAAAATGTCAGAGAAAGGCAACTAAAAGCTATTAATGATGCTGAGGCTAATTTGAATAAGTCATTAATGATGGCAGTGCAGCAAGGGGAAGATGTTGGTGACATTACATTATTGTCAAGCTTGGCACAATCTATAGAACCACAAAATCTTGGCAGAGTTGCAGGAAACTTTTCTCCTCTTTCTCCATCCGTAAGTGAGACAGTCTTATTCGACGGTGATCAGATAATAATTCCTAAAATAACAAATGTTATAAATGTAATCGGCGAAGTGTTAAACCCAATTGCTTTTGAATACGCTGAGAGAATGAGTATTGATTCTGCAATATCCAGAGCCGGGGGATATGAATCGAGCGCAGATAAAAAAAGGGTTTACGTCATAAAGGCTAACGGTATGGTTGAAAAAACTGGTAGAAATATATTCGCCGGAAATTCTAATTTAGAGCCAGGTGATACTATTGTGGTTCCAAGAAAGCTTGAGGTTACCAATACTATTCTTAGAACCCTTACTCCAATTACACAAATATTATCTGATCTTGCATTTTCTGCAGCTGCAATAGATAACTTATCTAATAACTAAAAATTAAGATGAGAAAATATTTCTCTATCTTATTTCTAAGTTGCTTTTTGGTTCAATATTCTCACTCCGATAGTTTCACGTTTAATACGTTTAATAACCATGGATCAATTGGATTAATTAATATGCCCACTGCAAGGTTTTATAATGAATCCTCATTTGGATTAACAATCTATGATGGCAATCCTGACCAAAAAATTACCATGAGCTCTTTTCCATTTAATTGGCTTGAAGCCTCTTTTTTTTATACTAATATACAAGATAAGCCATATTGTATTTATGACTTTGATCCAGTTTGCAATCAAGACTATAAGGATAAAGGCTTTAATTTTAAGGTTAGACTGAAAGAAGAGGGCGTTTTTCCAGCCATAGCAATCGGCATTAATGATATTGCAGGAACTGGTTATTACAGTTCAGAATATATTGTTGGAAGCTATGGAATAAATAAAACTGATTTCCATTTTGGACTGGGGTGGGGTCAACTTAATGGGGCAAAAGAAAATTTTAGAAATCCTTTAGGAAAAATAAATAATAGTTTTTATGAAAGGTCAGAAAATCTTGAGGATCGCGGGGGCCAGTTCCAACCTTCAAGATATTTCTCTGGAGAAACAGTTTCACCATTTCTTGGAATATCTCATGCTGTAAATGAAAAATTTATTTTAAAGTTAGAATATGATACGACCGAAACCCCAGGACAAGTTGGCTACGAAGAGGCTAAACAAGATTTATCATTTGGCTTTGATTTTAATATTACTAAAAACTTTTCCATCGGTATTTCATCTGAGAGAGGCAATACAGCATCTATAAGATTTATCTATAAAAATGATCCATATATAAGTAAGCCTCGATATGAATATAAGGATCCTAATCATAAAGAATCAGATAGTGACTATGTAAGATTAATAAGAAACCTTAATGAAAACGGAATTGGCGTAAATAAAATTATCGAGGGCGCTGAACAGGTAGGCATTCAAGTAAGTCAATTTAGACATCCTAATCTAGATATAATTGATGAAATAATTAGTAAAGCTTCCTCTAATGCAGGCATAGAAAAGCCTGTAAAAACAAATTTAACGATTGCAAACCTTAAGGCAAGAACAGAATTTGATGAAAGCTTTGAAAAAAATTCAAACTTAATATACCAAAGACAAGCTAAAAAGAAATTTAGGACCAATACCAGACTTGAGGTTAGACCTTTCTTGGCTTCCAGAGAGGAATTTTTTAAAGGAGCTATAATGATTGAAAATATAAGTGAGTATAGTTTTTCAGACAACTTCTATTTTTCCTCAAATATTCAATACTCTCTTGCAGATAATTTTGATGACTTAAAATATCCTCCAGTGAATACTTATCCGGCACAAGTAAGATCTGATATTAAAGACTACCTAATTAACTATGATGAAGGAATAATAATTGGCAGAGCTCAATTTGATTACTATCTGTCTCCTAAGAAAAACCATCATGTAATGCTAACGGCTGGAATCCTAGAAGAGATGTTTAATGGTATAGGGTTTGAATATCTTTATTTTAAAGAGGGTTCAAATTATGCAATTGGTTATGAAATGTTTGAAGTAAAAAAAAGAGATTACGAAATACGTTTTGGTACCCTAGATTATAAAAATGTCACAGGTCACTTAAACTTTTACTACAGAAACTATAAGCGAATACCTTTTGATGCAAAAATATCATATGGTGAATATCTTGCCGGTGATGAAGGAATAACCATTGATTTATCTAGATCTTTTGCAAATGGTACAAAATTTGGTATTTTTGCCTCCTTTACTGATGTTTCAACTGAGCAGTTTGGAGAGGGGTCATTTGACAAAGGAATATATTTCAATATTCCAGTCTTTGGGAATCTTATAAATTACTCTTGGAGACCTCTAACTAAAGATCCTGGTGCTAAATTGGTTAGAAAAAATACACTCCATGATTTACTTATAAGATTTAGGCCAATTAATTGACAATATATGTATAAATAACGGACATTTTGTTAAAAATATTGTTTTTAAATGAACTTTTATGCATAATCATATTTTAAAGGGGAGCTTTAGTTATGAAACATTTATTAATAGTATCTTTATTCGCGTTAGCTACATCTGCTGGTGTCATAGCAGAGGAGTCAGTTTCAAATGAAAGAATATCTGAAATCTCTGAAAGACTAGAGGGTTATAGTGCTGATTCACTGATTGAAAGAAGAAACTTTTTAGTTTCATATCAAGAGGGCGATGAACAAGAAGATGCTAATGGTGTTCCTGCGGGATCAGCTTCTGAAAGGGCTATAGAAATATCAATAATAGAAGCACTGCTAGTTACTCTTGGTGTTGTAATGTTAGATAACGTTACAGAAGATTCAACCACTCCTCCAGACACTGTTTTTCCTGTGATAACAATTCTTGGAGATAATCCAGCTTCAGTTGAACTGGGCTCAACATATACTGATGCAGGAGCTACCTCTGATGGTGGTGAAACTGTTTCTTCATCTGGATCTGTAGATCCTAACACTCTTGGAACATACACAATCACTTATTCAGCAACTGATGCAGCTGGAAATACCTCGACCGCAACAAGAACAGTTAATGTTGTTGATTCTACAGCACCTGTTGTTGTAGTTAACGGAGTTAACCCTATCGATGTTGAGCTTGGCTCAAGTTATACAGATTCTGGAGCTATAGTTACTGATTTAGATACTTTTACATTAACGTCAGTATCTGATGTTGATACATCACTTGTTGGAACATATTCGGTTGTTTATACGGCAACTGATGCATCTGGCAATGTTGGAACAGCTACCAGAACAGTTAATGTTGTTGATACTACAGCACCAGTAATAACTTCTTCAGACACTTTCGTTGCTGATGAAAATCAAACAGCTATTGGAACAGTTACTGCTACAGACTTACAGACAGTTACATTTACTGTATCTGGAACAGAGCTTCAAATTACTTCAGGCGGTGTCCTAACTTTTGTTACGGCTCCTGATTATGAAACTAAATCTGTTTACACTGCGACAGTTACTGCTACAGACGCAAGTTCAAATTCTACAACTCAAGACATTACAGTAAATGTAAATGATGTAGGTGGAATCGATGATGATCCTGGCACAGGCACTGGAACTTCAACTTCAACTGGAACAGGAACTGGAACTGGTACCTAGTCATTGTCTTTGACCAAAAAAGACCTAGCAAACAATATTTCAAAAAAATTAGGGCTATCTCAAAAAGATAGCCTTTTTTTTGTTCAGAACTTTTTTAAAATACTCATTGATAATAAAACCAGCAACATAAAAATAAATAAATTCGGGACTTTTCAATATAAAAAAACACCTAAAAGGATTGGAAGAAATCCTAAAACTCTTCAAGAGTTTCAAATTAAGCCAAGGTATAAATTAGCTTTTAGACCATCAGAAGAGATCAAAAAAAATATAAATTAATAATTGGTCGGGATGGCCGGATTTGAACCGACGACCACCACACCCCCAGTGTGGTGCGCTACCAGGCTGCGCTACATCCCGTTTACATATTATATTTCACAACTTCAGATTTAATCTATTGTTATATAATATGACCTCTTAAGTAAAAGTATGAGTTTAGTAGAATGCAAAGCTGGTCAATTCGAGGGAGTGGTTCAAGATGGCTGCCACCATTTTTTTGGCATTCCCTATGCGCAATACGAGCAAAGATGGGATGAATCAACTCTTATTGAAAAAGAACTAAATCTCAAAGTCATAGAAAAAGGAGGCTCAGCCCCTCAAACAAGAGCTATTGATCAAAGTCAATTAGGAACAAGTTTTTTTCAGGATAATTCATTGTCAAAACAATCTGAAGATTGTTTAACTTTAAATATTTGTTCAAAAGATATTAAAGCTAAAGACCCAGTAATGATTTGGATACATGGCGGAGCTTTAGTAACCGGTGGCTCAAGCAGCATTATGTATGATTTGAAACACCTAGCTAATAGAGGAGTTGTTGTAGTTTCAATCAATTATAGGCTAGGTCCTCTTGGATTCCTAAGGCTTGATGATGTTACAGATGGCCAAGTTAATTCGTCAGGAAATGAGGGGTTGATAGACCAAAGGAACGCAATAAAGTGGGTTAAAGATAACATTTCATCTTTTGGGGGAGATCCAAACAATATTACTATTTTTGGTGAATCTGCGGGTTCTTGGAGCTGCAATCTTCAAATTGCAGCTGGTGATGATAGCTTATTTCAAAAAGCAATATGTCAAAGCGGAGGCCTTGATGCAATTGCTTCAAAAGAAAAAGCAAATCTATGGGCTGAACTATTCATTGAACAGTTTGAAAAAGATGGCTACAAGTTATCTGATTTAAGATCATGCGACTGGGAATTAATAATAAGCTCAGCTAAAAAATTAAAACACTCAGCATTAAGCGATGGGAAAAGATGGATTTTTCCTGAAGTAGGCTTTCTTCCTGTAATAGATAATAAATTTATTAAGGATAATTACTTGGAAACATATTCATCTTCAAGTATTCATTTAATTGCTGGGACAACTTTGGATGAATATAAGCTTTGGAGTGCTTTCCATCCAAGAATAGGTAAGAATGATGAAGAGTATATAACTAGAAGGTTATCAAAAATGTTTGAATCTAGTAAATTGCCAGAACTTATTTCTGCTTACACTGAATACCTTAAAATTAGTGAGTTAGGAGATATCTATTCAGCGATTCTTACGGATATTTGTTTTGGCATTCCAACACATAGCACTCTTCAGAGAAAAGAAGGAAATTCTTTTGGATATCTTTTCTCAACACAAAGCGAAATCTTAAAGGGAAAATTAGGATGTTTTCATGCATCAGAACTTCCATATGTATTTGGCGTCCATTCAAAAAAACCCTATTCAAGCTGGGGGCCAAAAGAATCTAAAGAAATCTCTGATAATTTTCAAATACCATGGACAAACTTTTCTAAAACAGCTGATCCAAGTTTTGGAGATTTCTCATGGAACAATTATAATGATTCGTTCGAATTAGCTCTTATTGGTGACAAAGTAAGAGCTTTAAGAAATCCTTTTTTAGAACGATATGAACTTATTAAAAAATATAAAATCTTTTAAACTTTTTATAGTTTTATTTTGTGGAGTAATTTTAGGCGCCCCAGAAGAAATTACTAATCCTCCAACTTATGACTATGATTACTATCAGGATAGAGGCGATAGTTTTATGTATCTTGGTACTAAAACATATAAAGGAGATTTTATTCAGACTTCATCCGGGAAGGTTCTTTCTCAGAGAAAAGAAGGGATTTTATATTGGGAGGATATTCCATTTGCATTACCTCCTTTAGGAAATCTCAGATGGAAGGCACCAGTTGCTTTTGTTGCTGAAGATTTTCATATTAATCCAAAAGAAAATAACTTTTGTCATCAAGAAATTGGCGGTCAAATTCAAGAAATAAATCAAGCTGGCTCGGAGGACTGTTTATATCTTGATATTAGAGCACCTCACGGAAATAGAGAAAACTTGCCAGTAATGTTTTGGATACATGGTGGAGGGAATACCTCAGGGCATAAAGACTTTTATAATTTCTCAGAATTGGTAAAGAGGAAAGATGTTATTGTTGTTTCTCCAAATTATCGCCTAGGACCACTTGGCTTTTTTACTCACCCAGCAATTCAAGACTATCATTCAGGTATAGATAAGACATCTAACTTTGGGATATTAGATTTAGTGCTTGCACTAGAATGGGTTAATGAGAACATAGCTTCTTTTGGAGGTGATCCCAATAATATCACTATTTTTGGTGAGTCTGCTGGAGGGCATAACGTTTTATCGCTTTTAGTTGCTAAGCAAGCTAAAGGCTTATTTCATAAAGCAATTTCTCAATCAGGTTATACAAAATCCTCATCATTACAAAATGCTTACAAGTCAGAAAACTTTAACGAGGATGGCATATCTGACAGTTGGACAGTGCTAAATAAAATAATTGTAGACAAAAAGTTAGCAAATAATCCTAATGAGGCAAATACACTTCAATTAAATTCCAATAAAGAGACTCTTAGAAAAATTCTTTATGAGACAAATGCTCAAGATTTAGTTAATCTATATGGCGACACTTTTGAAACTCCTTTGCTTACTAATGATGGTATAGTGATACCTAAAATTGGTCTTAAAGAGGCTCTTCAATCTAAAGAATACTTAAATAAAGTTCCAGTAATTGCTGGATCGAATAAAGATGAAATAAAACTATGGCTTGGGTTTTCAAAATATTTTATAGAAACTAATCAATCCTTTCTCTCTAAAGGCATTGGAATACCTAGAGTTGAAATTAAAGATGAAGAAAAATACCAATTCTATAATGAAATTAGATCAAAAGGATGGCAGCTTAGAGGAGTTCAAGAGCCGCTTGAAAAAATGTTTGTTGCAGGAAATGAAGATCTTTATGCCTATAGATATGATTGGGATAATTTAAGAGATTTTTTTGTTGGCGACTTTGGGAAGATTATTGGATCTGCCCATGCATTAGAAATACCAATGATAAGTGGAGATTTTGGCCTTGCTGAGGAATTTGCATGGATTATTTATCCTCGATCATCTTCTAGGCGTTTTGTCTCAAAGAATATGATGAATTTTTGGACTGAGTTTGCTAGAAATGGTGAGCCAGGAAAATCTTCAAACAACATAATTTGGAATAAATATAATCCTAAAACAGATAAAAATATTCTTCATATTGATGAAAAGAAAGATCTTCGAATAGATAATCTTGATTTAAGCATGCAAGAATTGGTGAATGAAATATTATCTTCCCAAATCATTGATAATGAAGAAAAATGCATACTTTTATATGAAACTACAAACTACATTGGCGACAATTCTTTTCATGAATTTGTAAAAGATGTAAATTTTAATTGTTCAAGAGAAGAGGCACTAAGGATTTCAAAGAAGAATTCAGCTACTATTGATTTTTAAATTCTTCTTTAGTTTGAAGCACTATTGATGGTTTAATCCCTAACATTTCGGCAGATCTTCTTATTATCCTCTCTTCATCAACATCTAAGACTTTATCAGCATAAGCTATTTCCCAAAGCATCTTTAAAACATCAACCTTCTCTTTTTTATCCAAGTTTTGATTGATATCGTTAATGATGTCGTAAAATGAGACTCTCTTCTCACTTTCTTCTTGAATAACATTAAAGATTTCTTTTTCAGTTAAGACGCTTAGATCTATAGATTCTTTAATCTTTTTTAAAATCAGATCCCTCTCTCGGACATCAATATCATTGTCTGCATTTGCAACTTCAAAAGCCAAACATAATGCAATCAATTTAAGATTCTTTGGTTTTTCTTTTTTTTCTTCTTTCTTTTTAAAAAAATTAAACATTTTTTGGAATATACCTTGTTAAAAAATAATAACATAACCAGAGAACCATAAATGCATAGAATGAAATATATCGACTTTCTGGCAAACTATAATTGAAGATATATCCAGTTGCTGCAAATAAAGCAGATATAAAAATCAGAACTAAATAAATAGTATTAGAAGATAATCCCATATCTAACAATCTATGATGAAGATGGTCCCTGCCAGGTCTTAGTGGCATTATTCCCTTTATAGCTCTAGAGGCCATTACGCCAACTGCATCGAAGAAAGGAATGGCAACAAACCACAATGCGGTAACAGGGGCAAAATTAGAATTTTCAACGGAACTAAAGTAAACAAGAATCCAAGCGCACATAAAGCCGAGAGCATTAGAGCCATTATCGCCAAGAAAAACTGTTCTTTGATTTCCTAAGACTCCAAGGTTGTACATTAGAAAACCTGTAATAGCCCCCACAGGTAAGATCAATGGTAATAAGCTTGGAACAGTGTCAGCATTAATCATGTAAATAATTGCTATAAAGCAAACTAAACATAAACTTGCACACAGACCATTAAGTCCATCAATCATGTTAAAGGCATTAATCATGCCGACGATGCAAAAAATAGTAAATGGTATGCCCCAGAGTCCAAGATATATTTCTCCAAAGCCCAATAAATTACCCAAGCTTTGAAGATATACACCACTAAAAAATATTAAACCACCAGTGCAGCCGGCTTGTATTAAAAGCCTTGTAGCCGCTTTTATGCCACGAAGATCATCGAACGTCATTAAAAACTGGAGCAGGATCGTGAATAATACAAGCCCAAAACTAAAATTAGATATTATTAAATCTTTAGAGTTATTACTTTTTGATATCAATACGGATTCACCGCTATCAGAGATTTTATAGATACTCTTATTACCATCTGGAAGAGTTATTGAAAAACTATCATCATCGACTCTTGCAACCACTATTCCTTTTGCATCATTTATTTTAATTTCATGGGATTCGTTTTGTTCTTGTCCTAAAAAGTTTTCCGCAGAAACCTCAGATGTGTAACTTGTATCAGTTAAAAAGAAAAGAAATATTCCGCTGAAAATGATCCCAAAAGTAATACCTATTCCACCAGTAAGTGGCGTAGGATTTTTATGAAATTTTCTATATTTATCAGGTCTATCTATAAGAAAGTTATTTTTTTTTGCCAAGATTCTTAGCCATGCATTAGATACTAACGATGCAAAAAAACTTAAAAAGAAAAGGGCTACTGGTATAATCTTTATCATGAAAAAGTTAAATTATAAGTTTTTTTTACCCCTACTGATTATTATATCTTTTTCTTCAAATGTTTCTTCTGATTCTTCAAAACTCATTAAGAATCTAAAGATTGAAAAAGGTTTTTCAATAGAAATATTTGTAGACAACATAGACACGCCAAGACAAATTGCTGAGAGTGACTCTGGCAATATATTTGTTGGATCAAGAAGTGCGGGCACTATTAGTGCAATAAATTACAACAAAGATATAAGAGTTATCGCCAAAGGATTATCTAATTCAACTGGCGTTACTTATCACAATGGCGACCTTTATTTTTCGGAGGTAAACTCTATTTGGAAAATTCCAAATATTGATGAAGCTCTTTCAAGCTCGGAACAAATCCCTGAAAAAGTTTTAGTTACTAACAATTTGCCTTCAGATACATGGCATGGCTGGAAATGGATAGACTTTGGCCCAGATAATAAACTTTATGTTCCTGTTGGTGCCCCATGCAATATTTGCAATCCTTCACTTGAAGAAAAGTACAACTTTGATAAGAGGTATGCATCAATTATGAGACTTAATGATGGTGAGTGGGAATATGTAGCTAGAGGTGTCAGGAATACAGTTGGGTTTGATTGGCACCCTAAAACAAATAATCTTTATTTTGGTGATAATGGTAGAGATTGGATGGGTGATGATATGCCGTCATGCGAGCTTAACGTAGTTACAAATGATGATTCTTTTTATGGCTATCCATATAAACATTCAATGGATGTACTAGATCCAGATTATTCAAAAAAGATACCAGATAATACTGAGGAATTTATTGATCCCATTCTTGAGCTTGGTGCTCATGTAGCTCCAACTGGATTATCTTTTTATGACGGTGATCATTTTCCAGCAAAATATAAGAATACTTTATTTATGACTCTTCATGGGTCATGGAACCGATCAAGGAAAGTTGGGTATAAGGTTATAGCAGTTCATTTTGATGAAAACGGAGAGTTGCTTTACCATGAAGATTTCATAACTGGGTGGCTTCAAAGAAATAATAGTCAGGAAAAGGTTTTAGGAAGACCAGCATCTGTTTTTCAAAAAAGTGATGGCTCCATTTTAATATCTGATGATGGAGCAAATGTCATCTATAGAGTTTCTTATCAGCAGTCTTAACTGAAGATCATATTTAAACAATGATTAATATCAAACAAGAGCTTGAAGTTGCAAAAAAAGCATCGGAAGTTGCTGCTAAATTATTAATTAATAATAAAGATAACATCAATAAGATTCTTTCTAATAAAGGTCGAGATGTTAAATTAAAAGCTGATCTCGAGTCTGAAAAAGTTATAAAAGAGTATTTATTGGCAAATTCTAATTTCCCAATCCTTGCTGAGGAGTCTGGCGCTAATCAAGATCTTGGAAACAGCTTTTGGGTAGTTGATCCTCTTGATGGGACCTCAAACTATTCAAGAGATTTTCCAATGAGCTGTATTTCAATTGCTTTGATCTATAAAAAAGAAATTACTCTTGGTGTAATTAATGATTTCAATAGAGGTTCACTATATGAAGGAAGCACAGACTCAAAGGCAAAATTGAATGGCGAGGATATCTTTGTTTCATCAATACATGATAAATCTAAAGCTACACTGGCTACCGGTCTTCCTGCAAAAGGAAACTTTGATCTTGAATCCATGAGTGATTTATCTAATGAATTGGTGAGTTGGAAAAAAGTAAGAATGATTGGTTCAGCTGCTATGTCATGTGCATATGTTGCTTCTGGACAATTTGATCAATACCAAGAAAAAGGAATATTTTTATGGGATATAGCTGCAGGACTGTCAATTATTAAGGCAGCTGGAGGGAAATATACATTTAAGCCATATCCCGAAGACCAATTCAAAGTAGATGTAGTAGCTAATAACAACTGTTTATGAATAAAATAAGAAATAGTTATAGGT
>CERS01178786.1_pt1 | contig 41022 bp, 39 predicted proteins | sample 356251 | NCBI WGS metagenome assembly CERS01 (sample SAMEA2621020, study PRJEB7988) | marine metagenome | isolation source: saline water (ENVO:00002010), including
AAAGTAGCTCCATATTGATCCCAATATTTTTGTCTTAATTGATCAGCATCATCAAGATTAATTTTTAATTCCTTACTAATATAATGATTGATTTTTTGATTAATTACGGGAAATATTTTTTGTTCTGCATTATGTAATGTATTATCAAGATCAAATATCCATGTATGTTCCAAATTACTCGTCCTTAATAAGTGTTCCAACACCTTGATCAGTTAAGATTTCTAGCAATAATGCATGTTCAACTCTCCCATCGATAATATGAACAGAGTTTACTTTATGTTTAGCAGCATGAACAGCAGAATTAATTTTAGGGAGCATACCATCTGAGATAGTCCCATCACTTATAAGCTTTTCAATTTCATTTGGAACTAATCCCGTTATTAGTTTTTTATTTTTATCTAAAACACCTGTTGTATTTGTCATCAGTACTAATTTTTCAGCAGTTAAAATTTCTGCAAATTTTGAAGCTACAACATCAGCGTTGATATTGTAAGTTTTGTTATTACCATCTATTCCTATCGGTGCAATAATTGGTATTATTCCATCTTCTTTTAGATGTTTCATAAATGATGAATCAATACCTATTATTTCTCCAACATAACCAAGATCGTTAGATTTTTCTTTAGCTTCTAATTTTTTAGCTTGAATAATGCTTAAAGTTTTCTCATTTCTATAGCTTTTAGCATCTCCTCCATTGTCTCTTACAAGATCTATAATTTGTTGATTGACTTCATTTAAGACATTAATAACTATTTCTAATGTTTTTTTATTTGTAACTCTAATACCTTCTTGAAAAATAGGTTTTTCACCTGATTTGGCTAATGATTCGTTAATTTGGGGTCCACCACCATGAATGACAACTGGATTCATTCCAACTAATTTTAACAACACTAGATCTTTAGCAAATGATTGTTTTAAACGCTTATCAATCATTGCATTACCTCCAAATTTAATAATTATTGTTTTCCCAAAAAATTCTTTTATGTATGGTAATGCTTCACTTAGTACTTTTGATTTTTCATTTGGAGTCATTTTTTATAGCCCTTTGGTAAAGTATTTTGAGTTTCGTTCAGTGGCATAGATTTTTTTTCTTGCATTAGGCATAAATTTTTTATCTGTTAACTTAAAATTATTTTCAATAAACCAATGTTCAGATTGCGTAGTTAGAATAAATAATTCTTTTATATTTAATTCTAAAGCTTTTTTCTCACAAAATTTCAGTAACTTTTTTCCGTAACCAAGATTTTGATATTTATCATGAATTGCAAAGCATGCCACTTCAAGTAAATTAGAATATTGGTATAGCGCAACAGTTCCAATTATATTATGGTCGTGCTCAATGACATAAAATGAACTTATATCCTTGTGCACTCTATCAGCAAGTATCCCTTTTTTTTCTAATGGACTAATAATATTTCTAATTTGATTTATATCTACTTCCCTGGCACTTCTTATATTCTCGAGAGAATATTCCGTAAGAATTGTTCCTGAACCTTTGTCTGTAAAAATTTCCTCAATTATGGATCCATCGATATTTCTATTTATTAAGTGTACTTTCTCAATTTTATTATTAATTGCATACAAGCTACTTTTGAGAATATTAAAATCATTGTAGGAAATAAAAGGAGCGTTTTTTGGATTTTCAATATGCTCAATTAATCGTTTAGCTTTGTTAAAAGTTAATTCTGGGATTAATTCACCTTGTAAGTTCAGGATACCATTTGAATTAACGTAATAAATTAATTTTTCAGCTCTAACAGATTGGGCAACATGGGCTGCTGTTTGTTCGTAAGATAAATTGAATACATCTCCAATTGGCGAATAACCCAGTGGTGAAATAACAATAATTTCTTTATTAGTTAGCTTATTAAATATTGCTTCAGAATCAATTTTTCTGATTTGGCCAGTAAATTCCATATCAGTGCCATCAATAACTCCAATTGGACGTGCAGTAATAAAATTTCCACTAGATACTTTAATATTGGCTTTCAAGAGAGGAGAATCTAAAAATCCTGAAGAAAGCACAGCTTCAATTTTTGTTTTTATCATTCCATTAACTTCTAATATTTCTTTTAAAACCTCTTTTTTAGTAACTCTTAAATTTCTAATTAATTTAGAACTAATATTTTTGTCCTTTAATTTTTTATTAATTTGTGGCCTAACTCCATAAACTAAAATAATATTTATGTTCATAGAATGCATTAGATTAATATCGTGAGCTATAGAATTAAATTGTTCATCATTTATTATCTCGCCCCCAATGCCTATTACAAAAGTTTTAGAATTGAATTGGTTGATAAACTTTGCCGATTGTCTAAAACTTTGTATAAAGTCGATTGGTTTATTGATTGAAAAATTTTTATCAAAAAATACTGATGGAGATACATTAAAGGATACTGATAGCCTTTCAAGTAAAGTAAAGTTGATATTTAATTCACCTCTTTCAATTCTTGACAAATTTCCGGGATCTAAATTAGTAGTTTTCGCAAGAGCTGAGAGCGTCATCCCTTTTTCTTGCCTTAGTTTTCTGATGATTTGACCTGGATTCATATTGTTAATAATACATATTTAATTAATTATTTAAATATTGTAACTCAAAAATATGTATTTTATACAATATCTCCATATTTATATTGTAAAATAGATAAAATAGAAATAGGTGCAGTTTCAGTACGAAGGATTCTTGGACCTATTTGTATAGATAAGAAACCCTTTTTAATCGCTAATTCTAATTCTTTTTTTGTGAAATCACCTTCTGGCCCAATTAAAACAATTATTTCTTGTTTTGTGTTGATAAATTCAATGTCATTGAGGTTTTTTTTAGCATCAGGACTTAAAATAATTTTTAAATTTCCCTTAAAGACTCTATTTTTTTCTAGATAACTAGATAAATCTTGAGGCGAGTGAATAAGAGGTATTTTAGCCCTACCACACTGTTCGCATGCAGATATAGAAATTTGACGCCAGCGCATAAGTTTTTTCTCAGTTTTATTATCTTTGATTTTAATAATACTTCTATCACATATGACAGGCTGAATTTCACTAATTCCTAATTCAGTTGTTTTTTGTATAATCCAATCCATTTTGTCATTTGATGTCAAGGCTTGTAAAAGTCTAATTTTTAAATTGGATTCTTTATTAATTACTTTTTTTGAAATTATCAATACTTCAATTTGATTTTTTTTTAAATTAATGATTTTTCCTTGATAATCTGAGCCATCTCCATTAAATAAAATTATTTGATCATTTATTTTTACTCGCATGACCTTTAGTGCATGATGTGAGGAAAGGTTATCCATAAATAGACTTTCATTAATATTTATGGTGTTTGGATGGTAAAATCTATGCATATTAATAACTTTATAATTTAATTAAATAATTTTAATCATACAGAATGGAGAAAATAATTGGTTAGTTTAAGTCCACCATTATGTGATTTTGGATGGAAAGCAAAAACTTTTAATTTGTTAGGTGTTGATAATAAATTATGGGATCTGGAAGAAGCAAAGGGCGAAAATGGCCTTTTATTAATGTTTATTTGTAATCATTGCCCTTATGTTAAAGCCATTTTACCTAGATTAGTTAATGACTTAAAAGATTTAAAGAAATATGGTATCAATTCAATCGCAATTTCAAGTAATGATGTTTTAAATTATCCTGAAGATTCATTTGAAGAAATGAGAAAAATATCAGATAAATTTAATTTTAGTTTTCCTTATGTGTTTGATGAATCTCAATCAGTTGCAAAATTATACAACGCAATTTGTACCCCAGATTTTTTTGGATTTAACAGAGAATTAGAATTACAGTATCGTGGTCGGTTTGATTCAACCGGAAGAGCTGAGAAAGCACCTATCGAAAATAAAAAAGATTTATACGATGCTATGAAATTAATTTCTAGTACTCAAAAAGGTCCAGAAATGCAATTTTCAAGTATAGGTTGCTCACTAAAATGGAAAGAAAGCAACCAGAATTAAATTATAGATATCTTGATTGAATTGCTACTTTAGGGAATAATTCTAGATTCAATATAATATATGTTACTTAAAGCCTAATTGGCTATAAAGAAATTAATTGGGAGAGTAAACAATGGCTACAAGACAAGATTTAGCAAATGCAATCCGAGCTTTATCAATGGATGCAGTTCAAAAGGCAAATTCTGGGCACCCCGGAGCTCCAATGGGGATGGCTGAAATTGGAGAGGTTCTATGGAATCATCATTTAAATCATAATCCAAATAATCCAAATTGGGCTAACCGCGACCGTTTTATTCTTTCCAATGGTCATGGCTCAATGCTAATTTATTCGTTGCTTCATTTAACAGGTTACGATCTTCCAATGAAAGAAATTGAAAGTTTTAGACAGTTACATTCTAAGTGTGCAGGACATCCAGAATATGGGTATGCACCAGGTGTCGAAACCACAACAGGACCTCTAGGTCAAGGTATTAGTAATGCAGTTGGTTTCGCGATGGCTGAAAAACTTCTTGCAAATCAATTTAATAAACCTGGACATGATATTGTTGATCATCATACTTATGTTTTTCTAGGTGATGGCTGTTTAATGGAAGGTGTTTCTCATGAAGCCTGTGCTCTAGCTGGGACTTGGGGACTTGGAAAACTTATTGCTTTTTGGGATGATAACGGAATTTCTATTGATGGGCATATAGAGGGTTGGTATACAGACGATACTGCAAAAAGATTTGAATCGTATGGTTGGCACGCCATTAGAGATGTTGATGGTCACGATCCTGATGCAGTTGAGAAAGCTATTCAAGAAGCAAAAAAAATAACAGACAAACCAACAATGATCTGTTGTAAAACTATTATTGGTAAAGGATCACCAAATAAATCTGGATCACATGACTGTCATGGAGCCGCACTTGGGGAAGATGAAGTTGCTTTAGTCAGAAAAGAAATTGGATGGGAACATCCAGCATTTGTTATACCTCAAGATATTTATGATGGTTGGAATCAAAAAGATAAAGGACAAGCTAAGGAGGATGCATGGAATTCAAAATTTGATGAATATGCAAAAGAATTTCCTGATTTAGCTGCTGAATTAAAAAGAAGAATGAATAATGAACTTCCAAGTAATTGGAAAAAACTTTCAGAAAAATTAATCAAAGATGCTGATGCAAATGGCGAAAAAATGGCAACCAGAAAGGCTTCCCAAAATGCAATAACTGCCTTAGCAGAATTATTACCAGAATTTGTTGGAGGTTCAGCAGATTTGACTGGGTCAAATCTAACCAGTTGTCCAAGTTTCGAGCATGTAAGTGGTAAAAAACCAGGAAACTATATATCTTACGGTGTTCGTGAATTTGGTATGGCTGCAGTAATGAATGGAATGGCTCTTCATGGAGGTATTTTACCTTTTGGAGGCACTTTCCATATGTTCACAGACTATATGAGAAATGGTATGAGAATGGCTGCATTAATGAAACAAAGAGTTGTATATGTATTAACTCACGATTCAATCGGTCAGGGTGAAGATGGTCCAACTCATCAACCAATTGAAACAACTGCTGGATTACGCTACATTCCGAGAATGGAAGTTTGGCGTCCTTGTGATGCAACTGAGGTTTCTACAGCTTGGGTTGCAGCTGTTGAGAATTTAGAAAATCCAACAAGTTTAATATTTAGCCGACAGGGTACAAGCTTTATATCTAGATCAGAAGCTCAAATAGCAGATATCCGTAAAGGTGGCTACGTCTTATCAGATTCTGATGGAAAAGCAGATGTGATATTAATTGCAACAGGTTCAGAAGTAGCTTTAGCTATGGATGCACAAACAGCTTTAAAAGAATCTGGTGTCAATGCTAGAGTTGTATCAATGCCTTGCACACATGCTTTTGATCGACAGGAGAAAAAATTTCAAGATAGTGTTCTTACTCCAGGGGTTAAAAGGGTTTCAATTGAGGCTGGCGTAACTGATTTTTGGAAAAAATATATCGGATTAGATGGAGCATCTGTAGGAATTAATACTTATGGTGAGTCAGCTCCAGGCGGAGATCTTTTCAAACATTTTGGTTTTACTGTTGAAAATGTAATTAAAACAGTAAAATCAATTCTGTAATTGATTTTTCTGGTTTAAAATAAGGCATCTTGAATTTAAGATGCCTTATTATTTTGTAAGGATAATTTATGCCAATTAACGTTGCTATCTCAGGATTTGGAAGAATTGGAAGGCTTGTTCTGAGAGCGCTCTACGAAACAAAAAGAAAAGATATTAAAATAGTAGCTATCAATTGCAGTCGAGGTGATATTGATCGACATGCACATTTAATCAAATTTGATACAGCACATGGACGATTTAATGCTGAAGTATCAACATCAAAAGATTCTTTTATTATTGATGGAGACAAAATAAAGTATTTAAATACTAGAAACCCAGATGAGCTTTTATGGAAAGAATATAATGTTGATATCGTTTTAGAGTGCACAGGTGCCTATAGAGGAAAAGCATCTAGTTATTTCCACATAGATAATGGAGCTAAAAAAGTCTTAATTTCTGCGCCAGGGGAAACAGATATTGATGCAACAATTGTATATGGTGTTAATCATGATATTTTAAAATCTTCAGATTTAGTTGTTTCAAATTCATCATGTACTACAAATGGACTTGCTCCTATTGTTAAAGTGATACAGGATAATATAGGAATTCAATCTGGTTTAATGAACACAATTCATTCTTATACTAATGATCAAGCATTATTAGATAATATGCATAATGATATTCGACGAGCCAGAGCAGCAGCAGCATCAATGATTCCATCGAAAACTGGAGCAGCAGCATCAATAGGACTAGTAATTCCAGAGCTTGCAGGAAAATTAGATGGTATTGCAATTCGTGTCCCAACAACGAATGTTTCTTTAGTAGATTTAACATTTAAAGCATCAAAGAAGACTAATAAAGAAGAAATTAATAAAATAATGCGAGATGCATCACAAGGAAGTTTGAAAGATATTTTAGTCTACAATGAAGAATCATTAGTGTCTGTTGATTTTAATCATACAACTGCTTCAAGTTATTTTGACTCTACTCTTACTAAAGTTAACGCTGACGGAGATTTAATTAAAGTATTTGGTTGGTATGATAACGAGTGGGGATTTAGCTGTCGTATGCTTGATACCGCAGTTGCCATGATGAACAAAAAGTAAATTACTTTGAATATGAATCGCATTAGTGATTTTAATCTAAAAAATAAAAAAGTTTTAATAAGAGCTGATTTAAATGTTCCAATTAAATCGGGAATCATTACTTCAACTAATAGAATTCAAGCATCACTTCCGACAATTCTTTATGCTATGAATGAAGGGGCAAAAGTAATGGTAACCTCTCATTTAGGACGACCAGATGAAGGCCAATTTTCTATTGAAAATTCTTTAGAGCCAGTTGCCAAAAACTTAAGCCAACAATTAAATCAAGAGGTGCCATTAATAAAGAATTGGGTTTCTGGTTCCTTTAATGTAGATTCAGGTAGTTTAGTAGTTCTGGAAAATTGCAGATTTAATAAAGGTGAATCTGCTAATAATGATGATTTATCCAAAAAATATGCTGCATTAGCAGATATATTTGTGATGGATGCTTTTGGGAGTGCTCATAGAAAACAATCATCAACATATGGAGTTGCAGAATATTGTTCTGAAACGTGTGCTGGAAAATTATTTTTAAGTGAATTATCTGCTCTTAAAAAGATTATTTTAGAACCAAAGCCTCCAATGTTGGCAATAGTAGGTGGAAGTAAGGTTTCAACAAAACTTAATATTATAGATAAATTATCTGATCAAGTTGATCAGTTAGTTTTGGGAGGCGGAATCGCAAATACTTTTTTAAAGGCACAAGGATTTAATATTGGAAATTCATTACATGATGAAGAGTTTATTCCATCAGCAAAAAAGATTATAAAAAAACTTGAAGGCCGTGATGCATCATTACCAGAGGTTATCGATGTAGTTTGTGGTAAGAAATTAAACGAGTATGAGGATGCTGTTATTAAAAATATTAATGATTTAGAAGCTGATGATATGATTTTTGATCTTGGTCCAAAATCCATGAGGGAAATATCATTAAGAATTAATAAAGCAAAAACAATTTTATGGAATGGACCAATAGGTGTATTTGAATATGAACAATTTTCAAAAGGTACTGAGGTATTAGCCAATACAATTGCAAATTCATCTGCATTTTCACTAGCAGGAGGAGGAGATACTATCGCAGCTATTGAAGTTTTTGGTATAGAAAAAGATATTTCTTATATTTCTACAGCTGGAGGTGCTTTTTTAGAATATATTGAAGGTAAAAAATTACCTGCAATAGAAATTTTAGAAAAAAGAGCAAAAAATTGAACGGATTAATACATTCACAACTTAAAAGTCTTGAATTACTAAATCAGGGAAAGGTACGAGATATTTATAATATCAATGATGACAAGATGTTAATAGTTACAACAGATCGTATATCAGCATTTGATGTAATTATGAAACAAGCAATACCATTAAAAGGACAAGTCTTAACTCAAATGGCCAATTTTTGGTTTAAAAAAATAGATAAAATTGTTCCTAATCATTTAACACATGAGGACCCTTTAAATTTTGTTCACAAAGAAGATTCTAATAAAGTAAAAAACCGAGCAATAGTAGTTAGGAAATTAAATCCTATACCTGTTGAAGCAATTATAAGAGGTTATTTAATAGGAAGTGGTTGGAAGGATTACCAAATGAACCAGTCAGTCTGTGGAATTAATTTACCTCAAGGCCTTAAATTAGCAGAGCAACTTCTTGAACCGATTTTTACTCCATCAAATAAAGCAAAAGTAGGCGATAAGGATGAAAATATTTCAATAAAAGAATGTCAAAGTCTAATAGGTAAAAATATTACTGAACAAATAGCTAAAATAAGTAAAGAAATTTATAAATACGCGTTTAATTATGCATACCAAAAAGATATTATTATTGCTGATACTAAATTTGAATTCGGTCTTGATAACTCAGGAAAAATTTACATTATTGATGAGGTTCTAACCCCAGATTCTTCAAGATTTTGGCCTATGGATTCTTATCAAACTGGAATTTCACCACCAAGTTTTGATAAGCAATTTGTTAGAGATTGGCTTGAAAGTATTGATTGGAATAAGTCACCACCACCTCCAGATCTACCTATTGAAATTATTGAAAAGACAAGTCAAAAATATCAAGAAGTTTTGACTAAATTAACTGGAGAAAAAGTAAATAATTAAAAACCCTCGTTTAAATGGAGGGTTTTTAATTTAATAGTTTATAAAATTGGTACAATCAACAATGCAACAATATTAATAATCTTAATTAATGGATTAATTGCTGGACCCGCGGTATCTTTATATGGGTCTCCTACAGTGTCACCAGTTACTGAAGCTTTATGAGCTTCAGATCCTTTTCCACCATGATTCCCGTCTTCAATATGCTTCTTAGCATTATCCCAAGCACCGCCACCCGTACACATTGAAATTGCTACAAAAAGGCCAGTAATAATTGTACCCATTAACAAACCACCTAATGCTTGTGGACCTAAGAAATACCCAACTAAAACCGGAACTGCTACTGGTAAAATTGAAGGTATAACCATTTCTTTAATAGCTGATGCCGTCAATAAATCAACTGCTTTGGCATAATCAGGTTTTCCTTTTCCAGTCATAATTCCTTTTATTGTTTTAAATTGACGTCTAACTTCTTCAACAACAGAGGCTGCTGCTCTGCCAACTGCTTCCATTGCCATTGCAGCAAATAGGAATGGGATTAAACCACCTATAAAGAGTCCGATAATTACCATTGGCTCACTTAGGTTAAAGGAAATACTGTGCCCATATTCTGTTAATTTATGTGTGTAATCTGCAAATAGAACTAAAGCAGCTAAACCTGCTGAGCCAATCGCATAACCTTTAGTTACTGCTTTGGTTGTGTTACCAACTGCATCAAGTGGGTCTGTTATATTTCGAACTTTTTGAGGAAGACCTGCCATTTCAGCAATACCACCAGCATTATCAGTAATTGGACCATAGGCATCAAGAGCAACAATAATACCAGCCATACTCAACATTGATGTTGCTGCAATCGCAATACCATAAAGACCAGCGAGATCATATGAAAAATAAATTGCTGCGCAAACTGATAAAACCGGAAGCGCTGTTGATTTCATTGATATACCAATACCAGCAATAATATTTGTTGCATGGCCAGTTTCGGAGGCTTTAGCTACATGTTGAACTGGTTTATATTCTGTCCCAGTGTAATATTCTGTAATCCAAACTAAGAGAGCAGTAAGAATAAGTCCAACTGCTGCAGATCCAAATAAATTTAGCGCGGAAGCTGAACTACCATCTGTAAATGTTATACCTTGAGGAAACATATCAATACTTACGTAATAAAATGCAACTGCTGAAAGAATGCCTGCAACTGCAAGCCCTCTATATAGAGCTGGCATTACATTGGACATTTTAGCGTTAGCTCTTACAAAAAAACATCCAATAATGGATGCTACTATTGAAACAGCTCCAAGCATTAATGGATATAAAATACCGCTTGTAGCATTGCTAACCATAAGCGCACCTAATACCATTGTTGCTATAATTGTTACAGCATAGGTTTCAAATAAATCAGCAGCCATACCAGCGCAATCCCCAACATTATCACCAACGTTGTCTGCAATCACTGCTGGGTTTCTCGGATCATCTTCAGGGATACCAGCTTCCACTTTTCCTACTAAATCAGCGCCTACATCTGCCCCTTTTGTAAAAATACCTCCACCTAATCTTGCAAAAATTGAAATAAGTGAGGAACCAAATGCCAAACCAATAAGAGGATTTAAATCTTTTGTTGATATTAAAGAGTCTCCTCCAAGGTAAGCATAAAAGCCAGCAACACCTAAAAGACCTAAACCTACAACAAGCATGCCTGTGATTGCACCACCTTTAAAGGCAACATCAAATGCTTGAGGTAAACCTTTTGTGGCAGCTTGAGCAGTCTTTACATTTGCCCTAACTGAAACATTCATGCCGATAAATCCACAGAGCCCAGATAACAAAGCACCAATTACAAAACCAATTGCAGTATTACAATCAATAAAATAATATATAAGAGCAGTAAGGATAATTCCAACTATACTAATGGTCTTATATTGTCTTGCGAGGTAAGCTGATGCGCCATTTTGAATTGCTCCAGCAATTTCTTTCATTTTGGGATTTCCAGCAGGTAAACCAACTATCCATTTTGACATTAACCCACCATAAAGTACGGCAAGTATTCCTGCACTTATTGCAATATTAATTACTGACATTACTTCCTCCAAATATTGGTTTCTGTTTAGTCTTGAATAAGACTTAAAAAATAAAAGCGTAATTATCACACTTTTTAATCTAACTCACAATCTATAAGTTTAAATTTATGTATTTTAAATCTAAAAATCACATAATTAACATTAATAAGCCTATAACTATTAACAAGATACAGAAGAGTTTATTAATAAGTTTTTCTGGAATTTTTAAAAGCCATCCCGCTGAAATCTTTACAAATATTAAACTAGGAATAGTAAGAAATAATATAGCTGGTATATAAATGAATCCAAATAAGGATTCATTGGAATTATTTGTAAAGGTAGCACTTATAAAAATAGCTATAGAGGCACCTAAACCAATAAAAAATCCTAAAACACTTGAAGTACCAATAGCTAATTTAGAAGGAATATTTTTTTTTATCAAGTAAGGTACGTATAAAGTAGCACCTCCAATTCCAACTAAACCAGAGATAATTGAAAAAAAGAAAGCAATTAAGTTAGAAACGAATTGGTTAGGCATAGGTGATCTTATCAAATTAGATTTGTGATTAAATAACTTATAAGCAATAAAGAAAGTATAGATAATAAAAAAATTTTTAAGAGAAGTACCAGGAATAAATTTAATTATAAAGCCAATAATAAGTGCACCTAGAATTAATCCATATATAAACTTATCGATAATTTTATAGTCAATATTTTTATTTTTGTTATGAGCATAAAATGCCATTGCTCCAGTTAAAACCATTGATGCAAGAGAAGTGCTTATTGCGTAAAGAATAGCTTCTTCTAATAACATTCCAGAAAATAATATTAATGAATAGGTAACAACAGGTACAATTATTAAACCTCCCCCAAGCCCAAAAAGGCCAGCAGCTATGCCAATAAAGATTCCTGATAAAATAAAGATGATTAGCTCAATCATTATTTTTCTTTAAATAATTTTTTAAGATAAATTTTAAGAGGAGAATTTTTTATTTCAGTAGATAGTTTTTTCATGCTATCAATAGATGATATTGATTTTTTATCTTTTTTTTCGTAAGCATCAGGATTTTGAATAGCAATTTTAACTTTAATTTTTTTAAATTCTAAAGAATTATTATTTAACTTTTTAAGAATAGAGGATGAAGAAAGTTTAAGTTTATGAGCAATTATATTATTTGTCGTTTCGACAATAATTGTTTCTCCAATTCTGTTCTTAACTTTTACGTTTAAACGAATTTCTTTAGGTATAATTTTTATAAGTTTTTCTTGTAGGTCTTCTAATTCAATTTTTTTTTGTTCGTATTTATAAAAAACTTTACCTTGGAATAACTTTTTTATCGGTTCCATACTATATAATGCTACAGTAAATTTTATTAAACAGATTAAACCTTTTAATGAAAATAATTTTTATTGGTAAAAATACAGCTAAACCAAAAAGTATAAGTCTTACTTTTGTGATTCTTATATTGTTGGTTTTATTATCGTTAAATATTTATTTATTTAATTATTTAATTGAACAAAGAAGTTCAAGAAATATTATACATTTAGATGATTTTGAATTAACTGCTGATAGTATGAATTATAGGCAAAATTTAGATGTTTACGTTGAGCAAATTGGAGAATTACATTCTAGAATTCTTGGAATTGACCAACAAACAGATCGTTTACAAGACGTAATGAGAAAACAAATTTTAGGAAAAGAAAGATTACCAAAATTAAAGAAAGAAAATAAATTAAAAGGTGAGGGAGGGCCATTTATTGAAAAACCTACTACTCATAAAAATATTCAAAAAAGTTTAGGAATATTAATGACTAATATTCAAGTAAGAGAAGATATTTATAATAAAATGGAAGCAATGTTATTGAAACAATCTGTTCTCAAAGAAACACTACCAACTTTATATCCAGTTGATCTACCTTATCAATCTTCTTCATATGGATGGCGAATGGATCCATTTTTAGGAAAAAGAGCATTTCACGAAGGAGTTGATTTTAGTGCCGCAGAAGGTGAGCCTATTTATGCAACAGCTGGAGGAATAGTAGAAAGAGCTCAAAAATGGGGAAGGTATGGCAATTTAATAACTATCAAGCATGGCGGAGGTTTAGAAACAAGATATGCCCATCTTTCTAAAATATTAGTTAAAAAAGGCCAAATTGTTAATAAAGAGGAGTTAATTGGTCTTGTAGGAAATACTGGACGCTCTACAGGTCCCCATTTACATTATGAAATAAGATTAAATGACCATTCTTTAGATCCAAAACAATATCTTAAAAGATAGAACAAATTATGTTTAAAAAAATGCTAAATACTTTTTTTGGTAGTCGAAATGATAGATTATTAAATGAATACGCTAAAAAAGTAACTCTTATTAATGAGCTAGAACCAAAAATGAAAAAACTTAAAGATAGTGACTTTAAGGTTAAAACTAACGAATTTAAAAATCGGGTTAAATCAGGAGAGAATCTAGAAGATTTAGTTGTGGAAGTATTTGCTTATGTTCGTGAAGCAAGCCTGAGAACTCTTGGCATGAGACATTTTGATGTTCAATTAATGGGCGGAATGGCTCTTAATGATGGAAAAATATCAGAAATGAGGACGGGTGAAGGTAAAACTCTCGTAGCTACTTTAGCAGTATATTTAAATTCACTTAAAGAAGAAGGAGTTCATGTTGTTACAGTTAATGATTATTTAGCAAAAAGAGATGCTGAATGGATGGGGAAATTATACAGATTTCTTGGTTTATCAGTGGGCGTTAATCTATCGAGAATGGATCCAAGTGACAAAAAGATAGCTTATGCCGCCGATATTACTTATGGAACAAATAATGAATTTGGTTTTGATTACCTTAGAGATAACATGGTTTATTCAAAAGAAGAGCGGGTTCAAAGGCCATTAAGTTATGCAGTGGTCGATGAAGTTGATTCAATTTTAATCGATGAGGCAAGAACACCTCTAGTTATATCAGGTCAATCTGATGATAATATTGATTTATATTCAAAAATTAATAAAATTGTGCCACAACTCAAAAGACAAGAGAAAGAAGATTCAAAAGGAGATTTTTGGGTAGATGAAAAAGCAAGTCAAGTTATTTTATCAGACATGGGGCATGAAAATACCGAGCATATTTTAGTAAAATTAGGAGTGCTGCAAAAAGGTTCTAATCTTTATGATCCTTCTAATATAAATTTGATCCATCACGTTAATTCTGCACTTAAAGCACATTATATTTTTATCAAAGATAAAGAATATGTTGTAAAAGATAATGCAATTACAATTATTGATGAATTTACAGGAAGAATGATGCCCGGTAGAAGATGGTCAGATGGCCTTCATCAAGCCATTGAGGCAAAAGAAGGTGTAGAAATACAAAAAGAGAACCAAACTCTTGCAAGTATTACTTTTCAAAATTACTTTAGAATGTACAATAAACTTTCGGGTATGACAGGAACTGCGGATACTGAAGCGGAAGAATTTAATCAAATTTATAATTTAGAAACAGTAATTATTCCTCCACATCGCCCAACAATAAGAATTGATCAAGGTGACAAAATATATCGAACAAATGCCGAAAGATATAAAGCTGTTATAGATGATATTAAAAATTGCCATAAAAAATCCCAACCAGTATTAGTTGGAACTACATCAATCGAAAATTCTGAATTTATTTCTAATATTCTTAATAAGGAAAATTTAAATCATCAAGTATTAAATGCAAAACAGCATGAAAAAGAAGCACATATAGTAACTCAAGCAGGGCAACCTGGGATGATAACTATTGCAACAAATATGGCTGGTAGAGGAACAGATATTGTTTTAGGTGGAAATATTCAACCTGAAATTGAAAAGCTTAATAAAGAAAAACAAAATAAAAAAATTAAAGATTTAGAAGATAGTTGGAAAACAATGCATCAACAGGTGATTAAGGCAGGTGGTCTTCATATAATTGGAACAGAAAGACATGAGTCAAGAAGAATCGACAACCAGTTAAGAGGAAGGTCTGGACGTCAAGGAGACCCAGGATCAAGTTCGTTTTATTTATCTTTGGATGACTCATTACTAAGACTTTTTGGTGGTGATCGTGTGGCATCAATTATGGATAAGCTAAAACTTCCAGAAGGGGAAGCAATAGAACATTCAATGGTAACAAGATCGGTTGAAAGCGCCCAAAGAAAAGTTGAAGCTAGAAATTTTGATAGTCGAAAACAATTACTTGAGTTTGATGATGTGCCTAATAATCAAAGAAAAGTTATCTATGAGCAACGAAACGATATTATAGATAGCTCTAATATTCAACAAAGTGTTGATCAGATCAGAGAAGACGTTATTGTTTCTACAGTATATGAGTATATTCCTCCAGAAAGTATCGAAGAAATGTGGGATATTAAAGCATTAGAAAAAAGACTAAAAGCAGATTATACAATTGAAATCAATATAAAATCATGGCTTAAAAAAGAACCAAATATAGCAATTGAAGAAATTGCTAACAGGATCAAAGAACAAGCTAACAAAAATTATAGATTAAAAGAAAGTCAAGCTGGTGAAGAGGTTATGCATCATTTTGAAAGATCAGTTATTTTACAAATCATTGATCAAAATTGGCGAGCACACTTATCTGCATTAGATCAGTTAAGACAAGGAATTGGGTTAAGAGCTTATGGTCAAAAAGATCCAAAACAGGAATTTAAAAAAGAAGCATTTGGATTATTTGAACAGTTATTAGAGAAAATAAAGTTTGAGATAACAAGAGTTTTAATGCTTGTTCAAGTAAAAAATGAAGAACAAGTAAATGAGATTGACAAGAAAAATGAAGATAAAGTACAAGCTGCTCAATCTCAAAATGAATCAAAAAAAATTTCTAGAAATGAACTTTGTCCATGCGGAAGTAAAAAGAAATATAAGCATTGTTGTGGCAAACTAGTTTAATGAAAAAAGAAGCTAATGAAGATTTATCACCTTGTATTGGTATCTGTCAATATAATGATAAAGAGTTATGCCAGGGCTGTTTTAGAACATCAAAAGAAATTACAGAGTGGTTTAACCTATCTGAAAAAGAAAAAAGGAAGGTTATTGATTTATTACCTATGAGAATGGAAGAATTAACTTAATTTAAAGATAGTTTATTTTTATATTCACACAATTTTTCAATTATACAATTATTACAATTTGGGCTTTGTGCTTTACAAATATATCTTCCATGGAGAATCAACAAATGGTGAGCATCTACTAAGAATTCATCTGGTATTAATTTTGTAAGCTTTAGTTCCACCTCTAAAGGTGTTTTTCCAGGAGCGAGTTTAATTCTGTTTGAAAGTCTAAAAATATGTGTGTCAACTGCAATAACTGGCTCTTTATAAATTGTATTTAATATAACATTAGCAGTTTTTCTTCCAACTCCTGGTAGGCTCTCCAGAGCTTCTCTTTCTCTAGGGATTTCACCAGAGTATTTTTGAGAAATTATCTTACTAGTTTTAAGTATATTTTTAGCTTTATTTCGAAAAAGACCTATATTTTTAATTAATGATTCAATTTTTTTAATTGATAGTGAGCTAATTTTTTCAGGAGTATTTGCTATTTTAAATAAATCACTAGTAGCTTTATTTACTGAAATATCAGTAGCTTGAGCTGATAATATTACAGCTATTAGAAGTTCAAATGAGCTATCATATTTTAATTCAGTAGTAGGATTAGGTATATTTTTTTTAAGAAGAGAGAAAATTTTCCTTCTTTTATCAATGTTCATTTTTGTTCTTTTTGATCTATCCAGTTAAATAAGGCAATTAAAAGTGCAAGACCTAGAAAAGCACCTGGAGGAAGAATTGCTAAAAGAAAACCACTATATTGATCAAAGAAATTAATGCCTATCCCACTAAATGATTGTCCGAATACTAAATCAAAATTGGAAAATAAAGTACCTTGACCTAAAAACTCTCTCATGCCACCTAATATTATCAAGACTAAACATAGGCCCAAACCCATAAATAAACCATCATAAAAAGACGGTAATGTCGGATTTTTTGATGCAAATGACTCTACTCTTGCTAATACAATACAATTTGTAACAATGAGTGGTATAAATATACCTAGGGCTTTATAGAGAGGTTCAGCGAAAGCATGAATAGATAAATCGACTACAGTCACTAATGCTGCAATAACCAAAATAAAAATAGGAACTCTTACTTCATCTGGAACAAATTTTCGAATAGGAGAGATTGAGCTATTTGCGATAATCATTACAAACATGGTTGCTAAGCCAAGACTTAAACCATTGATAATGCTTGTGGTAATTGCCAGTGTTGGACAAAGTCCCAACAACTGTATCGTCCCAGGGTTTTGTTTCCATAATCCATCAATTAATGCTTCTTTAAACATCTAAACCCATTTCCAATTTATTTTTTTTAAAAAAATTAAGTGCTTCATTTATCGCCTTAACAACTGCTCTAGCTGTAATTGTAGCACCTGAAATATAATCGAACTTTCCTTGATCTTTTTTAACTGCCCATTCGATTTCTGGAGTATTTTTTAATGATGAATAAGTAAAAATATCAATCCAATCACTTTTATTATAATCAATAAAATCACCAAGACCAGGGGTTTCTTTATGTTTGATTACTCTTGTACCTAAAATATTCCCATTTTTATCAATCCCTACTAAAATTTTTATTTCACCGCTATAACCATCAGGAGCTCGTGTTTCTAATATAACAGCTGTTATTTTGTTATCTTTTTTTGCGATAAATCCTTTTATATTTTTTTTATTTTTTAAATTTATGTTGGGTTTTATTTGAATAAAAGTGTTTATTAAATCATTATCATAAAAATCTTTTGAAACAACTTGTAAAAGTAATCTTTCTTTTGCTATCGCTTCACTTTTTAAAATAACTGGGCTTGTTTTTTGGTGAATAAATTCAAGCATGGTGGAAAAAATTAAACCAAAAATTACCATTACTAAAACGGTTCTACCTATTATTTTATTTTGTCTTATAAAATTATTCATGGCCAAATACTTTCGGTTGAGTTAGAGAGTCAATTAATGGCACACAAATATTCATAAAAATAACTGCAAATGCAATTCCTTCTGGATAACCTCCAAATACTCTAATTAAATATACTAATAGTGCTACACCAAAGGCAAAAAATATTTTACCTTTAGGTGTTGTCGGACCACTAATTGGGTCGGTAATAATAAAGAATGCACATAGCATAGTTCCCCCATTAATTATATGCATGTGTGGAGCTAAAAATCTATCTGAATCAATTAGCCAAAATATACTTGAGATTATTATTAGGCTAATTAAAAAAGTAATTGGTAAGTGCCATGTAATTATTTTTTTTAACCACATAAAAACCCCGCCTATTAAAAAACAAATACTAATAATAATTGAGGCATTCACATAACTGTTCAGAGGCATTCCTTCAGAAAGATTTAATTTATAGGGCCTGTCTAAAAAAATTTGAGTTTTAATATAATCAAATGGCGTTGCACTTGAAACACTATCAATAATATTTTGAGTGCCGTAGATAAATATTTCTATTTGTTGTGCGATGCTAAAATCTAATAAATGGGAAGCAGGTAATGGCCATTTTGTCATAACAGCAGGAAAAGAAATTAGTAAAACTGCATATCCAATCATCGCAGGATTAAATAAATTAGAACCTAATCCACCATAAAGATGTTTAGCAACAACAATTGTAAATAGAGTACCGATAACAATTATCCACCATGGGGTAATAGGTGGAATAGATATAGCTAATAAACTGGCAGCAACTATTGCACTTCCGTCAGTAATAAATAACTTAATAGGTAAATTTCTTATTCTTAAAATAAAATATTCAGCAATAAGTCCAGTTATAATTGCGATAGTTAAATTTAAAATTACTCCAATACCAAATAAAAATAGATAAGCTAATATTCCCGGTATAAGAGCTACCATTACAAGCATCATAACTAATGTTACGCTTGGAGCTTTTTGAATAAATGGTGATTGTTGACTAAACATTATTTATCTTGTTCATCCTTTACTCGATCAAGTGCAGCTGCAATTTCTGCTTTTTTTTCTTGTATCAATTTTGATTTTTCTAAAGTAGTATTTTGTGCTCTTCTTTCTGCATTTCTTTGAGCTCGTTCTTTTTTCTCTCTTTCGAGCCTTAAAATTCTGAATTCATTTCTTTCTCTTGCAATATCAGCCTCTTCTTTAGAAATAGATTCCGCAATAATTTCACTTTTAGCATATCTATAAAATTGAACTAATGGAATATTACTTGGGCATACATATGAGCAACACCCACATTCAATACAATCAAATAAATTATAATTTTGTGCTTTTTCAAATTGATCTGACTTTGAGAACCAATATAATTCTTGAGGTTGTAATGAAACTGGGCAAGCTTCTGCACATTTTGAACACCTTATACATGGTAAAGGCTCTTTTTTATTTTCTATCATTTCTGGCTCAGCGCTTATTACGCAATTCATAGTTTTAGTAACAGAAATGTCAATGGATGGTAATTTAAATCCCATCATTGGACCACCCATAATATAAGTGTTATTTTTTATTATCTGCCCACCTGCGTCTTTTATTAAGGAGTTTAGGGGTGTTCCAAATAAAGCTTCATAATTTCTTGGTTCTTTGATGTTTCCAGAAATAGTTACAATTCTGCTTAAAGAAGGCTCCCCAAGAATAATGAATTTGTAAATAGCAATTAGAGTTGCAACATTAAACATCTGAATACCATATTCAGCAGATCTTTTTTCTTTTGGTATTTTTATACCATTGATTAAAAAAATAAGTCTTTTAGCATCTCCACTAGGATAAATAGTTGGTACAACTTTTATGTGAATATTTGGTTCATTTATTATCAATTTTGAGATAATTTTAAATGCTTCAGGCTTATTATCTTCAATTCCAATTATAGATTCTTTAGCACCTAATAGTGATTGAACTAACTTAATGCTTTCAACTAAAATCTCTGAACGCTCTCTCATAAGCATATCATCACATGTAATATATGGCTCACATTCTGCTGCGTTTACAATTAGTGTTTTAATTTGATTTTTTCTATTACTACCTAATTTTAGATGACTCGGAAATGCAGCCCCTCCTAAACCAACAATTCCTGAATTTAATAACAATCTATTTGTTTCTTCAATACCAACTTTTTTCCAATTGAAAGGAGTCTTTTTAATCCATTGATCTTTTTTATCAGGAATTAATGTTATGCAAAAATCTGGTAATCCTGAAGGGTGAGGAATTAATAATTTCTCTACAGATCTAATTTTTCCAGATGTTGGCGCATGAATTGCAGCCGATATATTTCCATCTGCTTCTGCAATTAACTGTCCTTTTAAAACATGGTCACCAACTTTAACTTTTAATTTGGCAATATTTCCTATATGTTGCCTTAGAGGTAACCTTAGCTCTGATGGAATCGGTAAAAACTTTATAGAGCTTCTAGTTGAAACCTCTTTTTTAGTCTCTGCTTGAATACCTCCGTTAAATTTAAATATTTTATCTAATAATTTCAATGATTAACCTTTGTTTTGGTGGGTGAAATAGAATATACAGGATATTTCCATTTCCAATTTTCAGCATTTTCTTCTATTGGCTCCATAGTAATACAATCCACTGGACAGGGAGGTAAACATAATTCGCAACCAGTACACTCTTTTTCGATAATTGTATGCATCTGTTTAGCTGCCCCTAAAATTGCATCTACTGGACATGCTTGAATACAAAGAGTACATCCAATACAAGTCTCTTCGTCAATAAATGCTATAGATTTTGGTTTTGTTATACCATGATCCTCATTTAGCGGTTTATATTCCACCCCCATTAATTCTGCTAGAGCTCTAACACCAGCTTCGCCTCCGGGAGGGCATTGGTTAATGTCAGCATCACCTTTCGCAATAGCTGTAGCATATGGCTTACATCCAGGGTAACTGCATTGTCCGCATTGTGTTTGAGGTAAGATAGAATCAATTTTCTCGATGATGGGGTCACCCTCAACTTTGAATTTAATTGATGAAAAACCAAGTACTAACCCAATAACAACAGCAAGAAATAAAATTATTAATATAGAAGTTAACATTATTTATCAAGTCCAATAAATCCCATAAAAGCTAAACTCATTAATGCGGCTGTTATCATTGCAATTGCACTACCTTGAAAAGGTTTTGGTACATGAGCTCCTTCTAGCCTTTCTCGTGTTGAAGAAAAAAGTATAAGAACAAAAGAAAAACCTATTGCACCTCCAAAACCAAATACTGCTGATTCAAGAAGTGAATGACTAGCTTGGGCGTTTAATAATGGAATACCTAATACTGCACAATTAGTCGTTATGAGGGGTAAAAATATTCCTAGCATTTTATATAAAAAAGGAAAGTTTTTTTCCATAAGCATTTCTGTAAATTGAACCACTGCGGCAATAACTACAATAAAAGTCAAAGTTCTTAAATAAACAAGATCATTTGGCTCTAAAAGGTAGTGATTTATAGACCAACTAGTCATAGAACCAATTGTTAAAACAAAAGCTGTTGCTGCAGACATACTAATAGAAGTTTCAAGTTTCTTAGAAACACCCATAAATGGACAAAGACCAAGAATTTTAGTGAGTACTATATTGTTAACAAGAACTGTACTAATTATGATCAATAGATAATTATTTAGCATATTAATAAATTATAGAGGATTAATATCTCCTAAGTCTGCCTTTTAAGTATAAAATTATTGAAACTATAACAATATTTTTATATTATAAAAAAGAATAATAAATTATTTAATTATAATATTTAGTTATATATATAAAAATTAAATTGTTAGCTGTTTCAAGTAGAATATAAATTATTTATGATTTATGGAATTAATTATGTTTCAAGGTAGTATCGTTGCTCTAGTGACACCAATGAACCTGGATGGTTCAATCGATATAGGTAATTTTAAAAACCTTCTAGATTTTCATATTAAAAATAAAACAGATGGAATAGTTGTTTTGGGTACTACAGGTGAATGCCCAACAATTGACTTTGAAGAACATACTTTTTTAATAAAAGAAGCAGTTTCTCATATAAATGGAAAAATTCCGGTAATTGCTGGAACAGGAGCAAACTCCACCAAGGAGGCAATTTTTTTGACTCAATCAGCAAGAGATGTTGGAGCGGATGCTTGTTTATTGGTAACTCCTTATTACAATAAGCCAAATCAAAAAGGTCTATATAGTCATTTTAAAGCTATTAATGACGCAGTTGATATCCCACAAATTTTGTATAATGTTCCTGCAAGGACTGGTTGCGATTTAGAAAATGAAACGGTAATTTCTTTAAGTAAACTTTCAAATATTATTGGAATAAAAGATGCAACTGGAGACTTAGATCGTATAAATATTTTAAAAGATAAAATTCAAAATGGATTTATTTTTATTAGCGGTGATGACCTTTCTTTTTTAGAATATATGAGAAGAGGTGGATGCGGAGTTATTTCTGTTACTGCGAATATCAGACCTGACTTAATGCATGCTGTTTGTAATAGCTTCTTAAATGGAGATATTGAAAAATCTAATATTATAAATGAAGAGTTAAAAAGCCTTCATGAAGCTATGTTTATTGAATCAAATCCTATTCCAGTCAAATGGCTATTAAATTATTTAGGTTTAATTAAAAAAGGTATAAGACTGCCTTTAGTTGAGCTTGATAAAAAATATCAAGAGGATTTAATTAAAATTGTAAGAGCTATAAAATGAAAAATTTTTTCCTAACTTTATTATTATTTTTATTAATTTCATGTGCTGATTTTGATGTAATGGATAGCGAGGTTGTTCAAGCAGTTACTCAACCAGATTATGTAAGCTCTTCAAGAGCTAAAAAACTTGATGTGCCTCCAGATTTAACTGATGTTGAAACCAATGCTCAATATGGTGTTCCGGGTGAGGCTGTTTCATATAAGGATTATGAAGATGCAAAAAAAGCAGGATATACAGAGGTTAAAGTTCTTCAAAACCCAGAGGGTATGAGAATTGTTAAATCAGGAAATTTAAGATGGTTGGTGGTCTCTGAAGAACCTGAAACATTATGGCCACATTTAGAAGCTTTTTGGCAGGAGTTAGGTTTTGGTATTAAAGTTATAAACAAACGAACTGGAGTGATGGAAACAGAATGGATAAAGTCATCAAAATTGAAAGTTGACACAAATAAAGGCCTAGCAAGTAGGTTTGATGCTTGGTTAGATGGCCTTTCAAATCTTGCGGACAGAAGAAAATTTAGAACTAGACTTGAAAATGGAGTGGAAAAAAATACTACCGAAATTTATGTTTCTCAAAGAACTATTGTTGGAATGGACGAAGAAGCAAGAGAGAGAATTAAGAGATTAAAAGAGGGTTCTTGGTCTACAGATGTTTACAAAATTGAAGAATATATTCCAGATGAGGCTGAAGCAGTTGAGATGACTGAAAAATTAAAAAAAGAAACAACAATTGATGAGTATGAAATAAATGCGGAAATTTTAAGAAGACTGATGACTAAGTTAGGAATGACAGATTTTGATGCAAAACAAAGACTTGCAAATCCAATACAAAAAACAAACGCAACACTTGTTGAAAATAAGAACGGAGATTATTTATTATTGAATGATCCCTATGATAGGTCTTGGAGAAGATTATCATTAGCATTAGATATTATTGGATTTGTTACAGAGGATAAAAATAGATCTGATGGTATTTTCTATGTTAAGTATAAAGATCTCGATTTTGATGGACCAAAGAAAAGGAAAAAGGGTTTAATAGATAAATTAGCGTTTTGGGAAGACGATGAAGAAGAATTACAAAGAAAACAAGAAGAGGAGGAAAGAATTAATAATTCAGATGGATCTGAAGAAACAGAAGTTGTTGAAGATAAGTCATTAACTGAAGAAATAATGAGTCTATGGGGTTCAGATGATGAAGATGGACTTGGGAAAAATGAAAAGAGATATCGTATAAGAATAAAAGAAGATAAAGATGGAGCAAGAGTATTTATGGATTATCCAAATGGGAAATTAAATAACACAAAAACAGCAAAGAGTATTTTAAAGATTATTTATGAGCACCTAAGGTAAAATATTTTTTGTTATTTATTTCACTAAAAAGTTAAAGTTATATTATGTATAAAATAATACGATTTTTCTTGTTTCTTTTTAATCCTGAATTTGCCCATCATTTAGCAATGAAGTCGTTAAAGATTGCTAATATTTTTGGATTATTAAATTTAATTTCAAAAAAAAATCAATGTCGATCAAGAACAATTATGGGTTTGCAATTTGATAGCCCAGTTGGGCTAGCAGCAGGTTTAGATAAAAATGCTGAATATATTGATTGTTTATCAAAACTTGGATTTGGTTTTATTGAAGTTGGCACTGTTACTCCTAAACCACAAAAAGGTAATCCAAAACCTAGATCATTTAGGTTAACAAAAGAAAAAGGAATAATTAATAGATTTGGTTTTAATAATGATGGTATTGATAAAGTAATCCAAAATATTCAACGATCTAAGTTTAAAGGTATTTTGGGTATTAACATAGGAAAGAATTTTGATACACCAATTAATAAAGCTATCGATGATTACCTTATCTGTTTTAGAAAATCTTATTTATTTGCTAGCTACATTACATTAAATATATCTTCACCCAACACCAAAAATCTCAGAAAATTACAAGGCAGTGAAAACTTAAAAAATTTACTTAAAAAGATTAAAGCAGAACAAAATATACTAAACAAAAAATATAATAAATATGTTCCTTTTTTAATAAAAATTTCTCCTGATAATACAAAGTCACAACTCACATCCATCTGTAAATTATTAATACAGTATAAAATTGATGGCGTGATAGCTACAAATACTACACTTTCAAGAAATGAAGTTCCTTTATCAACTAAACGAAATGAATCAGGTGGTCTATCAGGGTTACCACTAAAATTGAGTTCTTTAAATACCCAAAAATTTTTAAAACTTAAGCTTGATGGAAAAATACCGATAATTGGAGTTGGTGGTGTAATGAGTGCAGAGGATGGTAAAGAAAAGATGGATAATGGAGCAGATTTGATTCAAATATATTCAGGTTTAATTTTTAAGGGGCATGGATTAATTCATGAATTATGTAGAGCAATTAAATAAATCAAAATCTAAACCATATTTGTTTTCATACAGAAGATGTCCTTATGCTATGAGAGCACGAATGGCTCTTGTAGAGTCAGAAATTGAATTTGATGTCTATGAAATATCACTTAGAAATAAACCGCAAGAAATGCTTTCTATTAGCCAAAAAGGTACAGTACCTGTTTTGAAATTGAATGAATTAGTTATAGATGAAAGTTTGGAAATAATGAAATGGGCATATAAGAATAGTAAATCTAACCAAATAAATAATATAGATCTAGAATTAGATAAACATAAGATAGCAAATGAGTTAATTGAATTAAATGATGGTAAATTTAAGGATTCTTTAGATCAATATAAGTATTTTGAAAGATATCCAAATAAATCAAAAGAGGAACATCGAAAGAGCTGTTATTTTTTCTTAGATATTTTAGAGAAGAGGTTAAAAGATAAAATATTTTTAATTAGCGATGAAAGAACATTTGTTGATATATCAATTTTTCCTTTCATAAGACAATTTATGAATGTCGATAAAGTTTGGTTTGATAGCTCAGATTATATAAAAGTGAGGAAATGGTTAATGTTATTAGTAGAAAGTGATTTATTCAAGAAAATTATGGTGAAACCTTAATTTTCTTAGACTGATAATTTTTCTTTATTTTTAAAGTTTAAAATAATTTTTTCATTATCATCAATATCAATTTCAACTTCACCCCCGTTTATTAATTTACCAAATAAAAGCTGATCAGCCAGTGCTTTTCTAATTGTGTCTTGAATTAATCTTTCCATTGGTCTTGCACCCATTTGCGGATCAAAACCTTTTTTAGCTAAGTAGGACTTTAATTTTTTTGTGAAAGTGGCATCAACTTTTTTATCATGCAATTGATTTTCAAGTTGAATCAAGAATTTATCAACAACTTTTAAGATTATTTCATTATCAAGAGCTCCAAATGATACTATTGCATCAAGCCTATTTCTAAATTCGGGTGAGAATATTTTTTTAATTTCTATTTGCTCATCACCAATTTTTTTATTATGAGTAAATCCAAAATCTAATTTAGATAATGATTCAGCACCAGCGTTTGTTGTCATAATTATAGTTACATTTCTAAAGTCAGTTTTTCTTCCGTTACTATCTGTAAGTGAACCATCATCCATTACTTGAAGAAGTATATTAAAGATGTCAGGGTGAGCTTTTTCAATCTCATCTAATAAAAGAACTGCATGAGGTGTTTTATTTATTTGTTCAGTTAAAATCCCACCATTATCATATCCAACATAACCTGGTGGCGCTCCAATTAATTTAGATATCGAATGCCTCTCTATAAACTCACTCATATCAATACGAATTAATTCAATACCAAGTGTATAGGCTAATTGCTTTGCTACTTCAGTTTTTCCTACACCAGTTGGACCACTAAAAAGAAAGCTACCAATGGGCCTATTTTCTGGACCTAAACCACTTCTAGCCATTTTTATTGCCGACGATAGAGAATTAATTGCTTTATCTTGACCAAAAATAACTGCTTTTAAATCTCGCTCAAGAGTTTTGAGAGCATTTCTATCATCTTTATTGATACTTTTTGCTGGTATTCTTGCAACCTTAGAAATCACATTTTCTATTTCTTTAGGTCCAATCATTTTTTTCTTTTTATTCTTAGGCAGTATTCTTTGAGCTGCACCTGCCTCGTCAATAATATCAATTGCTTTATCTGGAAGTTGCCTATCATTAAGAAATTTTGAAGAAAGTTCAGCAGCACTAATTAATGCGTCAGTAGAAAATTTAACATTATGATGTTCTTCAAAATGAGATTTAAGACCTTTGAGGATGCTAATAGTAGTTTGAACATCCGGTTCTTCAATATCTATTTTTTGAAATCTTCTTGTTAGTGCATGATCTTTTTCAAAAACTGATCTGTATTCTTGATAAGTTGTGGCTCCAATACATTTAATTTGCCCATTTGCTAAAGCAGGCTTTAATAAATTAGATGCATCTAGAGTACCTCCGCTTGCTGATCCTGCACCGATAATTGTATGAATTTCATCAATAAATAAAATCGAGTTTTTTTCTTCATTTAGTTGTTTTATAACTGTTTTTAGTCTTTGTTCAAAGTCTCCTCGATATTTGGTTCCTGCAATTAATGCACCTAAGTCAAGTGAATAGATTATTTTGTCTTGAAGAACTTCAGGTATCTCTTTTTCGACTATTTTCTTTGCCAACCCTTCAGCTATAGCAGTTTTTCCTACACCAGCTTCACCAACTAGTAGAGGATTATTTTTTCTTCGTCTGCATAATATTTGAACGACTCTTTCAACTTCTATTTCTCTACCAATTAGAGGGTCTATTTTATTTTCAGTGACCAATTTATTAAGATTAATTGTATACGTTTCAATATTCTTATTTGTTTTTATTTCAGAATCACTCTCTCCTTGGATTGATTCTTTATTTTCAGTTTCAGCAACCTTTGATATTCCATGAGCTATGAAGTTAACTACATCTAATCTGGCAATTCCTTGTTGGTGAAGAAAATAGACTGCGTGAGAATCTTTTTCTCCAAATATTGCAACTAATACATTTGCACCAGTAACTTCTTTTTTTCCAGAAGATTGAACATGAAGCATTGCTCTTTGAATAACTCTCTGAAAACCAAGAGTTGGCTGAGTATCTACATCTTCACTACCAGAAACTATCGGAGTATGTTCTTCAATATGCTCTGCAATATCGGAACGTAACTTTTCTATTTTTGCTCCGCATGCGTTTAATACTTCTGATGCTGATGGATTATCAAGCATCGCAAGCAGAAGATGCTCGACAGTAATTAACTCGTGCCTTTTTTGTCGAGCGTCCATAAATGCCATGTGAAGACTAACTTCTAATTCTTGTGCAATCATAAATTAAACTATATCTTTTCTATGATACATTGCAAGGGGTGTTGCGATTCTTTTGCTAAATTTAATACTTGATTCATTTTTGTTTCTGCAATTTCAAGAGGGTATGTACCACAAATACCTATTCCTTCTGTATGTATTTTAAGCATTATACGTGTTGCGTCATCAGCAGTTTTATTAAAAACTTTTTGTATGACGCCTGCAACAAACTCCATAGGAGTAAAGTCATCATTTAAAATAATTACCTTATAAACACTGGGTAATTTGGGTTTGACTTTTTCAGGCTTTAATTTAAGACCTTCTGAATTATTAGTTTGTTCCATCTTTTTTAATTTTTTAATTTTTTAATTTTACTGTAAATTTTTACACTTTTTACAATTTTATCCTGAGCATTAATGATCTCAAAAGTTATGCCTTTAATTTTAAAACCTGTATTGGGTTCTGGAATGTCTTCAAAAAATTCTAGAATTAGTCCGTTTAAAGTCTTAGGTCCATTATGCGGTAAATTAATATTTAATTTTTTATTGAGTTCTCTAATAGAAATACCTCCATCTACTATCCAACCATTCTCATCAAAAATAATTTTTGATGATTTTGAAGGTAACTCAATATTGAATTCTCCAATTACCTCTTCAAGAATATCTTCTAAGGTTACCAAGCCTATAAATTCTCCATGCTCATTTACAATTAACCCAATTTTTTCTTGATTATCTTGAAATTTTTGCATTTGTTTGTATATTGGGGTACCAGATGGAATAAAATAAGGAGGATCTATAAGCTCAATTAATTCTTTTTGATTTTCAATCTTCATATTTTCTTTAATGTAAAACTTAAATAGTTTATTTATATCTAGAACTCCTTGTATTTCATCGTTATCTTCCTTTTTTACAAGTATTTTATTATGGTGAAAATTTTCTATTTTTTCTAAAATTTCTTCAATACTTTGATTTAAATTTATAGATTCTATATTCGTGTGGGGCATCATAATTTCATCAATAGTTACTTTTTCAAGGTCTATTAAGTTCAATAATAAAGATTTGTTTTTATTTGGTATAAATTGACCTGAATCACTTATGATACTTTTTAATTCATCCATTGTGATTAAGTTATTTTGAGTAAAATTGATTTTGATATTGAAAATTTTTAATATACCTAAGACAAATACATTAACAAAAAGTACTATGGGGTATAGAATCTTTAGGATTGGAAATAATAAAAAACTACACCATAATGCTAGCCTTTCAGAATGAGCTGCAGCAATAACTTTTGGAGAAATTTCACTAAAAATTAGAATTAAGAATGTGGTTATTAATGTACCTGTCATTATAATAATTTGTTGTTCGCCATAAAGTTGCACTGCTATTATGGTAACTAGTGTAGCTGCTGCTGCATTAGAAAAATTATTACATAATAAAATTACACTTAATAATTTGTCAGTTTCATAAAGAAGTTTGGTTGCAAGTTTTGCCCCAGTATTTCCATTTTTAGCTAGGTGTCTTAATCGATATCTATTTATAGACATTAAGCTTGTTTCCGATATAGAAAAGAATGCTGAAACTATTAATAGAACAGCTAAGAGAATAATTTGATTTGTGAGTGAGAAATTTAACACTTTATAAACTTATAGCTCGGTATTTTCTTTCTTTTTTTCTGGAACAGAAATTGCTAGATTACTTTGATTAGTTCCCAGCCACATTGCCATCGGGCAACCAACCATAATTGAAGAGTAAATCCCAAACAATATACCTATAGTTAAAGCTAATGCAAAATTATTAAGTATTTCACCACCAAAAATTAGCATTGATATTACAACAGTTTGAGTTGATAGGTGAGTCATAATAGTTCTGGACATAGTTCTAGTAACAGCATTATTTATGACTTCTGATACGATTGAATTTCTATATTTAGGTGACCTAAAGTTTTCTCTTACTCGATCAAATACTACTACTGATTCGTTAACTGAGTAACCCAAAACAGCTAATACTGCAGCGAGCACGGTTAGATTAAATTCCCATTGAAAAAAAGCAAAAAAACCTAGAATAATTATCACATCATGCATATTAGCCGTAATCGCTGCTATTGCAAATCTCCATTCAAATCTTAGTGACAAATACAGCATAATTCCAATACATACAAAAAGTACGGCTAGTGCTCCATTTTCATATAATTCATCTCCAACTTGCGAACCAACAGATTCAACTCTTTTAACTTCCATAGAATTATCTGAGGATTTAAGAGCTGCTGAAACTTTTTCGGATAGCTTGGCAATAGATAAATCTTCTATAATTGGTAATCTTATTAAGACATCTTCCTCTGTACCAAAATTTTGTACTTGTGTATCTTCTAAATCTATTTGTTTTAAAGTTTTACGAATATTTTCTATATTTGCAGCTTTTGGGTAACTAACTTCCATCATTGTTCCCCCAGTAAAATCTACACCAAGATTCAGACCTTTTGAAGAAATAAAGAAAATAGCTAAAATAAATGTAGTAATTGATATTACTGCAGATATTTTACTATATTTCATAAAAGGAATATCTTTTTTTACTCTGAAAATTTCCATAACTTTAGTTATTATCCACTTTAAATATTTCACCAATTGATAATTTAATTTTTTCGCGTTTATTGTTACCATAAATATAATTTACTATTGCACGCGATACAAAAATTGCACTATACATGGAAGTTATAATTCCTAACACATGAACTACCGCAAAACCTTTAATTGGCCCAGAGCCAAACATAAAGAGGGCTAAACCAGCTATCATAGTTGTTATATTGGAATCTAATATAGTTCCCCAAGCCATGTGATAACCTTTAGCAATGCAAGCTTGCGGAGTATTGTCATTTCTTAATTCATCTCTAATTCTTTCATTAATAAGAACATTTGCATCAATCGCCATTCCCAATGTTAAAGCAATAGCTGCCAAACCAGGGAGAGTTAAGGTTGCTTGAAGTGCAGAAAGTAATCCAACTAAAAATAATAAATTAACAGAAAGTCCAATAACTGAGACAATTCCGAATACCATATAATAAATAGCCATCATAATTATAATCGCTACAAAACCCCATATTGTTGATTGAACACCTCTTGAAATATTTTCTTTTCCCATACTTGGCCCTACGGTTCTTTCTTCAATAATCTCCATTGGAGCTGCTAATGAACCTGCTCTTAAAAGTAATGCAATATCTGTAGCCTCTTGAGCGTTTCTCATGCCAGTAATTTGAACACGACCACCCCCTATCTCACTTCTTATAACAGGAGCTGTAACAACTTCAGTTAAGTTCTTTTCAATTAAAAGTAACGCCATTCTTTTACCTATATTTTCTCGTGTTACTTGTTTAAAAATACTTGCACCCTTTCCATCAAGTGTTATTGAAACAATAGATTGACCTGTTTGCGAGTCAACACCAGGTCCTGCGTTAGTTATTCTTTCCCCAGTTAGAATTACTTGCTTATTTACTAAAATCGGATTACTAAATCTATCTTCAAAAATTTCTGAATTTATTGGAATTTGATCCTCATTTCCTTCTTCAAAAATCATAGGATTTATATTATCTTCATTAACCATCCTCATCTCTAAAATAGCTGTTCGACCAAGAATTTCTTTAGCTTTTGCTGTATCTTGAACTCCAGGAAGTTGAATAACAATTCTATCAAGCCCTTGTTGCTGAATTAATGGTTCAGCTACTCCTAATTCATTTACTCTATTATTTAAAGTTTCTAAATTTTGTTTAATAGCAAATTCAGTAATTGATTTTTTTGTTTGAGCACTAATAATGATTTTTAGAATAATTTCATCATTAACTGATATTTCTTGGAAATCGAAGTTATTATTAATACCTCTAATAATATTTTTACCTTTTTTTAATTCGTTTTTAGATTTAAATTTAATTTGCATAACATCATTTTTTTTAGTGGCGTCGTAGTAACCAATTTTTTCTTTTCTTAATTGAGTTCTAAATTCACTCAAATAGCTAGCAGTTGTTTTTTCAAGAGCTTTTGATAAATCAACTTGCATAAGGAAATGGACACCCCCTCTTAAATCTAGACCTAAATACATAGGTAATGCTCCTAGACCTGTTAGCCAATCTGGTGAGTTTGAAATTAAATTTAAAGCAACTATATGTTCATTTCCTAATGAATTTTGTATAAGACTTTTAGCTTTTAATTGTTCCTCAGCTGTTTTGAATTTAACTTTAATATTAGAACTTTCTAAAATAAAACCTGTATTTTTTATATTTGATTTATTTAATGTTTCTTCGATTGATTGCAAAAGTGAAGTATCAATTTCTTCCCCTGCTTTGATAGGCATGATTTGTATCGCAGGCGATTCCCCATAAAAATTTGGCATTACAAATAATATACTTAACAAGATTGTTGTTAAGATTAAAAGATATCTCCACGGTGCAGAAATGTTTTTTTTAATTAGGTTAGTGACCAAGGTTCTAAATTGATTTAATTGTGCCTTTAGGCAATAGAGTATGAATAGTTTGTTTTTGTATTTTTACTTCTACATTATTAGCTACCTCAATAGTAGCAAATTGATTATTTAATTTAGTTATTTTTCCAAGAATACCACTGTTGGAGACAATTTCATCTCCAGTTTTAAGCGATTCTAAAAGTGCTTTGTGTTCCTTAGCTTGTTTCATTTGTGGTCGAATCAACATAAAGTAAAATAAAACAAAAATTATTATAAAAGGTAAAAAACTAGCTAGTCCTTCATTCACAATATATTTATCCTTAAAAAAAGGATGATTCTATCACAACTCATGCATCTATTCATTAGCCTTTCGAGTTTTTAAGAAGTCAATTTGATATTGCTTGAAGCTGTTATTCTTAATTGCGTCTGAGGCTTCTTTCATAAATGTTTTGTAGAAAAAAAGATTATGAATTGTATTTAGTCTTAATCCCAACATTTCCCCAATTTTAAACAAATGATGCAGGTAAGATCTTGAAAAATTCTGACAGGTATAACATTCACATGTTTTATCAATGGGATTTAAGTCATTTTTATAGCGAGTATTTTTTAATTTAATATCTCCAAAACGGGTAAAAAGCCATCCGTTTCTAGCATTTCTGGTAGGCATAACACAATCAAACATATCGATTCCTTGTTCAATTGCAAACATGATATCTTCTGGAGTACCTACACCCATTAAATAACGAGGTTTATTTCGGGGCATTTTTTTAGTTATATGGCTTGTAATTTTTTTCATCTCATTTTTAGGCTCACCAACAGAAAGACCGCCTATTGCATAGCCATCGAAACCAATTTCAGATAATTGTGTTAATGAATCCTCTCTCAAATCTTCATACATTCCACCTTGAATTATTCCAAATAAAGCATTGTTACTTCCAACAAAACTTTCTTTACTTCTATATGCCCATTCTTGACTCAATAACATCGAACTTTTAGCATTCTCGTATGTTGCTGGATAAGGGGTACATTCATCAAAAATCATTGCAATATCAGAATTAAGGTCCTTTTGGATTTCAATAGATTTCTCAGGGCTAATAAAACATTTACTACCATTAATTGGCGATCTAAAAGTAACACCTTTTTCAGTTATTTTTCTCATTTTACCTAAACTCCAAACTTGAAAACCACCAGAATCAGTAAGAATAGGTTTTTGCCAATTAATGAATTTATGTAATCCGTTATGTTTTTTTATAATTTCTAATCCTGGACGAAGCCAAAGGTGAAAAGTATTACCTAAAATAATTTGAAAACCTAATTCATTTAATTCACTTGGGCTTATTGATTTAACTGCCCCGTATGTTCCTACTGGCATAAAAACAGGAGTATTAATTTTTCCATGTGAAACATCAAGAACACCTGACCTTGCATTTCCATCTTCAGAAATAAGTTTAAATTTCATGTTTAGTGGGTAAATGAGTAAATTTGATTTATTATCATTATAAATAGATTATCCATCAATAACGATGAATATTAAGCAATTCTAGGATAAAATTTCAAATATATATGGCAATAAAAAAAGAAAACTTAAAAAAAGATGTTGGAGAAAAGAAAAAATTCTATCTTCTCCCTAATATTTTTACTACTGCATCGTTATTTGCTGGATTTTATTCGATTGTTCAGGCGATGAACGGAAGATATGATCATGCAGCTATTGCAATTTTTGTTGCATTAATTCTTGATGGGCTTGATGGGAGAGTTGCAAGACTTACAAACACTCAAAGTTCATTTGGTTCTGAATATGATAGTTTGTCAGACATGGTCTCTTTTGGGGTTGCTCCAGCTTTAGTTATATATGTATGGGCCCTTCAACCTCTAGGTAAACTCGGTTGGATTATTTCGTTTATTTATTGTACATGTGCTGCAGTTAGGCTCGCTAGATTTAATATTAAATTAGATCTTGATAATAAAAAATATTTTTCTGGCCTTCCTTCACCAGCTGCAGCAACTTTATTGGCCAGCTTTATTTGGATTTCTTTTGATAATGGTATAAGTGGTAATGAAATATTTTTAGGTTTTTTTCAGATGCAATGGTTCGCACTTATTATAACTTTATTTGTAGCTTTATCTATGACCACAGATGTTAGATTTTATAGTGGTAAAGATATAAATCTCAGAAAAAGCCAACCTTTTATAACAATTTTTGTAATAGTATTGTTGTTTGGATTGATATCTCATAACCCAGCAGAGATTATTTTTATAATTGCTTTTGGATATTCCTTATCCGGTTACTTTACTTTAATTAAAAATAAAATTAATAATAATAAGAATCTTTTAGATGTAGATATATTTGATGAAAAATAAACTAATTATATTTGATACAACATTACGTGATGGAGAGCAAAGTCCAGGGGCGTCAATGACTCAAGAAGAAAAAGTAAGAATTGCTAAACAGCTTGAAAAATTAGGTGTAAATGTTATTGAGGCAGGTTTTGCAGCCGCTAGTCCTGGAGATTTTGATGCTATTAAAGCTGTTGCAAAAACAATAAAAAAATCAACTGTTTGTTCATTAGCTAGGGCACTTGAATCTGATATTGAAAAAGCTGGATCTGCGATAGATTTGGCACCAAATAAAAGAATCCATACTTTTATAGCAACAAGTAAAATACATATGGAAAATAAATTGAGAATGAAGCCTGAACAGGTTCTTAATCAAGCAGTAAAGGCTGTGAATTGGGCTAAGTCATATACTAATGATGTCGAGTTCTCTGCTGAGGACGCAGTGAGGTCAGATTTAGATTTTCTCGTTGAAGTTTTTGATGCTGCTATTCGAGCAGGTGCTAAAACTATTAATGTTCCAGATACAGTAGGTTACTCCATTCCAGATATTTGGGGAAAGAGAATAAAAACTTTAATTGAGCGGGTGCCTAACTCAGATAAAGTAATATGGTCTACTCATTGTCATAATGATCTTGGAATGGCGGTTGCTAATTCTTTATCAGCAGTTTTGAATGGAGCTAGGCAAGTTGAATGTACAATTAATGGTCTTGGTGAAAGAGCAGGAAATGCAAGTTTAGAAGAGATTGTTATGGCTGTAAAAACAAGAAAAGATATTTTTAATCTAGAATCGCAAATAAGTACTAAGCAAATTGTGCCAACATCACGATTAGTTTCTACTATAACAGGATATCCAGTTCAGCCAAATAAAGCTGTAGTTGGTGCGAATGCATTTGCTCATGAATCTGGTATACATCAGGATGGAGTTTTAAAACATAGAGAAACATATGAAATTATGCTTGCCCAAGATGTTGGTTGGGGAGCTAATAAAATATCACTTGGAAAATTATCAGGAAGAAATGCATTTAAAAGCAGATTAAAAGAGTTAGGTATTGAAATAGAATCTGATGAAACATTTAATGCTACATTTGATAGATTTAAGTTATTAGCTGATAAAAAATCAGATATTTTTGATGAAGATATTCATGCTTTAGTAAGTGAGGAGTATGTTGAAGAATCTTATGATTTGTTTAAATTAGTTGGACTAAAGACTTCTTCAGAATCTGGTAAAACACCAATTTCTGAAATTGAAATTATTAAGGATGGAAAAAAATATAAATCTAATGCTGAAGGAAGTGGTTCTGTAGATGCTGCATTTAAAGCAATTGAATTGATTGTCAAATCAAAAGCTGAATTATTATTGTTTTCTGTTAACAATATTACTTCTGGAACAGATTCGCAAGGAGAGGTCACTGTCCGTTTATCTAAAGGTGGAAGAATTGTAAATGGTCAGGGTTCAGATACAGATATTGTTATTGCTTCTGCGAAAGCTTATATAAGTGCACTTAATAAACTTTATTCTAAATATGAGCGTGCTCATCCTCAAGTTTAAGAGAGATACCCATTGAATTTAGCTATTTTTGATTTAGATAATACACTCCTTGACGGAGATTCTGATTATAATTGGGCGCAATTTCTAATTTCGAAAGGCTTGGTTGATAAAAAAACTCATAATGCATCGAATAAGCAATTTTATGATGATTATAATGACGGTAAATTGGATATTTATGAATTTTGCGAATTTCAATTTAAATTTTTCAAAGATAACCCAAGAGATTTTACCGATAAAATTCTAAAGCACTATGTTACAGAAATTGCAGAACCAATGATAACTAGGGACGCAAGAAGCCTTGTTGAAAAGCATAAGCAAAATGGAGATAAATTATTAATAATTACTGCAACAAACAGTTATATAACAAAACCAATAGCTAATTTGCTTGGTATAAAAAATCATATTGGAACTGATCTTGAAGAGATTAACGGAGAATTTACTGGAAAAGCCAAAGGAATACCTTCATTTAGAGAAGGTAAAATTGAAAGATTAAATCTTTGGCTCAATGAGAAAAATCTTCCTTTTGATGACTTTGAAAAAACTTTTTTTTATAGCGATTCTCAAAACGATATACCATTACTTCAAATTGTTAGTAATCCAGTTGCAGTAAACCCTGATGAAATATTACAAAAAGAAGCAATTAAAAATAAGTGGCCAATAATGATCTTAAAATAAATTATTTTAATAAAACTTCTATAACAAATTTTGTACCAAAGTATGCTAGGAAAAGAAATATAAATGCAAAAAGAGAAATAATAACTGCTTTTTTTCCTCTCCATCCATAATTAGCCCTTCCAAATAACATAGCTCCATAAGTAACCCATGCCATCAAAGAAAATATAGCTTTATGATTCCATATGATTGTTGTTCCAAAAATTTCTTTTGAAAATAGAATACCAGAAAATAAAGTTATTGATAAAAGAGTAAAACCTAACCAATAGATTTTGAACAAAATATTTTCCATTGATAGCAATGAAACATTACTTGTAAAAGTTTCCAATATTTTATTTTTTTTTGTTAAATTATTTTCAAACGATAAAATAAAGATCGAGAAAATAGCTCCAATAGTCAAAAGACTGTAAGATAAAATCGCAACATTTATATGTAATGTATGGTATTCCATTAGTATTATTTGTTCAAAAAATTAATCCCAATTATAATGGATTTCTAATAATAACCGTAAATTACAAAAAATTTAATTGGAAATTGAATAATGCTTGAAAATTTAACTGAAAAACTCCAATCTGTTATAAAAACTATTCGGGGCCAATCTCGTTTTAGTGAAGAAAATATAAGTGAAGCAATGAGAGAGGTAAGAATTGCTTTAATTGAAGCAGATGTTGCTTTGCCCGTTGTAAAATTTTTTATAGATCGCGTTAAAGAAAAAGCATTAGGAGTAGAAGTTTTAAAAAGTGTAACACCTGGTCAAGCGATTATTAAAATTGTACAAGATGAGCTTACAAGTCTTATGGGTGATGAAAACGTTGGTTTGGATCTAGCTACAAAACCACCAGCTGTTATTTTAATGGCTGGATTACAAGGATCTGGTAAGACAACTACCGTAGCAAAGTTAGCTAAAATTCTAATTGATAAAAAGAAAAAGGTATTAGTTTCAAGTGCAGATGTATATAGGCCTGCAGCTATAGATCAACTAAAAACCTTAGCTGAAGATTTAAAAGTTGATTGTTTTGATTCATCACCTAAAGATAAACCAAATAAAATTGCTATAGCAACATTAGATTTTGCCAAAAAATATCTTTTTGATGTTGTGATTTTTGATACTGCTGGTCGTTTGGGTATTGACGAAATTATGATGAAAGAAATTAAACAATTACATAAAACTCTAGCACCAATAGAAACTTTATTTGTTGTTGATGCAATGCAAGGGCAAGATGCAGTAAATACTGCTAAAGCATTTGGTGAAGCATTACCTTTGACTGGAGTAGTATTAACCAAATTAGATGGTGATTCAAGAGGTGGAGCTGCATTATCAGTAAGGCATATAACAGACAAACCCATAAAATATATAGGTGTAAGTGAAAAAACAAATGGATTGGAACCTTTTCATCCTGAACGTATGGCTTCCAGAATTCTTGGTATGGGAGATATTGTTGGGTTAGTAGAAGAAGCCCAAAAAAATGTTGATACTAAAGAAGCAGAAAAGCTTGCACAGAAAGTTACATCAGGTAAAAATTTTGATTTGGATGATTTTAAAAATCAAATTTCACAAATGAAAAAAATGGGAGGAGTGGGAGCAATGATGGATAAAATGCCTTCTCAAGTATCGGACGCAGCTTCAAAAATTAATCCCGAAGAAGGAGATAAATCTCTAGTTCAGATTGAAGCAATAATTAGCTCAATGACTTTTCACGAAAGAAAAAACCCTGATGTAATTAAGGCAAAAAGAAAAATAAGAATAGCTAATGGTTCTGGAGTTCAAGTTCAGGATGTAAATCGACTTCTTAAGCAATTTGAAGAAATGCAAAAAATGATGAAAATGTTTTCAAAAGGTGGAATTGGAAAAATGATGCGTGGCTTGACCGGTCGTTTTCCAGGCATGAACTAATTTTAATTAACAATGTCCATTGACCAAATTCTAATATTGCAGGATAATCGCGGTTTCCAATAATGGGGTGTTAGCTCAGCTGGTAGAGCACCGGACTTTTAATCCGATGGTCAGGAGTTCGATCCTCCTACACCCTACCATATGATGTAAAAATCTGTAGATTAATATCTACAGATTTTGTGAAAGTATGTTTAAATAGTGTACTAATAAATAAAAATATAAATTACAATTTATTTTATGACCAAATTTAACAATTTATTATTGAACAATCAACTTTGTTTTGCATTATATGCCGCAACAAATTCTGTAATACGTTATTACCGTATTTATCTTAATGAAATTGGAATAACTTATACACAATATCTAGTCTTATTGGTTCTTTGGGAGCAAGAATCTACTAACGTAAATAAAATAGCTAAGACTTTACAGTTAGATAGTCCTACTGTCACACCTATCATTCAAAAACTAGAAAAAATGAATTTAGTTAAAAGAGAGCGCTCCAAGTCTGACGAGAGAATAGTAATTGTTTCTCTTACAAAAAATGGAATAGATTTAGAGCATCAGGTTGCAGCCATTCAAGATAAAGTAGCTTGTAAAACCCAGTTAAATACAAAAGATTTTGACGAACTAAAAGAGACTCTTAATAATCTTACTAAAACAATGTCTGAGAAGGAACAAGACAAAGAAAATCTTTTAAGTCAGAAATAAATAAAATTAATTTCATAACTTTATTTAAATAAATATGGAATTTAATTTTTTAAAAAATGTCCTCATTATAATGATCAAAAAAATTTATTTCATTCTTTTATTTCTAATACCACTAAATGTTCAAAGTTACCCTGCACAATCAGAATTATTTGGACTGAGTGAGTCAATGGTTCATGTTTGGGTGACTTATGGTAATGGGGTTACTGGAACAGGTTCTGGGGTTGTAGTTAAAGAAAATCATGTAGCAACAGATTGTCATGTATTTGCAGACTCGAAGGGTGTTAATGTTGTTAAGAATTTTAAAAAATACGTTCCCATTGCTGTTTTTGCAGACTGGAAAAGAGATTTATGTGTATTAAAGTTTGATAATTTGACACTACCTGCAGTAAGTATGAAAAATTCAAAAGAGCTTAATTATGAAGATAAAGTATTTGCATTAACATTTCCAAATGATAGTCCAATAGCACTTCCATCTTATGGAAAGATAAAAGGTATACACCCATTTGAAGATAGCAATATCATCAGAACTTCAGCAGCTTTTACTGTTGGATCAAGTGGAGGAGCATTATTTGATTTAGATTTTAATTTAATTGGTATAACTACTTTTAAAAGTCCAGGAAAACGATATGGAAATTTTTATTGTTTACCAGTTGAATGGATAGATCAATTACTAACAAAAAAACCACAAGCAAATTTGGTCAGTGATGCAGCACCTTTCTGGAGTTTGCCTGATAATCAAAAACCTTTCTTTATGCAGGTTATTATGCCAATGCAAAAAGAAAATTGGCCAGAGGTGGTTAGAATTTCAAAATTATGGACTCAAAATGAGGATGATAATTCTGATGCATGGTTTTATTTAGGGTTCGCACAAAAAAAAATGAACAATCTAGATTTTGCGAAATTATTTTTAACGCAAGCATATAAGCTTAACGGAAATCACCTTGATTCATTAAAGGAACTTTATGAAATCGCAAAGCAACAGGATAATCCTGAAGAGGCCACACGCTTAATAAAATTAATATCTGATATTGATTCAGAAGAAATTCTAAATATTAAAAAAATATAAAAATTGGTATTGGCGCGCCCGAGAAGATTCGAACTCCTGACCCCTTGGTTCGAAGCCAAGTACTCTATCCA
>CERS01186418.1_pt1 | contig 40576 bp, 39 predicted proteins | sample 356251 | NCBI WGS metagenome assembly CERS01 (sample SAMEA2621020, study PRJEB7988) | marine metagenome | isolation source: saline water (ENVO:00002010), including
GAGAAGTAGCCAATTTAATCTTTACAATAAATACAGAACACAAAAAGCTATTTAATGGAGGTCATATACAAATTGACCAAGGAGTTCTTTCAAGGCTTGCGACTGAATAATTACTCTAAAATTCTTCTTAATAACTCCAAATCTTCTTCAGTATCTAAATCAACTGATTCATATTTTTTTGTAATATAGTGAACTGATTTATTCCCTATTCTTTTATTTCCATTTTCTATAAAATCTTCCTTGGAAAAAATATAAAAATTTGAATTTTCCTCATAAATAAAATCTAAATTTTGTGTTGGTATTAATTCGTTTGGGTTATGGTTTATAGGATTAAGGCTTTGGTCGTAAAATCTTGATTGGAATGAATTAACTGAAAATAAAGAGTTTTTATTTTCCATATATAGTTCTAATGCCTCGTTAATTGTATTTGTTGTTAAAAGTGGATTGGTAGTGTGTGTTTGAAAAATAAAGTTATTGTTAATTTGATGAAAATTAGATTCAATTATTTTATTAACTGACTCAGAGGGATCCAGCAAATTATCTTCCCTTAATTTGAAATCAACATTATCGAAATACTCCTTGACTTTATCTATTACAACTTCACTATCAACATCAATCAATATTTGATCTATGTGCTTTACTGATTGGAGAGTATCTAAAATATAGAAAAACAATGGTTTTTTATTAATTAATATAAAATTTTTATCTTTAACTCTTTCAGAGTTTAATTTCATTGGTAAAAAAGCTGTAAATTTCATTTATAAAAATAATCTTTCTTAAAATACTCTACATTTTTTCTATCTTCTTCGTATAAATAATATTTTTTCTTTATATTCTCATTTGATTTAATTGGGTAATTAATTCCTAAAAAATGTCCTAAGTTTTTGTTATATCTATAAACAAAAATATTAAATAAGCTTGAAAAGTTATATGAGTTGTTTTTTCTGTACTTGAGATCAAGTTTTATTTCATTAATTGTATTATTTATTAAATTAAATAATGAAAATGTAATTGAATCAGAATATATATATTTAATGGCCTGAGCTTCTCTTCTGTATCTGTTTCTAATCTGTTTTTTATTTTCATCATGATAGTGAGTTACCTCACTTTCTGAACTATAGAAGATCAGACCTCCTCCATTAATTACTCTTTGTGCAAAATCAATATCCTCACACCCTGTGAGGTCTTCATTAAATTTTAATTTTGACCATGTATCATAAGTAAAAGCACAGTTGCCATTATTTACAAATGAAGAATCTTTATATGAACTTTCATCACCAAACCACATATTTAGATGTGAAGCTTCGGAAAGCCAAGACCTTGTATCTCCTAACTGTTTTCCATAAACAATTTTAATTTTTTCATTCTCAAAATTAGTAATCATACTATACAACCAATTTTCATTTGTTGGGAAACAATGTGCAGATAAGGAGATTAGTATATCTTTATAAGTAGATTCATTTGCTGCCATATTTAAAGATCTTCCAAAACTAAATTTTGATTTTTCTATTTTCGATAATATTATCGGTATTTTTGAACTATAGTTTTTGACAAAATCATATGAGCCATCTGTGCTTCCTGAGTCAATAAATACTATTTCAACATTCTTAAATGTTTGTTTCTCAATCAAAGGAAACAGCTTTTTTAAATTTTCAACTTCATTTAAACATCTAACTAAAATTGTAACTTTCATAATTTATCTAACTCTACGATATATTTTGTTTTAAAGTCTATTGGGCCTTTAATAGACATATTTTGAGAGGCAGCCTCTGTTATGTCTTTTCTTCCATTTGTACATGGTTCTAAAACTATAACATTATGATTCATCCAACCACCTTGTGATTGAAAAATCCAAAAATACTTAAGATTTTTGTCGTCATATTTAATTTTTAGCTGATTTCTGTTTTCATCCAGTACACTAATTTCATTGCCTAAAATATCTAGATAAGCAAAGTCAAATAGACCAGAATTTATATTGGGATTTAAAAATTTTTCATGATCTTCTGTATTTAGTATGTTTCCAAAATTCGGATCAACTTTATTAATACTTTGAATATTTGATTTAATAGACAAAGTCTTTTCTAGTGGGATAGCTAAGTGGAGTTTAAATAAAAAATAATCAATAAAATTAATTTTTCCTTCATACTCACATATAAGTTGTGATCCGTCTATTGTAATTAATTTACTAAATTTAGATCCAGAATCTAGGTTGTTAATTTCTAATTTTGCACTATCAGGATTAATATGTTCTAAATCCCAGCTATTGAACCACAACTCTCCATGGTCATGTCCTTTGCCCCATGAAAAATTTTCTATTGCATCATTAGGGAATAATTCTTCCCACCCTCCTTGCCAGTTATCATCATAATTTTTGGAATCAGGAACTTTACCAACTTTTAAATTTGGATTTTTCCAAACCCAGTCTTTTTTTGATTTCTTATAAATAAGAGAAGAAATTCTTCCACCAAGCTCCGGAATAATCTCTACTTTAAGAAAGTCATTCTCAATAATATGTTTTTTTATGTTCATTAAACTTTAATAATTCTTTTGTTAGTAATTTTATTAATTAACCTATTTAATTGCTTATCATGAAATTTATAATATTTTTTAAAATCTCTATCTCCAAAAAATGACTCATCAAATGCAAAGTTATAATTTGAAGTTTCTTTTATTTTCTCATCGTGGCTCCATAGTTTTTCTTCAAAAGCATTTCTTGAACTAAAAGTTATTGCTCCAATATTTTTTACTTTTTCGGTAAGGGAGGAGATGGGTAGTAAATATTGTGTAAATACATTATGAGAATTTCTAGTAAAAATTTTATTATTTCTGACTTTAATCACTTTTAATTGAAAATAAGTAGAGTCTAAACCAATGATTGGTATCTCTTTATTTACACCAATTTTCTTTAGAAGAGGAATGCCTTCTATTGGAACAATTAAATAAGTACTATTTTGATTTTTTAGCTCTTCCAATATACGCTTCCTGTATTCAATTGCTTGATCATTTATTCCAAAATGAAAAAGAGGATCTGAAAAAGAAAGTACTAGTAATTTTGATTTAAAAATATTTTTATTGTTGATTGAGGAATTGCATGTAAGTAAATAATCCGGTTTATGTTTATCTAAAATTGAAGAAAAGTCTTCATTATTTCCCAAGACGAATATCTCTTTTATTTCTTTAATTCTTGACCTTAAATCATTAAAATTTTTCAAAGATTCAATAATAATATTTTCTTTTATACTCTTATTGCTGAAGTCGTTATACAAAAGTCTGAAAAGCGTGTTTGCTCCTACTAAACCAAAATAATGCTTGTCTATTATTCTTATCCTATTAATTTTAAAAATATTTTTAAATACCAATTTAAAGGAAAATTTTTGAATGATTAATAGAGTTTTTGAGTCTAATTTTTTTGATTCAGGACTAGCTTTTATTCCAATGTACTCCTCAAGTAATTTAAGGTAGTCTTGATCTCCAATGTACTTGAAGGATTCATAATTTCCTTTAGAGTAAACTTGAAAATACTTTAAAAATGCGTAAAGGATTATCTTGTGTAAATTTATAATTATTCTTGAAGTTTTAAAGTAGAAAATTGACATTTAGTTATATCCATCTTCTAATAAATGGTAATTTAATTTTTTCTTTTTTCATAACCTCATAAAAATCTATGGTTGATATTAATGCATTCTTATGCAGCTTCTCATGCTGACCTACCCACCCGTTTATATAAAAAGTAGTACAAAATACATCTTTATATTCTTTTTTAATATCAGAATATATTAGATTTATTGTATTTTCTAAACCAGGGAAATCAAGATCATCAAAATACAAGATAAATTCTTCATCTAAATTCCCTTTAATTATATTTTTGTACTCAGTAATAACGGCATCATGTTCATGAAGAGCATCGGAAAAAATAAAATTAAATTTTGAATTATGGGCATTTCTAAAAACACCTGTTTCTTCTCTATCAAGAACGTTTCCTTTGTAATATGAAAGCACATTTTCATTCTCATTGTTGTATCCTGTAAATATATTTTCGTTACTATTTTCTCTCTTGTTATTCTCATTAAATATGAAAAGGGAGTTGGGTGCTATTGGATTAATATCAAAACATGTAAGATTTGAATTTTGTAAACTTTCATTCATTTGAATGTAGTTTTTTAATACTGATACACCTATTTCAAGATAGTTAATTGGTTTATTTAAGTATCTTGAAATAAAAATAAATATATCAGAATATGTTGGAAATGAGTCAATAGGTTTATTAATACTTAAAAAAACATTACCTGGAATTCCATAATTATTTTCAGCATACTGATTCTCGGATAAAAGACTATGAGCTTCAGATAGAGTTTTTCTGTTCTTTAAAATTATTAACTTCAATTCAGAATTATTGTTTTTGTAGAATGTTCTAAGTATTTTATAGAAAAATAAAACAAAAATATTAATTAACTTTCTATATTTGTACTCTATATCTTTAATCACTTTATTCAAGATTAATCAATATCTTTCTTTATCTTAGAAGAGTTCTAATTACTTGACTTAAAAAAGAAATTGGATATTTAGTATTTATGATTTTTAAATTAAACAAACTCCTTATTAAATAAATTAAAGAAGATAGCTTCCATGTATGGGTTATATGAAACTTTTCTAAATTTAATTTTCTATATTGTTCCATATAATAGATTGAATTTTTTTCAATAGCCCCTCTAACAGTCCAGGGCTTGAAGCTTCCAGCGTAGTGAAGAAATATAGTTTCTTCAGGAATTAAGGTATCTTTTTCAATATTTATTATGTAATTAAATGAATTATTAATTTCAATTAAATCATTATTAAACATCACATTTAATACATCCTGATCCCAAAATTTTAAATCTTTATTTTTTTGATTTATAATTTCCAAAGAAGCCGACATAATTGATTTTTTTCTCCAAGATTTTAAATCAATAAACATGGCTCCGGCGTTGAAATATTTATCTGCATCTATATTTAGCCTTTTATTTATATCATTCTTTTCAGTATCATCAAAATTTTCTCGTACTGAGGCAATTGTATTTTCTGATTTTAAAAGTGAACTAGCTACATTTTGAATTTCTTTACTTGGATCATGATAACAAATAATATCAGCATCCAAATAAAGAACATAGTCAAGCTGCTCTGGTAAAAGGTCTTCAATAAACAATCTGTAATAAGTTGCGTCAGAAACATGACTATTCTCAACATTTGGAAAAGTAAAATTTTGTTTATCAAATTTAGTGATTAATATTTTTCCAACTTTCTTATGTGATTTAATAATCTTTGATAATTTTGTAAAACTTTCAGGATTATTATGAACAATATAAATATCAACAATTTCTGATGTTTCATCGAGCAAGGAAATCATCGAAGTCAAGGCCTGTAGATTGTAGTTTTCATCAAAACAATATAAGATATTAATACTCATAAGATAAAGGTTAGCTATTTATACTCTTTTCTTCTTTCCAATATTTTGAAAACAAAAAAAAGAGCCAATATGATAATAGAAAAATAAGAAGTAACTCCAAAAGTTATTGTCTCTTCTGGAATATTCCAATGAGGAATAAAAATATAGCTAACTATGAAAACAGAAAAAACAATTAGTCTACTTATTAAATTTTCCTGGTTTAAGTAAAAGATAAAAAATAATATTGTTATGAAATGTCCAATGCTGTAAAAGTTAAACCTAACTGGAGGATACCAACCAATTAGAGACCAAAATAAAAATAAAGAAATTGTTATAAATCCAGACTCATAAAGTAAGTCATATTTTTTATTTTTTTCAAAATATAAATTTATTAAAAAAAGCACTCCAACAACTAACGCCGGTAAAAACATATAAAACAACATCCTTTTTAAATCACTCAAATAGCAGATAAAATTTTCTGGTATTGTTACACAGTGCCACTCACTAATATATCTAATTTTTCCCCTAATAAAATCAAATAACCATATAAACTGGCCCCAGTATTCTGTATTTGCGTCATAAGTTGACCTTTGAAGAACAAACCTTATAAATGATTCATAAATTATGTTTGGTAGAAGGAAAAAAAGAAATAAATAAGAATTTTTTATATAGGTTTCTTTAACCATTAATTTATTTAAATTTTTGAAAAGCACCAAAGCTAGATAGCTAATTAAAAAAGATCTATGAAAAAGAAAAAATAAACCAAACAATAATGCAACTTTATAATCTATGGTCAAATTTTTTCTCGATGCAAAAAATATGAAAAAAGCTATTAGCAACAAAGTTGCTGTTTGGTGGGAGGGGACAAATATACCCCACTTGTATATTGGATTTAACATAACAAAGGTTAATAGAACGAAGTAATTTAGATTTGTAAACTTAGTCTTTAGGTCAAATGATTTATAAAGTAAATAAACAATAAAATTGATAATTGAAATCTGGTACAAAAAAGTAGAGAGTTGGGTTATGTAATTAAAATCTAAACTAAAAATATTAACTAAAAAGTTAACAATATTATAAAAAATAAAACCTCCAAGTATAAATAATGGACGAGATTGATAATTATACGTTTCTTTAAATACCTCCCTGAAGTTTTCAAATCCTGAGTAATAGAAATTTTGATCACAACTAAATGGATATTTAAAATAAGTATTATTGCCAAGCTCATATTCAACAATATCAACACAAAGCTGGGGATTTCCAAAAGAGTAATCGGGAATAATAAAACTACCCATAAATAATAAGTAGTAAAGAGATATTCCCATAAATATTGAAACGGGGTAAAAATAAAATTTATTAACTACCATCTAAGAACTCCTCTAAAAAGAATATTTTCCACAATCTATTTGCATTCATTCTAGATTTATTTATTTTAAGTAAATTTACAATATTTGAATTATAACTCTTTATTATCTTTCCATTAATCAGTCGGTCCTGGACTAAGTCTAAATTTTGGTAAATCCATTCTTCGATATTAAATACAAAACCCATTTTTTTTCTATTTAAAAAACTACTGTCAAAATCTTCATTAATTAAATTTTTTAGTATTTGTTTTGAGTTTTTAGGATCAATATGGGTTTCATTGTGATTTAACATATACTCAATTAATCTATGATCAACAAATGGTGACCTCACTTCTAAGGAGTTTGCCATTGATGTTCTATCAACTTTGAGCATCATCATTTCACTTAAATAAAGCTTATATTCAATTAACTGCATCTTTTTATAATTGCTCAAGGAGCTTGAAACAAGTGTATTGTTAAATTTAGTTTCAGTATTAATACCTAGTAAATTTAAAAGCTTAGTGTCTTCAAAATAAGAACTATAAGCTTTTAAGATGTCAGAAGAATATTTTCTTAAGTTATTTCCCGTACCAAGAAATGAGGGATAAATATAAAAAAGTTTAGAATAAATATTTTGAATATTGTTTCTATTACTAAGGAGGCTTAAAGTTCTTGTGTATCCTCCAAATAATTCATCTCCACCATCTCCTGAAATAGCAACTTTAAAAAATTTTGATATTTCTTTACTTAATATATACGAAGGAACTGTAGAAGGGTCAGCATAGGGTTCGTCAAAAATGTTTATTGAATTTAAGATGTCGTCCAGTTTGAAGTTGTTTCCGATATTTTTAGTACGATGATTTGTATTATATATTTTTGCAACTTTATTAAACCATATGCTTTCATCATATTTACTATCTTCATATCCTACTGAGAATGAATTTGTATTAATATTATTTTTCTCTTGGATCTTAATTATAGATGTGGAGTCCAATCCCCCTGATAAAAAATTTGCTACATCAACATCAGCATTTACTCTTATATTTACAGCATCACTTAATAAGGAGAGGAACTCCTCATCATTAAAATTTTGATTTCCAACAAGTTCATCAATATTCCAGTATTTAATTTTTGTAGGATTCAAATCTTCTTCTAATAAATTAAAAGTTGCTATTTCGCCTGGCTCTACTTTATAAATATTTTTAAAGATTGTATTTGGAGCTGTAACTACACCCAAAGAAAAATACTCACCAATTGATTCGAAGTTATAATCTTTGTTTTTTGAGACTCTTGCGATGGATTTTAAATTTGAACCAAAGGTTATATTTTCTGATGTTACAGAATAAAATAAAGGCTTTTGCCCCAGCCTGTCTCTTATTAGATGGAATACCATATTTTCATAATCAATAAAAAATACAGCAAATTGTCCTATTAATTTATCTAAAAAACTCAGTCCTTTATAAGAAAGCCCTAAGAGTACAACTTCTGAATCAGAATGGTCCGTTTTAAACTGGACACCTTCGCTTTCTAATTCTTTTCTTAGCTCAGCATGATTAAAAATTTCGCCGTTAAACATAACTGCTGTATTAAATTTCTTAGAATACATTGGTTGGTCTGCTTTTTCTGATAAATCTAGAATTGATAATCTGTTAAATATAAAGCTGAAGTTAAAATTTTTTAAATGATTGTTATATTTACTTGTTGAGGAAAAAATATCTTTTTTACTATCCGGCCCTCTACAAATTAAATTATTATTTGCAATTTGTGCTTCTGTTTGATCAATCTCATTGGTTGATAAAATTCCTAGATAACCACACATTATTCCATTTTATGACTTCAATATATAAACTGATGAATAAATTTATAAATATAGAGAAATAAAAAGTATTTCTATTTTTATATTGAAAACTTTAGTTAGAATATTAAGAAATGAGGAAAAGTAAAGTTCTTATATTAGGAAGCAATGGACTTGTTGGAACAACTCTTAATAATCATTTAGTTAATTCTGAAAAAGTTTCTTCAATTTTTGGATCTAGTAGAAAAGATACGGATCTTTTTTCACTTGATGATACAAAAAAGCTTATAAGGGATCAAAACCCCGACATAGTAATTAATGCTGCTGCAAAGGTTGGTGGAATACAGGCTAATAATACACAAAGAACTGAATTTATATTAGAAAATCTAAAAATCAATATGAATCTACTAGAAACTGTAAAAGAATTTCCAGAAACTAAGATTATTAATCTCGGAAGTAGTTGTATATACCCATTAAATGCTGAAAACCCAATTAAGGAAAGTTCTTTTTTGTCTGGAATGCTTGAGCCAACTAACTCACCCTATGCAATGGCAAAAATAACTGCAATAGAAATTGGAAGATCAATTAATGAACAGTATGGCGTTAACGTCTTGAACTTAATGCCTACCAACCTCTATGGGCCTTATGATAAATTTTCTGAACTTGATAGCCATGTCATACCTGGATTAATTTTCAGAATGCATAAGGCAAAAATTAAAAATGAAAAACAATTTAATATTTGGGGAACTGGAGAGCCATTAAGAGAATTTATGTTCTCTGAAGATCTAGCGAAAGCAATCGAGTTTTTAATTGATAAAGATCTTGATACAGATTTAATTAATATTGGTAGTGGAAATGAAATAAAAATTAAGGATTTAGCCGAAAAAATTAAAAATGTTATGAACTATGAAGGAGATATTTTATTTGACACTAGTAAGCCGGATGGAAACCCTCGAAAACTTCTTGATTCCTCTTTAATAAACTCATTAGGTTGGGAGGCAGAAATAGATCTAGATTTAGGAATTGAAAAAACTTACAACTGGTATATCAAAAGTTTAAGCTAGTCTTCATAAAATAAATAACTAATTGATCCAAAGAAGATAAAAGGAAACCTTACACCCTCCATAGCGACATCAAAAAATGCACACATTAATGCAAATGTTATAAAAGATAACAATTTTAAATTTTTATTTTTCTTATACCAGTGAGTAATAAGACTCAAGTAAAAGAATATGAACAAAAAGAACTGAACGAAACCACCTTTTGCAAGTATATTCACTGCGAAATTATGAACGTTTTCATTCATTAGATCTGTGCCTCTTCTGCTTGAATGGTTCATAGCTGGTAACATTTCGTTATAACCATAACCAGTCAGAAAAAGGTCCGTTCTTGATTCACCTGGTGTTCTGTAATAATGTTCCCCCGAAGGCACGTATTCTGAATAAGAAAATAGGTCAAGGACCACATCTTGCCATATTTGTAGCCTCCAATTAGCCATTTGTTCTTCTGAGTAAAGTCTTCCATCATAAATAAAAAATGACCCAAATAATTCAATAGTATTTTTTTCGTCTGCTGCTCTTGCAACACTAGATGTAATGAGCTTTAATCTCTCTTCTTCTAAGGTATATTCGTTGCCTGAAAGTTCTAAACCTGAATTGTAAGTAGAAAGAAAAAATATTGGAATACATAAAATTATTAAAACTAGAGATTTAACCTTATATTTAATAAATATTTTTCGTGTCCTCACAAGCTCCATTAGAAGGAATAGTGAAGCTGGAAGGAAAGCCCCTTTGCTTTTATATAGAAAAAGAGGAATAAAAACTGCTGATGAAATTAATAAATAAGTGTAATAATTAAAATCTTTTTTCATAAATTTTTGATTAAATATATTTGTAAAAATATATAAAATGAATATATCTGCGGCTTTTAAAAAATCAAATTTATCTGAGTAGGTTAAAAAGAAATCAATTAAGAATTGTGGAAAATATGTAGTACTTAATATATAAGTGATAGGCAAAAAAAATGGAAAATACTTTAATAGATAAAAATCTCTACTTATATTCGAATAAAATATACTTCCCAAGATTAAGAATGAAATGGTCCATATATAAGAACTTGACTTATAGGTATAGAGTCTTAATAATGACCCTCCCGTAGCAAATACTGTAAGGAAGAAGGTAAGAATTATGAGCTTGGTCGCATAAAAAGTCTTATCTCCAAAAACAAAAATTTCATTGTCTTTCCTAATAAAAAATAGAAAATAAATTGATAAAACTAAGCAAGCACCTATTGCTAGTTCACCAATTCTAAACCCAAATATATAAAGCCCAGTAAATGATCTACCAAATAATAAAACTAATATCAAAAATAAAGCGTAAAGATGAATATATGCGTTTTTTAAATTATTTAACATTATCTCCAAAATTTATTTTTCTTTGATAAATTTAACAATATAAAACTTTTTATTTTATTTCCAATTTTTCTAAAATAGTTATTTCTTATTGGGATGTTGTTTATTTTAACTTTTTCTTTAATTAGATTTTGAAAAAGATTTTCATATTCTTGACACATTTTTTCTGAATTATATGGATATTTAATCATGGTTTCTTTTACATCAAGATATGAATCTTTTAATTCTAGCAATTTTGATTCAAAATTATCAACATCAAACTCTAAACCATAACCCTTGCAATACTCTGGTAATGCACCACTATTAATATACAAAACTGGAAGACCGCATAAGGCTCCTTCAATATGATGATTGCCAGATGGCTCATTTCTTGATGCAGTTATGTATAAATGACATTTTTTAAGCTCTTCTGCAAGAGACAACCCTGACAGCGGTTTAATTACTTTTGTATTTTGAAATGAAAAATTATTTGGTATGTTTCCTATATATAAAAACTCAAATTTTTCTGAATATTTGGATTCATTAAGTAGTAAATCTAGTGTTTCATAAATATCAAATCCCTTGTTCCAATTACCACTCCAGTGATGAGTTACAATTTTCATCTTTTGATCCTTATCCCAAATATTTTGTTTATCTGAATTGAAGATTTTGGAATTTGAGCCAGACATTACAACATGTGGATTTGATATATTAAAACCTTGCTTTTCATATAAATTTTTTATCCAATCACTAACAAATACTGTTGCGTCCGAACACTGGTTAGCTTCAAATAAAAATTGGTTTAATCCTTTCGTTTTTTTTCTTTCGTCACATTCATTAATTCTATGTACAACCTTCACGCTGGGATTTATATAATTCTTATATTTAAGAATTTCTTTGTGTGTATAAGATGATGATTCAGATTTTTTTCTTGGGTCTGTGAGTAGGATTAGATCAATATCATCATCAAATAAGTGATTAATGACGCGATGTCCGTTTGCCTCTAAATATTCTTTTAAATTCTTAAAAAAAAGATTTCCACCGCCCCACGGTCCCTCTTTAATAAAAGCGCCAATACTAACTTTCATAAATTTCTCTAAATAAATTTCTATACTTGTCAAAACCTTTTGGAACTGTGTATAGGTTTGATTTTTTATTAGCGTATTCAATATTTGGTTTAGCTGAATGAAAATTTTCCATATTAAATATTGACTCAGAAGATAGTATTTCACTAGCAACGCCGACATCGGTTGAGATAATTGGTGTTTTAATTAATCCACATTCGACAATTGCTTGTGGCCCGCCTTCAACTCTTGATGAAACAATATACAAATCTAAAACATTATATAACTCATTTAAATCATTGAAATCAACCATTTCAAAATATTTATAAGGTATATTTAATTTTTCTAATTCTGAAATTATATACTGTCTTCTTTTTCCAGTTAAAATTACAACAGTATTTTTATTTTCACTGTATTTTAAAGATACAATTTCAATAAACCTATCAGGACCTTTAATTAACTTGGGTGATTTTAAATCACTGCCTTCTGTATCTCTCTGGAATGAGCCAATATAAAAATTTTCCTCTGATAGACCATATTTTTTTCTTATTTCATTTTTGTCATTAATAGGAAACCAGAGATTTTGATTAACCCAAAAAGGTATCGATGTAATTTTTTTATTAGTTAGTTGTTCAAGCTGCATTTTTGATTTTTCAGAAATCACATGATACTCATCTACATAAGATTCTCTTTTTAAAAAGTCTTTTTTGTCTTTATCTGAAAATTTTTGAAAATCAATATGATAAATTGAGCAAACTACTTTTTTTTTCTTTAAAGTACTTTTTCTTACATTTTTCCACAACCAGGGTGTAAGTATCCATATAATGTCAGCCTCTTTTGGTTTTCTTGTAGAAATATCAAAGTTGTACTCGTACCATTCATCTTTCAGTCTGTCTACAACCCAAGATTCATTTATGTTGTTTAAATAAACTTTCATAAAGTAAGAATATTATATAGTTTTCAATTATTTGTGTATATGGTAATAAAATCAAATAGACTTGTAGTATCCTTTTGATTTAATATGCTAAAAAAACATTTAATTTCTGGAATAACTGGTCAAGATGGCTTATTTTTGAGCTCTATTTTATTAAATGCGGAAAAAAATGTAAAAATTTTGGGAATTTCAAGAAGTAAAGATAATAACTCATTTTATAAAAAATTAAGAATTTTAAATAATAAAATAAACTTAGATGACATAAAAATTGTAAATATTGATTTGGGTAACAAAAAAGAAGTTCATAACTTAATTTCAGAGTATGAACCAGATTATGTTTACAACCTATCAGGTCCTAGTTCTGTATATAAATCTTTAAACGATGGAAATGAAACATTCAATCAAATAATTGAATATTTTAACAATATAATTAATCCAATTATTGAAAATAATATTAACTGTAATTTCTTTCAAGCCTCAAGTTCAGAGATGTTTGATTCATCTGACTCAAAACTAGATGAGAGTTCGATTTTCAAACCAAGATCTCCTTATGCTGAGGCAAAGTTAAAAATTCATAACTACATTCAGGAATTAAAAGAAATAAAAGAAATAAATATTTGCTCTGGAATAATGTTTAATCATGAGTCAGAGTTTAGAAACGAAGATTATCTAATTATGAAAATTGTAAACTCAGCAATTTTAATTAACCAAGATAAGCTCGAAAGTCTAACTGTTGGTAGCCTCAGTCTTGTAAGGGACTGGAGCTATGCAGGAGATGTTGCACAAGCAATATATAAAATAAATAAACAAAATGATAATGAAGATTACGTAATAGGATCTGGTAAAGGAAATAATATTGAAACCCTAGTAAATATAGTATTTGGTTATTTTGATATTGATTGGAAAAATTTTGTGCATGAAGATAACGAGCTTTTAAGAAGTGGGGATCCATCTTCAATTGTTGCTGATCCCGCAAAATTAAGAAATAATCTTGAGTGGAAGCCAAGCGTCTCTGTAGAAGAAATTTTAATAAAATGTATTGAAAAAAAATTAAGTCAAAAAACTTGATTAATTTATAGGTATTATATTTCTTCGAACGCAATCTGCAAAATAGGCTTGTTCGTTTTTATTTTTCATTGAAATGTTATCAGTCATATTTATCTCGTATAGTACTTTTTTGATAATTTTTATTTTATGTTTATTTTCAATTAGATCTTTGAACAATTTGTAGTCTTGAGCGTAGTAAAAATTTTCGTTATACATACCAATCTTTATTAAGGTTTCTGATTTAATCATTAAAGTTCCATGTATAAATGGATTTTTATACTTTACTGTAATATTTGGATTTAAATGCTTTGAAAAACCTGGTATAACCTTTGATCTATCTTTAATTTTTGCTAGTGAAGTGCAAATATCAAAATCACTATTTATAAGAAAATTGTATTGATCCATTAATCTGTTTTTATAACTAATGTCATCTGAATCTTGTCTAGCAATAAAAACTCCATTGGATTTTTTTATTAATTTATTTAAAGATTTTGTTAATCCTTGATTTTCAGAATTTTTAAATAATTTTATTCGATTATCAATATATGAATATTCTTCACATACATTGTAAGTATTGTCCGTTGATGCATCATCTAATAGTAAAAGTTCAATGTTTTCATATTCCTGAGTAAGAATACTTTCTATAGCTTTCCTAATATTGATCTCATCATTATGAACTGATAATAATACGGATATAAGTTCGCTCATTATTCTGCCTCTAGTACTTTATCAAAAGATTGTATGAGGCGATCAGCATCTAAATATCTATAAATAAATTGTTGATTCTCTTTCCCTTGTTCTATTAAATAATCTGAACATACTACTTTATTAAGTTTGCTAAGTAAGTCTTGATAGTTAAATTGTTCAAATTTATATTCATAATTATTTGGAAAAAAATCTTTAATTCCTCCAGAGTCTGGAAAAATTGAAGGCACCGAAAGTTCTGAGGCTTCACATAACAAGGTTGGTTGTCCTTCATATAGTTTGGTTGTAGTAATTACTGCTTTAGATTCATTTATTATTTTTAATACTTCTCTATTGTCTCTATAACCAAGAATCTCTACTGAATTAATTTTTTCACATTTTTTCTCTATATCGTTTAGTAATGGGCCTTCACCAATAATTATTAATTTTGAATTATGTTCATCTAATAATTTCCATGCTTCAATGAGCTCTTCTACTCCCTTTTCTTGAGAAATTCTGCCTGCATAGACGATTTGATTTAGTCTCTTGCTTGTTTGGTTATATGTTTTATTAATACTTAATGTGGGATTAGGTTGAACGAATATATTATCTAATTCAATACCAAGTTTATTCAAGTAATTTTTGTGATGTTCAGTAAGGGTTATTATTTTCAGTTTATTGTTTTTTAACAACTTAAAATATTTTCTCCCAAAATTATTAACCAGAACTGATTTAATAAATGACTCTTTATAGTATCTATTAAACTTTCCTATATCAGACTTATTAAGCCCACATGCTTTGCAAATTTTTTCACCCTTTAAATGTTTACGAGAAATAAATGATTTTGTACAGTCATATCTAAAATTATGTAATTTATGTATTACATTTAATTCTTCATTCAGTGAATATTCAAGAATTCCAAGTGATGCCATAAACCAAAGATTGTGTATATACACATAATCTGGTTCAAAATCTATTACTTTTTCTTTAAACTTATCTAGACTTTCAACATTTTTGTTATAAAAAAATGCTTTTATCTCTTTAATTTTAAGCTTAAAAGTATTTTCAAATATTAATGTTTCGACCTTGTAATAACTCTTTAAATAATCAATTTCTTTCTCAACAGCAATATCCTCACCACCTTTTTGTGTATATTTTGTATGTACAATTAAGATTTTTTTCATTTCTTCTATAATAAAAAGTTTATCTGGTCTTATTCCACTATAGAAGTTACACTAATTTTTGTGCACATCGTTTATTTTTTTACATACGGTTATTCCATAAAAAGCTGGGAATCTGCAGGTATTTTGTCCAGAGAATTAAAGATATTTGATAAGCTTATTGAAGATTTTGGACTTAAGTTTACATTTGTTACGTATGGGGATAATAAAGATAAAGAATTTAAACTTAACAAAAATATAAAAATAGTTCCTATTTATTCACTTATAAATAAATCAGAAAATAAATATAAAAACTTATATAGCAGTTTTAAGCTGTCAAAATTATTAAAAAACGAAATTGGTAATTTTGACGTAATTAAACAAAATCAACTTTTAGGAAGCTGGGCCTCTATTCTTCTTAAATTGAACTCCAAAAAACCCCTCTACACTAGAACAGGTTACGATATGTTTTTATTCAGCTTAAAAGAAAAAAAGTCGATATTTAAAATATTTCTATATTATTTATTAACCCAGTTGACTTTAATTTTTTCAAATATTTATTCAATTACAAACAAATTGGACTCAATGTTTTTAAAAAAATACTTTCTAGTTAATAAAAAGAAACTTGTTATAAGACCGAATTGGGTATCAAACGAAAACTATAAAAATTTTAATTTAAGATATGAAAATAAAATACTTTCAGTTGGAAGATTAGAAAAACAAAAAAATTTTGAATACTTAATTAAATGTTTAGTCAATACAAATCTAACCTTAGACATTGTCGGCTCTGGGAGTGAACAAGAAAATCTTGAAAAAATATCTGAAAATTTAGCTGTGAATGTAAATTTTTTAGGAACTGTAGAAAATAATCAACTTCTTAAGCTAATGGCTGAGTATAAATATTTTGTTTCTACTTCTTCATTTGAAGGAAATCCTAAAGCTATTCTTGAGGCAATGGCTTCAGGTTGTGTCGTTATTGCAAAAGATATTCCAAACAATGTTGAAATTATAAATAATAAAGTTAACGGTATTTTATTTAATGAACATTCAATGCCTTTACAATCTCTGTTGAAAAATATAAATACACTGGATGACGAACAAAACTTATCTGAGAATGGAATTGAATACATTAAAAAAAATAACTCTATAGAAGAACTAGCAAATAATATCTATCAAGATATTCAACTAATTACTTCTAAGTAAGCAATAATTCTCTTTTTCCTTCTAAAGAAATTACTAACTCAATGTAAAGATCCACATTTTCAAAATCTCTTTTATTATGTGTAGAGTTAATTATTGTTATTTTTGCTTCTTTGAGTATTTTAAAAATAAGCTTCTTTGATTCTTCATCAAGATTAGATGTTGACTCATCGAGTATAAGGACCTCAACTCCTGATAAAAGAGCCCTCATGAAAGCTATTTTCTGCATTTGCCCCATCGATAACGTTTTATTTGATATTTTCTTTTCTAAAGTTGTATTGTTTTCATTAAATAATTTAAATAAATCTATAATTTCAAACATTTCCTGGTCTGAAATTTCTTTATCAATTCCATAAGTTAAATTTTCTCTTAGGGTTGAATTTATAATCATAGGAGATGCCCCAACATACCCTAATTTTGAAGTAAATGATTTTACATTTCCTTTTTCAGCATAAAAAACTCCAGACAACAAGCCCAACAAAGTGCTTTTACCAGATCCATTGACTCCAGTAATTACGATGTGTTTTCCTCTTGGAATTTCAAGATTTAAATTTTCAAAAATATACTCATCACTATTAAAATACTTAAAGCTTACATCAGAAATTACTATTGAATTCTTTTCATCTAATTCACTATTAACTATATAGTTTTCTGAAAAAGATACTTCTTTGTTTTTTTCCATTAAATAAAGGTTTTCCAAATAGACATGATATGCGGAAATTAAGTGGAGGTTGTCATTGAATATACCTAGTGTCTGAAATAGTCTAAGCATTACTCCAATAAAATCAAGTGTCAATACTTTTACAAAATTAAAGAATACTAAAAGTATTGACAAGAGCATCATTGTAGAAAAATTTGGTAGGATAGCGTTTAAAGTTCCGAATCTTAAGTTGTTATAAGAGGAACTGTAATAATTTTTTAAACTTTTCTTAAAGTTTTTAACTTCATTATTTACTAAATTTATAATCTTAATGAGAAATAAATTGTCTAGAACTTTTTCTGTATCTTTGCTAATTTCTTCTCCAAACTCATATGTTAAATGTGCATATTTTCTTCCTGTCTTTGTAAGAAAATATGTAGGATAGGCAAGAATTATAAGACCTCCAAAAAAAACAATTACTGTATTGAAATCGGTATATATTAAATATGAAGCATATGCAAATATTTGAAGCATACTACTGAGAAATACAGTTAACGTTCCATAAAAACTAGAAACTTGCATTGAAATTGTATTTATAAAATAATAGGCGTCGGAAATTGAATAATTTCCTTTATCAAATATTTCTTTTATTAAATGAGTTCTCAAATTTTCTTCAATATTTAACTTCAAATTAAGCACATTCATTTTTTCGATATAAATTGACAGGAATCTTAAAAGAATTACTACTGGAAATAAAACTAAATTGTTCATAAAAAAATCAACTATAAAATTTTGTGCATTTAAATTTGAAGTGAAAATATTTGTAAAAATTAAAATTATTAATATATCAAAAAAAACTATTAAATTTGATAGAAATACGGAGAAAATAATTCTTCTTTTCTTCTTTGAAGTTTTTGTTATCTTGGAAACTTTAAGAATATCTGTAATGAGTAATTTTAATTTGTTCATTGTTTTTAACTATATTATTAAGTTAGTTTAAGTTTATTAATAATTTTTAAATAAGAAATTTATATTATATTTCATTGCATCTTTAAATTCATCAGCATTTTTTAATTCGCGTAAGTAATTTTTTTCTACATGATATGCTTTAAAGCCTGAGTTCAATAATTTATTAAAGGTATTTAAATAATTTTTATTATGCCTTTGTTCAATCTCTATTAATAAAAGGGTTTTCTTACTTGAGAGTATTTTCTTACATCCGTCAATAACTTTTTCTTCATGACCTTCAACATCTATTTTAATAAATACTAAATTTGAATCTTTAGGGGTGAGGTCACAGTAAAGAGAGTCTAGCTTAAAAGATTCGACTCTAATTTGTTCTTGATCCTTGTGAATGTTCTCTAGAGATGACTTACCAAAAATTAGTTTTTTATTTTCAAATGGTATATTTAAGATTTTTTTGTTATCACTATTTGATGCAACTTTTTCAAAAAATTTCACATTGTCATTCATATATCCTCCCTTAATGTATTCAATACATTCTTTTACTGGTTCAATAATAAAAGTAAGTTTTGATTTATATCCAAACAGGAAGCTATAAATGCCATAGTTTGCACCAACATCAATAAAGTCATAATTTTTGTTATATTGTTTTAGGTATTGATGTAAATATTTTATTTCTTTTTCACCAAAGAATAAGTTATAGTATGACCTTAAAGGCCCAGTTAATTTTGGCAATAAAAGTAGTGCTCTTTTCATTTCACTCATAATATAAATTAGTCTATTTTTAATCTAAATTACATGTTATCGTTTTTTATGAAGTGAAAATAAATTCATTGAAAAAGTTAGTTAACAGTAACTTCAGGGGTGTTTCAAAAAACCTATTAAGTTTTATGGTTGAAAAACCTCGCTTTTTAAAAAATAACTATTCAAAAAAATACGATAAAAAAGATGTTTGGTATTTTAATAGCTCATCTCATCTAGACTTTATGAGCCTTTTTAGTACAGTTGGAAATATATTAGTTAAAAAACTTTCAGACGAAGGTTATTCTGTCACAACTCTACAGTGTGAAGGAGGCCCAGTGTTTTGTCAAACTGGGGCATCCGTATTAAACCCAAATCACATGATGCCTTGTTACTCATGTATCAAATTCAATAGAAAATTTACTGATGGAACTCATCCAATTGTTTTCTCAAAAAATGATAGAAAAAATAAAAACGTAGAAATTTTAAGTGATGATGAAATTAAAAGTCTTATAGAGCCATCTATAAGATGGCTATTAAGGGGAAACACATCTGATGAAAAACTATATAAATCATTTCAAAAAAATATGTTATTGTCATCCAAGCAGTGGATAAATTATTTAAATGAAATGCCAGAGGGACGTCTTCCAAAGTTTGCAATTATATTTAATGGGTACACTTTTCCAGAATCAATCATTAAAAAAGTTCTAGAATTGAAAAATGTAAAAGTATTTACTTTTGAAAGTGGCTTTGCAAATAATTCAATATTTTTTTCAGAAGAATTTGCTCCAGACTATAACTTCAAAATAAGAAAATCTAAATTAAAAATTGAAGAAAAAAATAAATTGGAAGAATACCTTCAAAAAAGAAGAACTGGAGAATTTGACAGGGGTGGGGTAAAGTTTTGGAAAGAAATGGAACCTATTTCAAAAGATTTAATCAAAAAAATTAAAGAATACAAAAATACTGCTAGTTTGTTTTTAAATGTTCCTTTTGATACGTCACAAGTGAACGCTCATTATTTATTTGAAGATTTATATGATTGGTTGTTATCAACTAAAAAGCTAGTAAAAGAAAACCCTTCTACCCTTTTTATTTACAGATCTCACCCAGATGAATCTAGAGAAGATAAAAAACTTTTCCAACCTACTAGTGAGTGGCTTGTAGAAAATGGTTTTTCTAAATTAAAGAATGTTGTTATTATTTCTTCAGAAAATAATATTAGCTCCTATGAGTTAATTAAAATTTCTGATTTAGTACTTGTCTATAACTCAACTGTAGCCTTGGAGTCTGTTTTACTAAATAAAAATGTACTTACAGCAGGTAACGCACACTACACAAGAATTAATTATTTTAAACCATCTAAAAATAAAGATAAATATTTTGAATCATTTAAGAAGCTTCTTAATCAAAAACATGAAATCCCAAATAATATTTATTCTGATGTTGAACAATACTTTTATAGTTTAGTATTTGAATCATCAATTGATTTTTCTAATGAAATAACGAAAACAGAAAATAGAAAATATTCATTTGAAACTGCTGATAAGTTAAATTTAAAATCAAAAAGTTTAAATGAATTTATGAATTTTATACAAAATACATCTAGTTGATGTCAAAAAATTTTTTGGTTAAGAGCTCTTTTTTTAATTTTGTTTCGGAAAGTATATTTACAACTTTTTTACCCATTTTTCCATCCCCATAAGGATTTTCACATTCTCTTAAAGTATTAAATTTTTCATTATCTAGAAAGATGCTATTTATATTATTAATAATTTTATTTTTCTCTATTTCTGAAAAAATCACATTTGTAGAATGTAATCTTCCGTTTTGTCTATCTCCTAAAATAAGAGCTGGACACCTTAAAGCTGGTGTTTCTTTAATTCCAGCAGAAGAATTACCAATGTAGCATGACTTAATTTGAGATGAATTATTTAAATCTAATAGCCCATGGAAGTCTTTTCGACCAAGAGACTCATAAATGTCAATGAAATTATATTGTTCTTTCCATTTACTTAATATATTAATAATTTCTTTTCCACCAACATCACTGTTTGGATAAGTACAAATAATTTTTAAGTTATTTATATCTAAAGCTGAAAAAGCACTTTCAATTTGACTAAATTCTTGAGAAATTTTATCCCTATTAATTGGAACTGGATGCTGTGTAAATACTATTAAATTTTCAATATCTTCTAACTTATAGTTTTTTATAATATTTTCTTTATCTGTATATTCTTTATTATGAATCAAATCTACAGAAGATAAACCAACTTCAAAAACGTTTATTGGATTTTCACCTAATTGAATGATCCTTGAAGAAGCCTCTTTGTTTGTAGTGAAATGCAGATGTGAAAGTTTTGTCATTGCATGTCTTACAGAATCATCAAAAGTGCCTCCTTCCGTTACATCTCCACCTTCTATATGAGCAGTGAGTATTCCCATTTGAGTTGAAGCTATAACAGCAGCAAAACCCTCATATCTATCCGCATAAACAATAAATACATCAGGATTTATTTTTTTTAATACCTCTGAAATAAGATTTATTCCCTCGGAAATAGTTTTTGGATTTTCATGTAAATCATCTGAATTATGTCTAAAGTCAATTTTGTATTTTATTTCAAAACCACTTTCCTCAATCTCTTTTATCGTTGAACCAAAATCTGGATCAATATGGCTCGCAGCAGCTATTAGAATCAAATCGAAATTATTACTTTTTTTTAGTTCATGCAAAAGGGGAGTTTGTAAACCAAACTCAGCTCTATTTCCAGTAAAAACAGCAACTTTTTTCATTCTTACATTCTGTTATCTAAACTTAAACCCGTATCAATATGGTTAAATGATTTTACTATTTGTTTTATTCTTTCAACTAAATCTTTTTTGTTTAATTTTTTATCACCAGATAGCATTAAATTGAATTCAAGTAAAAACTCTTTGAGCTTGCCAATATCAAACTCTGAATGTTTTACGATGTCAAAATTTTCAAACTCTGATTCTTTAAGTTCTTCACCACTTCCTACAAACTCTTCAAACTCTTTTTCGCCTGACGTATCAGGGATAGTCGCATATATTGGATATTCATTATTTTTTTTACTAATAATTTTGTAAGCTTCTTCTTTGGTGTCAACAACAACTGGAATTAAATTTTTTGAATGAATAAAGTTTTTTGCAACTTCAATTATTGGATAAAGCTTAAAAGATTCAGATATTTTAGGTACTAATATATCACCATCAGAAAGACTTGCAGTAGAAAGCATACATATTTGTGCTGCTTCTTTATGTGATACAAAGTATCTATCTATATCAATTGGTGAAGGTAGGGGCTCTTGTTTTTCAAATCTGATAGGAAAAGACTGTAAGAGACTCCCGTTAGAGAAAGCAACATTTGCAAACCTAGTTGTTGATGTAATTAAATCTGATTCAGATTCTAAATGTTTGCACTGAAGAACTAATTCCATTATCTTTTTCGATGCTCCCATCAAGCTAACGGGGTTTGCCGCTTTATCTGTTGATACAGAAAAATATCCTTTTGAAGATTTTTCTTTAAGTATTTTTTCTAATAAGTTTGAATGCTTAACAACATTTGTATCAAACATTTGCATTGTTGAATATAGATCTTTCTCAGATCTGACATGTTTTATTGCTGCAAAATTATAAATAAAATCATATGGCCCATTATCAATAATAAATTGTTCTGTAATTTTTGAGCCAAAGTCTAATGGTGAGGTAATCAAATTTAAGGAAGAAGCTTTATTGTCTTTACTTCTCAAATTTCTTACTAAGTTTGTAAGACCATTTTCATTAGGGTCTATTATATGAATTGATTTAAGTGAAAATTCTGATATCTCGCTTACAAAAGATGATCCAATGGAACCTGAACCCCCAATTATCAAGACTTTTTTGTTATTAAAATGATTTTCTAGTTTGGAAAAATTTAGATTGAAATCTTCATCTGTTAATAACTTTTTTCTTTTAGTTGCTAAAAAATCTCTATCAATAGAATTTAACTCCATAACTATTTGTACATTTCTTTCGTAAGCTGAGTCTCTGAAGGAATGTCAACCAATGCTTCTTTGTTTAGAATAGAATAAAATTCTGGTGCTAAAATTTCACCAGTTCCAGGTCTTTTTACCCAAAGATTATCAAGTGTAAAAATATCTCCTTTTTTAATATCTTTAATAGTTACTACAGAAGCATAGGCAAAATCTATAACCGGCTGTTCATCGGGTAATATGTCTTTTCTGCCTCCTCTTGATTTCCATATTTCTTTTGATGATTGAACAAGCTGTTCAAGTTCATTTGGCTCAATAGAAAATGGATTGTCTGGACCAGGCCATTTTCTTGATTTAGTAAAATGCTTTTCAATTATATTTGCACCTATTGCTACAGCTCCAAGAGAAACTGAAATTCCTAAAGAGTGATCCGATAAACCAATCTCTAAATCTGGGAAAGTTTCTTTTAGATGTGTAATTGCGCCAAGCCTCATTGTTTCAGGTGGAGCAGGATATATACTTGTGCAATGTAAAACAGCTAAGGGGGTTCCATGATTCAATATTGTTTCTACCGATGTTTTTATTGATTCTATATCATTCATGCCTGTTGATAAAATCATTGGTTTATTGAATTTTGCAACATGATCAAGTAAAGGGATATTATTGCACTCTCCAGAACCAATTTTAAAAAGTTCGACTCCTAGTTCGTTCAACCTATCTGCCCCTTCCCTACTAAATGGGGTTGAAAAAAATAAAATTCCTTTTTCTTTTGAGTACTCAAATAGTTCTTTTTCTTGTTCTGTATTGAGAACACATCTGTCAATGATATCCCATAAAGATTCCTCGCTTATATTTCCAGGTTTCATGTCAGTCGGGATCATCTCTTTATCTGTTATGTGGGTTTGAAATTTGATTGCTGAGGCGCCTGAAACAACAGCAACATCAATCAACTCTAACGCTTTTTTAAAATCTCCATCATGATTTATTCCAGCCTCAGCAATAATAAATGGTTCGTTGTCATCAGAAACAATAATATCTGAAAATTTAATCATTTTTTTCCTCGAATATGTCTACTTTTCATATTACTACTAGATAATTTCAACAGACGATAAAGAAATACCATTAATTTTTGGATTTATTGTTTCGAGGGAAGTGCCTATTTTATCTAAGCTATTGTTAATATCTTTTCTATTAAAATATTTTTTTGTTTTCATCCACTTATACTTTAAAAATAAACTGACGAAGAATCCTTTAATGCTAAAGTTTGTTAAAAATATAGTCTGATTTTTAAATATCTCTTTTTTGACTTTTTTCGTATGAACGGTTTGTCTAATTATCTCGGCACACCTAGCTGAAGAATTACCGTCAAGCTTATAAATAAATTTTTCAATTGCATTATTATCATTTTCTGTTTTCATTGATATTTTATTTTCTAATATCTCATCAATAAGTTCAATACTATCTATTTCACTCTGAGGTTGGTAGCTTATTTCTTTCATAATTTCTGTAGATTCGTGAAAAACTTTCATAGTTCGCATCCACGACATATTTATGCTTGGAATTTTAGCTACCTGGGCATCTACACAAGAACTCGAATTGTAATGTAAAAGTATTTTTGATTTATTCAATGAGTGAAATATAGTTTCATCAGAATCATCTATTTCAATGTTTTCTCCTTTAATTTCATTAATATACATATCTTTCTTTTCATAAGGATGCACTCTTAACAAAACCTTATATTTTTTTCCTGATAAATATTTATTTATAAAAGAAATCGTGTTTTGTCTATTCTCTTTATGCAACTCTATAAATGTTTTTATGTGTTCATCTTTCATTCCAAGGTACCTATAGCTATTTGTGTTTACTTTTTCTCCAAATATTGGTGATGAATTTGGAAATGACGTTGCTACTAATATGTCAAAATCTTTATCTTTTTTCTTAATTTTTTTTAAATAACGATCATGTTTTGGGCTTCCAATAATTTTAATTTGATTTTCATTGTACCAATTTCTTTTTATTGAAGTATTTGAAAAATATTCCCCCCAAACAAAAAAATCTTCAATATCTTTTCGTTTTTCTTTATCTTTAGTTAATTGATAATCTTGAAAAAAGTCTTCGTGTACACACTGTTCAGTTTCAAGGACCCCGACAAGTATTCTAGATTTTTTTAATATATTTACCTCCTCTGCAAAATAGTCTCTATGATTTGGATAAAGAACATAATCAGGACTGAGCAAAAGCAGCTCTCTGTGTCTTAAATTAGATGGAACAATAAAGGTTTTAATCTTTAAATTATTCAGATTTGTTGCTATATCAACAATATAATCTAGGTCTCTAGACGGATGATCAACAATTAAAGCGGCTTTCTTCACAGAAATATTCTAAATAGTATATTTTATTTTATTTAACTTTATTAATATAACTTTTATGACCCAGATCCAAGAAATAACTGATTTAAAGGACAATATCATTGAGGAAGATGATACTTTTTTTTCTGCATTACAAAAAATTGAAGCTTGCTTTCATAAAATATTACTTATAGTCAAAAATGATAAATTAATTGGTCTTATTTCAAATGGTGATTTAAGAAGAGGGCTTTTAGAAGAAGGTGCGCTTGATAAAGGTATAAAAAATATAATCAACTATAAATTTGACTTCCTTAGCAAAGACTTCACTAATGAGCAGGTGAATAAGCTATTTAAAAAAAATTTAAATCCATACATACCAGTATTAGATAAGAATAATCAAATTGTTAGTTTGCTTTATGTGCCTTATGAAATAAATAAAGAACTAAATAACTCTGTATTGCTAATGGCTGGAGGAAAGGGCACGAGATTGGGTAAAATCACAGAAAATATTCCTAAACCATTAGTAGAAATAGGAGGGATTACTCTTTTAGAATATCAATTAAAAAAGCTCACTGATTTTGGATTTAAAAAAATTTATATATCACTTCACCACATGGCTAATCAAATTGTAGACAAGATATCAGAACTGAAATTAGATGATGCAGAAATTGAATTTTTAATAGAAAAAGAGCCTCTAGGAACTGCTGGTTCTTTATGTTTCTTAAAAGAAGAAGAATCTCCTGTACTTACATTAAATTGTGATGTTGTAACAGAAACAAATTTTAGAGAAATGATAACGACTTTAGAAAAAAAACAAACAGATATTCTTGTCGGCGTAAGGCCATATAACACGTTCATTCCTTATGGAGTAATTAAAGTTAACAAGCAAAGAGTCACAGGCTATAAAGAAAAGCCAATATATCAAGACTGGGTAAGCGCCGGAATTAATTTAGTAGATCCAAAAATAATTAAAAGGATAAATGAAGAATATTTGGATATGAATGAACTAATTAGTAAGTCGATTGAGAATTATGCTGTTTTTCCTTACTATATAACTGAAAGATGGATTGATGTAGGAAGCCAAGAAGAGCTTTCTAAACTAAATATTCTTTAAAATTAGTTGTTCTTATTTCTTTTATTAATATTTTCAAGATTTATTTCTTTCTTGTAAAATTCAGTTAAAATTTTTTCATTAAAATCAGCTATTTTTGAATGTCTAATTAATTTTTTAGAATCTGGTTCACGAGATTCTTCAATATATTTATCTATTTTGTCAATAACTTCAGGAAGATTTAGGAATGTTTCTTTTACTGCTTCCATAGAAAAATTAACTGGGTTGAAGGTTTGAATGTTCAATTGAGGATAGCAATATTTAATAGTCTTTCCTAAATCTAACTTTTTAGAAAGTGTCTGAATTGTCCCTCCAACATATTGTATGTTGTCATCATACAAAGCCCAAAAATTACAAGCAGACCCTGTGTATTGTGGTGAGATTCCTAAGTGTAAATTAAGTAATTTATTCTGAGGAAGCATTGAATATAGTGGATCTTTTATAATCGATGACCCATAAATTATTACTACTTCACAATTAAATAAGTAGTTGATTTCTTCAGGAAGATTATTTAGTTCTCCTTTTGGAATTGAGATTTTTTTATAATTTTCATTAGTCCAATCAGTTCCATTAAATTTTTCATTCTCAATTAATTTAACTTGTGAAAAATACTCTCTTAATGATTGGTTTTCTAATTTATTATTTGTTGATGCTACTTCTGAAAACTGTATAACTTCGTATTCTTGATTTAAATAAGATGCAAGTGCATTATGCCTTAATGAGGCACCAGAAATAATTCCAACTTTCATGTCTATCCAGTCATTATTTTTTCAATTATATAAGTTGCATCAACTCTAGCAAGTTCGTAAGGGTTCAGATTTATTTGATCATTGGCTCTGAAGGCATAGTTAATTTTTAACTTTTTGAGTAGATCAATAGTTTGTTCATTATAGGAATTAGATGGAAAAGATAACGCTTTTGGCTTATAACCAATTATTTCTTCTAAAATTTCAGAATTTCTATTTAATTCATCATATTGGTCATCTTCTTTCATGCTTCCAAGGTTTGTAGGGTGTGAATGCGAATGTAAACCAATAGTGTGGCCTCTTTCGCTAATTTCTTTTACCATTTCCTTATTCATATAAGTTTCATTTATTAAACTATCTAAACTTGCCCCTTTTTCCTTTATTAGCGAAAAGATCGATTCTTCATATTCTTCTAAACTTATCTTGAAATCTCTTATAAACCTAAGTTCTCTATCAGAACTAGAATAAAATTTGTACTCCAATAAGTATTTGCTTTCTATAAACTCTTTATTTAATTTGCCTTTTTCATTGTCCGAAAAGTTTCTTTTAATTAATTCAATTAACAAAGAGTTAAATTCATCAACACTATCAAAATTTTTAGAATTTTTAAAGTTTCTAGTAATTTGATGAATATCGAACTCCCCAATTAATGGTTTTGTATGGATAAAAAAAAGTCCTTTTATATTTTGTTCTTCAAGAATTTTAAACGCGATTTCATATTGACTTAAAAGACCATCATCAAATGTAAAAAATAATTCGCCCTCTAAATTGTTATCTTCATTTTCCAAAAATAATTTCGGATTTGAAATTTTATCTATATCGTAAAAATCAATTATTTTATATAAATTTTCTTCTGAGATAGCTCCCTGCGTTCCGGCAGAGTTATTTCTCTTAAAATCGTGGAACATAATCGAATAAAGATTTTTCATACAGTTAACTAGCTTGATTTATCAATTTTTAATTTTATAAAATAATGATCTTGAAGAAATAGACCATTCAAAAATTTATTTTCTCCATCTAGATTAACCGTCCAGCTTCTTAATGTATCTTTATGGTCATGTTCTACTGTTAAATCTTTCGGGAAATGAATTGGTATAAATTCATAATTTTCTATTTCTTTTATTTTATCAAATAAGTTTTCTAAATACTCTACTGACCATAAATTCCAACCAATTTGATCTATTTCTTCTGTTTTAGTATTTCTGTTATCCCTATATTTAATTAAAACATCTACACCATATTTATTAAGTGGACCTTGTATAAATATATAACCCTTTGGCTTAACTCTCGAAATATATTGATTTAATATTTTCTCAATTTCCTCATATATTTGAAAAACCCCAACTGAGATGAGAACATCACATTCTAAACTTAAGGTTTTTTCTTTTGTTATGTCATCAAAAAAGTATTCTATTGAACTATGTGTATTCTTTTTTGCTACTTCTAAGCTTTCTTTGATTACATCACTGCCATAAAGTTTAGAATTTGGAAATTTTTTTACTAAATAATTTAATAGTGATCCATTACTACAGCCAATGTCCCATAAGCTTTCTTGTTTTTTTCCAAATGATATTTCTTTTAGTAAGTTTTCAAATTGTGTCGTTGTATATTTTGGGTCAGTTAAATATTTTTTCTCATTTATATATAAATAATCATGATCTCTATTTTTTGACATTATGCACCATATACTTGCAAAGTTAAGTTAAGTAGTTACTTGATAAATTATAGTATAGTAAATGGCATGACAACTGTATTCGATGAAATTCAATACTGTGATAAATGTGTTATTTCAAATCAAAGACCCAGTAGCGTTGTTGAGTTTAAAAACAAATCTGAAGATATAAAACCTAAAATTTTGTTTGAAAATGGTGTTTGTACAGCCTGTATTTGGGCAGAAGTCAAAGAAGGAATTAACTGGGAAGATAGACGAAGTGAGTTAGAAAAACTTTGTGATAAATTTAGAAGTAATAATGGATCATACGACTGTATAGTTCCAGGATCAGGAGGTAAAGACAGCGCTTTCGCTTCTCATTTTTTAAAGTATGAATTAGGAATGAATCCTCTCACAGTTACATGGGCTCCACATAAATATACTGATATCGGTTGGCAAAACTTCCAATCTTGGATTCAAGTTGGAGGGTTTGATAATATTTTGATCCATCCTAGTGGCAAGGTTCATAGAGAACTAGCAAGGTTAGCTTTTGAAAATATTGGACATCCATTTCAACCTTTTATTATTGGACAAAAACTAATAGGGCCTAGAACTTCAATCATGTATGACGTTCCATTAGTTTTTTACGGGGAAAATCAGGCAGAATACGGTAATAAGATAGAAGATAATAATAAACCAACAATGGATTTGTCTTTTTTTTCTGATGCAAAAAAAGAAGATATAACAATTGGGGGCATCCCAGCAAAAGAATTAATTAAGCAACATAACATAAGTGAATCTGATTTAAATATGTATATGCCTGTAGACTATCAAAAGTTAACTGAAATAAGTACTGAAGTTCATTATTTAAGCTACTACGTGAAATGGGATCCACAGGAAATGTTTTATTATGCAGCCGAAAATACTGGATTTAGACCAAACAATGAACGTTCGCAGGGGTCATATAGTAAATATGCAGGAATTGATGACGTTATGGAATGGCTTCATTTTTATATGATTTTTATTAAATTTGGTATTGGAAGAGCAACATATGATGCTTCTCAAGAAATTAGAAATGGAAAAATAACAAGGGACGAAGGAGTTGCATTAGTGCAAAAATACGATCATGAATTTCCCACCAAATACCTAGAAGAATTTCTTGATTACTTTAATCTAGATGAGAAAGAATTTTGGGAAATTATTGATAAGTTTCGGTCTCCAAATGTATGGACAAAAGAAAATAATAAATGGGTACTTAAGACACAAGTAAGTTGAACCTAGTGTCTAGAATAAATTTTAGATGAGAGTAATTTCTAGATTAGATATAAAAAATAATGACTTAATTAAAGGTCTTAATTTTGAAGGATTAAGAAAACTTGGAAATGCTAAAGACTTTGCTAAAGAATATTATAAAAAAAATGCTGATGAAATTATGTATATTGACACGGTTGCAAGTCTTTACAGCAGAAGTGGCCTACATGAAATCTTACTATTTACTGCAAAAAACATTTTTGTACCAATAACAGTTAGTGGCGCAATAAAGACTGTTGATGACGCTTTGCTATATTTTCAAAATGGTGCTGATAAAATATCAATAAACACAGCAGCTGTAAATGAGCCAAAAATTATTGAAGAACTTGTAAAATATTTTGGATCTGCAAATGTTGCGTTATCGATAGAAGCAAAAAAAATTAAAAATGGGACTTGGAATGTTTTTACCTCAACAGGCAGAGATAACTCTGGCAAAGAATTAAAAGATTGGATAATTGAAGCTACGGAGAGAGGAGTTGGTGAAATTTCATTGACTTCAATAGATAATGATGGATATCAAAGTGGTTTTGATTATGAAATGATAGATCATGGACTAAGTTGTTGTAAAGTTCCTTTAATAGTTGGTGGAGGTTTTGGACATCTTGACCATCTTGATAAACTAGACAAGAGTATTTCAGGGATTTTAATTGGATCTGCCCTACACTACAAAAAAGTTGAAATTCATTCAATAAAGAAAAAGTTAGCTGACTTAGGTTTTGAGGTGAGGATTTAAATAATGCATATTGGTGTTTTTGAGACAAATTTATCTAATAAATTTAGCATTTTTCATGCGCTTGAACACCTTGGGTTTAATACATCAATGGTTGAAGATTTTAAAGATATTGAAAAAACTGATATATTAATAATTCCAGGAGTCGGTAATTTCAAACATCTTATGGAAAATCTAAGACAGAAAGACTTAGTAAATCCAATAAAAGAAAGAGCTAGTAAAGACCAAAAGATTCTTGGTATTTGTCTTGGAATGCAAATTTTATTTTCTGAATCAGAAGAAGGCAACAGTAAAGGTCTTAGTATATTGGATGGTAAGGTTATTAACCTTGAGAAAAAATTTTCAAATTATAAAATAATTACACCAAATATAGGTTGGAGAAAAACAAACTTTATAAATGATAAATTTAAAAAATATGAAGATAACTATTTTTATTTTGTTCATGAATATGAAGTTATACCAACAAACAAAAATGACATTATGTCACATTCTAAGGTAGGAAATACTAGTGTAGTTTCTTCTGTTAATGGATCTGGTAGTTTAAAAAATATTTATGGTTTACAATTTCATCCAGAAAAAAGTGGCTTGGACGGGATAAATTTTTTGAAAGATTTGATAAAATTTATTTCAAAGAATTAACTTTAAATATTTAGCTCTTTTTCCCATTCTTTTAAATAATCTTCTGATAACAAATTTACATATTGTAAATCCTGATAGGTATCTACATCAATTGATTCAGAAGGTTCAGCAATTATCCCTTTAGTATTGCCTGATAATCTAATCCCACTCTTTAAAAAGTTTTTGTATTTAGTAATATAAATCGATCCTGTTTCAGAAAGTTGTGATTCCATGTCTTGCCTTCTTGGCCTATTTTTATAGAGTGGCTTAACATACTTACTAGCTTTTTTCCAAAAAAATAAGTGATCCTTTTTTAATGTAAGTGCTGAATCAGCTTCATTAGATTCAACTGCTCTTAGGGTCTCCTCGATGGTAATTTTTTTTCTGAGAGGGCTTGTAGGTTGAAGGAGGATTACTAGATCATTCTCGTCAGGATTAAATTTACTTAAGACATGCTTCATTACTGGTTCAGTAAATACTTTATCACCCGATAAATATTTTGGTCTTTTTAGTCCAATTACATCATATTTTTTTGCTAAATTTAAAATTTTTTCAGAATCTGAAGAGACTATTATCTTGTCCTCTTCAGTTGATATATACTCTGCATGAATGATAGACCAAGAAACTAAAGGAATTCCACCTACTTCCTGTATGTTTTTATCCTGAATACCTTTACTTCCGCCTCTTGCAGGAATAATTATATATTTCATTTATATACCTATTATCGCCAATAATTTAAATAAACTTGGAATTTGTTTCATTAAAAAATGTATAAAGGTGGTCTTTGTCTGATTTAACATCTACTGTTAATTGATCAAGGTCTTTTGAATACGAAAATCCGGAAAAGTTTGAATACAAATCTGATAAGACATCCCAGTCTTTAAATACTTTATTGAAAATTTGACTGTTAATTATATATGTTGGTGACTCGTTTGCAATTGCTACAAGTAAAGTAGTTGAATAAGTCGAAATAAACTGATTTTTTTTTGAAATTAAATTATAAATAGAATCTCTATAGATAGTAACATTTTTATGTTCTATAAAAGGCAAGACATGACTTGTTAGATCTTTTTTAAAATTCTTAGGATGAGGTTTAATTATTATACTATTGTATTTATTTCTCTTTATTAAATTATTCACCCCTTTTATAATTTCATCTAACTCATGATCTTCCATAACAACTTTCTCTGCTTTATCCCATTTTGAGTTTTTTGCGTGAAATGGTCTTAATAGTACAACTAAAGAATCAGTGTATTGAGTGCTTGAGTCTAGGAACTTTAACCAAGATTTATCAAAACCAGGATAAGAGTTCAATAAAGTTTCTTCGTATAGATTTTTATCATCTTTATCTAATTTAGAAAATTTAAAAGCTTCAAGATACTTTACATTGCTGAGTAAATGTTTATTTAGTTTTGTTGGTAAGTGTTCATTTTCTTCTAAGTAGTGCGGAGCATGAGGTGTTAAATATACTTCTATATTATTTTTTTTGAAATACTCAAATAATTTTTCATAATTTTCAATAGTAGTGGGGTCTCTATGATCAAAAAATACTACGTCGGGATTAATTTTTTTTAAAGTTTTTATTGTCAAATTAAGTTTTTTTACTAAAACTCTTTCAAGCTTATTTGTAAATTTAACTAAATAGTTATTTGTTCTATAGTTTCTAAAATTAAATTTAAAAAAATATTTTATAATTCTTAATATTGAAAAAGAAGATAAGTCTATATTTGCTACTTTAAATTGATCCATAAGTTTTTTTGTATCATCAAAATCAGGGAACAATTTCTTGTAATTTAAGGAATTTGTAACCAGGAAATATTTATTATCTTCATCTTTACTTACTAAGGGCAAACAATAGTCAACTGTTGGAATTCCAGAAAAAGTAATAATAACAATGTTCACAATTGAATAATAATATAGAATATAAATGAAGTGAGTATAGGAATTTATGAAAATATTTTGTTTTGACATAGATGGAACTTTGTGTTCTAAAAGTCCTGAAAATTATGAAGATGCTGTTCCATACTCAGACAGAATAGAACAGGTAAATAAACTCTATGATGAAGGAAATTCGATAATTATATTTACAGCAAGAGGTAGTGCAACTGGTATTGACCATAAAGAGCTTACCAAAAATCAATTGAGAGAGTGGGGTTTAAAGTACAACGAACTTATATTCGGGAAACCTAATGCAGATTATTACATTGATGATAAATCAAGAGATTATTTTAATTGGTTTATCAAAGAAGAATAAAATGAATTTATAATGAATTTATAATGAAAGGAAATTTTAGTAGCTTTGATAAGCCTCTCATAGTTCTTGAGCTAGCAAACAACCACCAAGGTGATATAGCACATGGATTAAATATTATTGAACAATTTGGAACTGCTTCAAAGAAATATTTTGATGAATTTAATTTTGCTTTAAAGTTTCAATACAGAAATTTGGATACGTTTATACATAAAGATTATGTTGATTCTGATATAAAGTACGTTAAGAGATTTCTTGAAACAAAGCTGGAACCTGACGAATGGATAGCTTTAATTGATAAAGTTAAGGAGCTAAGTCTCTATACAATGTGTACACCTTTTGATGAGCCTTCTGTAGATAAAGTAATTGAAGATAATTTTGATATTTTAAAAATAGCAAGTGCATCTTTAGATGATTGGCCTTTGATAGAAAAAATAGGACAATCATCACATGAAAATATAATTGCTTCGGTGGGAGGGGCTTCTTTAGATAAAATCAAAAGATTTTATTCATATATGAAAAATAGAGAAAAATCTATAGCGCTAAATTATTGCGTAAGTTTATACCCTACTGAAAAGTATGATCTCAATTTAGGATTTATTAATGAATTAATTACTACATTCCCGGGAACGCCTATAGGTTTTTCTACTCATGAGGCGGGGGAAGTTGATAATACTGCTGGTTTAGCTTTAGCTGCAGGTGCAAAAATCTTCGAGAAACATATAGCTTTAGAAGATAAGCCAAAAGGATACTTAATAAATGATTATTCAGTAAATTTGGAGCAATACTCTTCATGGTTGGAAAATTTAGTGGATGCTAAAAAAATAATAGGATCATCTCAAAATAGGGAAAAGATTATAGACAAAGAAATAGATGCTTTACGGGACCTCAAAAGAGGTGTTTTCACAAAAGAAAATGTTATGGAGAAAGATGCAATAAAAGATAATATTTATTTTGCAATACCTCCTGAAAAAAATCAGCTTCTGGCTAACGATATATCTAAATTCAGTGAAATAACAACATCAAGAAAAATTAAGATAGACGAAGCACTTATTAAAAATAATTTATTAATCAAAAATACAAGACCTGAAATTGAAATCATAAGAGACAAAGTAAGTGATGAACTGAAAAAATTTGATATAACTTTACCAAGAAATATTGACCTTGAAATATCTCACCACTATGGAGTAGAAAATTTCTACAAATATGGAACCTGTATGATTACTCTAGTAAATAAAGACTACTGCAAAAAAATACTTTATCAATTCCCTGGACAAACACATCCAGAACATTTTCATAAAATAAAAGAAGAGACTTTTATTTTACTAGAAGGTGACCTTGAAGTTGTTTTAGACAACAATAAACATGCTCTTTCAAAAGGTGATATGTTAACAGTTGAAAGAGACTTGAAGCATAGTTTTTATAGTAAGTCTGGAGCAATTTTTGAAGAAATATCAACTGAACATCATACTGATGATTCTTTTTATACTGATGAAAAAATAATGAGTAATAAAGAAAGAAAATCTAAAATTTTATTAATTTCATATTATTAATAGGAGTGACAATGAAGTTATCTAATGTATATAAATTTATAAAAAAAGTTTTAATAAGAAGAAATTTAATGCAGTTTACTAATATTCATAGTCTATATATTGACTCAAACAGATCAAAGATAAACAACATCAATTATCTTTTAAATAATTATAGCGAACTAAATAAGTCAGAAGATTTAAGCTCTAAAGAATTTCAAATATTTTCTCAAAATGGGGAAGACGGAATCATTCTTCACCTCCTGAAAGAGCTACAAATAAGACAGAATAAGTGCATAGAAATTGGTGCAGGTGGAGTTAGTTCAAATATTTTAAATTTAAATCTTAATTTTGGATTTGAATCAGTTTTTCTTGATGGAGACTCTAAAGCATTGAATATACAAAAAGAAAATAAAAATCATTTAATTCATAATTTTAAAAATATTGGAAAAAGTGAGTATATAGTAAATATGGTTATCCCTGAAACTATTCAAGAGTTAAACAAACAATTACGTCTAGAGGACTTTGCATTGTGCTCTCTAGATATAGATGGTATAGATTATTACATTTTTGAAAAACTTTTAGATTATCAAATCCCAATATTTGTCGTTGAATACAATTCTCTACTAGGTGTTGAAAAAAAATACTCTGTACCTCTGGTTGAAAATTTCTCTAGATATGAATATCACAAATCTGAATTAGTTTTTGGCGCTTCTCTTGATGCACTGAACTATATTGCTGAACAAAAGAACTACTCTTTAGTTTATTGTGAAAATAACGGCGTCAATGCTTTCTTCGTAAATAATAAATATATAAACAGTGAGATTAAGAAAATCGATCCTGTTGTAGGCTTTAAAGAAAACTTCAAATTTAAAGGAATGGTTGAAAGCAACTTTATAGATGAAATAAGCAATCTTTTAATCCAGGTTGATAAAGCTCAAGATAATAAATAATATTTAAAAACTCTTAAAACGGCGATGTACATTAAATATAATCTTAAAAAATTTTAAACCGTCAAGCCAGGTTATCTTTTTACCTTGAGATTTATTTCTAGCTGTAAAATTAATTTTATATTCTGAGAATGCTAACTTTTTATGTGCAACTATATAGGAAATCTCAGGATCTGCTCCAAAATGATTTTCCTTAAAATCGATTTTTAATAGCTCGTTTGTTTTAAAAAATTTATGTCCACAGTTAACATCAGAGTATTTAGAACTTGTTAAATAGTTGATTAATTCAGTGTAAATTTTATTTGCTAAAGATAAGGAAAATGGATATCCATCAATTCTAAAATTTTTAAATCTTGAACCAAAAACAACATCTAAATCGTTTTTAGTTGCTAATTTAAAATATTCTTTTATATAGGCTGGATCTAGCTCTAAATCTGCATCTTGTATAACACTATATTCACTCAATAAGTGAGGAAAAGATTGCCTTACTGTTGCTCCTTTTCCTAAGTTTTCACTATTTTCTATCAAAATAATTTTAGAAGATATAACTTTTTTAATTTCGTTTACGGTTTTATCCGCTGAATTGTCATCAATCACAACAATTTCATTGACTTCATCTATTTTAATTAAATTTTTTAATACTAAAGCAATTGTATTTTCTTCATTAAATACAGGAACAATTACTGAAATTCCATTTTTTTTCAATTTTGGATGTCTCTAATTAACTGCCAATATTCATCAATTGTTCCAAAGCCGCAATACAACATCAAAATTATCATGCTTCTTTAATGTTCCAATCGTTCTTTTAATAAGTATTTTATCAAATATAATTTTAGAATTACAACAAATGTTTTTTTAATCTTTAATATATTCAAAATAATTAATTATTAATATATAACTTAATATGAATCCAAATATAGATAAAAATGCAACAATTGGAAAAAATGTTTTTATTTCAAATTTCACTGAAATAATTGGCAATGTCGTAATTGAAGATAATGTAAATATTTCATCTTTTGTCTCAATTGGATCTCCTGGAGAACATAGGGAGTACAGTATGGATGAAAAACTAAAGAGTGTCTTGATAAAGAAAAATAGCATAATTAGAGAGCATGTAACAATCAACAATGGCATAAAAGACAATACTCAGATCGGAGAGAATTGTTATATCATGAATAAGTCACACATTGGCCATGATGCGATTATTGGAAACAATGTAACTGTTTCACCATCTGTAAATGTTGGCGGTCATTCTAAGGTAAGTGATTATGCAAATTTGGGAATGAGTTCAACACTTCATCAGCACTGTGAAGTTGGAATAGCGACAATGGTTGGAGCAAGTGCTTTTGCAAAAGGAAAATTAGAAAGTGGTCTAATCTATGCAGGAGTCCCTGCAAAACCAATTGGTATAAACTATAGAGGACTAGAAAGTTCAAATTTAGATAAAGACAAAATAAACGAACTAATCAAAAGTTATAAAGAGATTTATAACTTTTGAAATTTACTTATTTACTTTATCTATATAACTAATTATAAAAGTCAGTCTTTTCGCAATGCTTGTTAAAATAAAATTGTTTGTTATTAAAGTATTATTATGATCAAAATTTTAAATCTAAAATCAAGAAGTAATTCCTACAGATACTTATTAAGTCATTTAAAATCTAATAAATTAGAATCGATCTTGATAGTTATTTTGTCAGGTGTTTCAGCTATATCTGGTGGTCTTAGCATAGGATTAATAATTCCAATATTAGGTGGTTCAACTAGGCCTATTTTCCAAGATACACCATTTGATTTTCTTGATAATTATTTAGGTATATTTTCAGAATCTGATTTTAACTCTCGGATTAGATCTGCTGCTATTTTTATTATTATTTTAAGTTCAATCGAATTAGTATTAAATATTTACTCAGGCATCCTTGCTGCACGAGTTGAGTATAAGGTTAATGAAAGTATCGCTGACAAAGTAATAAAGAAAATAGGGCAAATAAAATATAAGACTTTCTTCGCTCAGGAATCTGGAACTTACTTTACTTTTCTTTCTTCTGATATATTACAAATTGGTTCAGTCGTGTATAAATTTTTAGTAACACTGCAACCTTTCGTTTTATTAACAATTTACTTAATTGTTATGGCCTCTGTTTCTCCTTATTTAACTTTTGCTTCAATCTTCTTTTTTGTTATTGTTTCTATACTGATAACGGGAATTTTAGGCAGAAGGTTAAAAAATGCCCAGAAAGAGCTTGCTGAAATTTTAGTTACATTGAATGCTGAGCTTAATGAAACTTTTGGTAACTTCAAAAATATTCTTTCTTCTGGCATTGTAGAATCTCAATTAGAAAGAATGCGAGCTTCTTATATAAAATTTCTAAAATCAAGATACAAATATTCATTTAATTTTACATTTGGTCTTCCAGTAAATAATTTTATAAATAGTTTTTCAATAGCTATGTTGATAATTCTCGGTGCATATATCTTTAGAAGCCAGGACGAATCTTGGACTGTTTTATTAATACCATTTCTTCTTCTACTATTTAAAGTCTTACCTACAATATCTCAAATAAATAATGCGAGGAACCTAATTGAGGCTAACTATGTATACAACGAGCGAATACAAAGATTTTTAGATCTTGAAGAAGAACCTATTGATAAAAATCAAATTGAATTTAAAAAATTAAATAATGACATAGCTTTTAATAATGTAAATTTTTCTTATAAGGATAAGACACCCGTTATAAATAATATCTCATTTGAAATAAAGAAAAATAAAACTACCGCTCTACTTGGAGAATCAGGTTCAGGAAAAAGTACTATTGTAGATTTAATATTAAAGATTTATAAACCTGACAATGGAAATATTTTGATTGATGATACTGACCTATTAAATATAAATTCAAATAGTTTGAGACAAAACATATCATATGTCTCTCAAGATGCACTATTTTTTAATAGAACTATTGAGGAAAATATAAAATTATTTAATACTGAAATATCGGATAAAAATATACAAAATTCTATGAGAATATTAAATTTAGAAAATGTTATTCCTGAAATTAAAAGCACTTTAGGACAAGGTGGAATAAATCTTTCTAGTGGACAAAAACAAAAATTAAACTTCATAAGGTCTTATCTAAAACCCTCAGAATTGCTAATTCTTGATGAGCCTACAAGTAATCTTGATTTTGATAGTGAAGATACTTTAAAAAAATATATCGAGGAAGTAAAGAATGATCAAACTATTTTATTAATTACTCATTCGAGAAGATTACTTGAACTAGCAGATGAAATAGTTGTTATAGAAAAAGGAGAAATTCTTGATAACGGACCTTCTAAGGAAATACTTAAGAATAATAAGTATGTATTAAAAATGGTGGATAATTAAATTTTTATTTTTACTTATTCCTTCTACATTTTTCGCTACAGTAAAGAACATTCTCCCAATCTCGTTCCCATTTTTTCCTCCATTGAAAAAATTTTCTACAAGTTTTACAAATTTTTTCATTCTTCACTTTGTATTCTTATTAATAAATTCATCGGCTTTGTTAAAAATACGTTCTTTTTTCTCTACGTCCATTCTGTCTAAATTTCTTATCACCATAGAAAGCCTTGGATTTGATTCATAAAATTTCCTATTGTTTTGAGTAAATCTCCAATATAATCCATCCATCACTTCACACCATTCCCCTTTTTTATAGTTGCTCATTTTTAAAATGTAATTAGATCCACACGTATACGGCTTTGTAGACATTAAGCCCCCGTCAGCATAAGTTGCCATTCCAAATATATTTGGCACCATAACCCATTCTGATGAATCTATGTACATCTCCATAAACCACCTATAGATTTCTTTTGGATGAATTCCGGAAAGGTTCATAATATTACTTATCACCATAAGTCTGGGAATATGATGTATGTATCCATCATTAATTGTTGTCTTGATTGCATCATCTAATGGAT
>CERS01050071.1_pt1 | contig 40026 bp, 38 predicted proteins | sample 356251 | NCBI WGS metagenome assembly CERS01 (sample SAMEA2621020, study PRJEB7988) | marine metagenome | isolation source: saline water (ENVO:00002010), including
ACTAAATTTTCGTAAACTTGTTTGGGGCATTCACTATACATAAAAAATTCCATAGTGTAAACACCCCTTCCTTGAGTTACTGATCTCAAAGCGGTTGCATATCCAAACATCTCTGATAACGGAACATGCGCTTTTATATGTTGATTATTATTTTTATCAGGATCGATAGACTGTATTTTTCCCCGTCTACTATTTAAATCTGATATGGTATCACCCATATATGACTCTGGCACTTCCACCTCTACATACATTAAAGGCTCTAAAATGACAGGCTGTGAATCATTAAAGGCATCTTTTACAGCATATGAACCTGCAACCTGAAATGCAACATCTGAGGAATCAACTGGATGAAATGAACCATCTAATACGGTTACCTTGATATCAATTACTGGATATCCAGCAATAATTCCACCAGAAAATGTATTTAAAATACCTTTTTCAATGGAAGGAATAAATTCTTTTGGAATTCGGCCTCCAACAACTTTACTTTCATATTCAAAACCAGATCCACGCTCTTTTGGTTCAATTTCTAATATACAATGACCAAATTGTCCGCGACCACCCGTTTGTCGAACAAACTTACCTTCTGCTTTAGCTTTTCCTTTTATAGATTCTTTGTAGGCAACTTGTGGTTTTCCAATATCCGCTTCGACACTAAACTCTCTTAATAATCTATCTACTATAATTTCTAAATGCAATTCACCCATACCTGATATAATGGTCTGACTTGTTTCTGGATCTGTTTTATAATGAAATGTAGGATCCTCTTCTGCTAACTTCTCTAATGCTAATGATAACTTATCTTGATCATTCTTTGTTTTGGGTTCAATCGCAACAAAGATAACAGGTTCAGGAAATTCTATTTTTTCTAAAACAATGGAATCTCCTTCTTTACATAAGGTATCACCCGTCTTAGTATTTTTTAATCCTATTACGCCTATAATATCACCGGCACCCGCTTTTTTTAGTTCCGTTCTAGAATTTGCATTCATCTGTAAAATCCGACCAACTCTCTCTTTCTTCTGTGTTATTGTATTAAAAACATAACTTCCAGCATCTATAACACCTGAATAAACTCGTAAATAGGTTAATCTACCAACAAAAGGATCTGTCTGTATTTTAAAAGCAAGTGCTGAAAAATTATCACTTAAATCAGGCTTTCTTAATTCAACCTCTCCAGTCTTATCATTTGTACCTTCAATACTTGGAACATCTTTTGGAGATGGCAAAAACATATCTACATAATCAAGTAGAATTTGAACACCTTTATTTTTGAAAGCTGTTCCATTACAAATTGGTAAAATTTCATTTTTTATCGTCAACTGCCTGATCCCTGATATAATTTCCTCATTTGACAAATCTCCTTCTTCTAGAAATTTCTCAATTAAATCATCTGATGCCTCTGCTGCAGTTTCTGCTAGTTTTTCTCTATACTTCTCATAAATCTTTTTATTTTCGTCTGATATATCTACAACGTCAAATTTCGCACCAAGATCGTCCTTATACCGGATCTCCTTTCCCTGTAATATATCGATGATACCACTATACGAGTCCTCTGCTCCTATAGGCAGATTTAAAACGACAGGGTTTGCATTTAAATTTTCTTTTATCATCGAAACAACTCTTTCAAAATCAGCTCCAACTCTATCCATTTTATTTACAAATGCAATTCTAGGAACATTATACCTTTCTGCCTGTCTCCATACGGTTTCACTTTGCGGTTGAACTCCTGCAACGGCACAAAAAACCGCTACCATCCCATCTAATACTCTTAATGATCTTTCAACCTCAACTGTAAAATCAACGTGACCTGGAGTATCAATAATATTTATCAAGATATCTTTCCAATAGCACGTTGTAGCTGCCGACGTAATTGTTATACCACGCTCTTGCTCTTGCTCCATCCAGTCCATCGTAGCATTACCATCATGAACCTCTCCTATCTTATGGGACTTACCTGTATAATACAGGATCCTTTCTGTTAGTGTTGTTTTACCAGAATCAATGTGAGCTGCAATACCAATATTTCTAAATTGTTTTAAATCATATTTTTTTTCTGTCATAATTACCACCTAAAATGTGAAAATGCTTTATTCGCTTCTGCCATTTTATGGGTGTCATCACGTTTCTTTGCGATACCCCCAGTATTATTATAAGCATCAACTAACTCGCCTGATAATCTTTCAGAAAAAGAAACACCTGTTTTTTTTCTCGCATTTTCAATAATCCATTTCATAGCTAGTGTATAACCACGTCTTTTTTCTACCTCGACTGGAACTTGATATGTAGATCCCCCAACACGCCTAGATTTAACTTCCATTCTAGGAGTAATAGTTTCTACCGCCTGAACAAATGATTCTAGAGGTGTATTTGAAACTTTTTTTGATAATATATTAAAACTTTCATATACCATTTTTTCTGCAATGGTTTTTTTGCCATCTAACATAACATGATTAATAAACTTAGATACTAATTTGTTTTTATATAATCTATCAGGGCTTACAACTCGTTTTTTATATTTTGGTTTTCTAGACATTTTTTTTTCCTAAATTATTTTGTTTTTTTTGCACCATATTTCGATCGAGACTTCTTTCTATCCACACCTTGTAAATCGCCACGACCTCTTTCTATATGATATCTAACACCAGGTAAATCTTTTACTCTACCTCCACGTATATAGACACTAGAATGTTCAATCAAATTATGTTTTTCTCCAGGGATATAGCCTGTAACTTCCTGTCCATTTGATAGCTTAATTCTGGCCACTTTTCGTAATGCCGAATTTGGTTTCTTAGGTGTTGTTGTATAAACTCTTACACAAATGCCTCTTTTTTGAGGACATTCATTTAAGGCAGGAGATTTTCCTTTTTTAATTATTTTTTTTCTACTTTTTCTTACTAATTGGTTACTTGTAGGCATTGGATAGTCTCTATCTCCTTATTTTATAATGGTGTTGTATATTAACTAACTTACCTAGTAATGTCAATTGATATACGTTCACGGTTAATCTCATTTTTTAGTATCCTTGAGTTTTTCAGAAATAGATCCTATTACCTCTAAAGATTCACTATTTTCATCTTCGACTTCCTCTTCTTCTTCTTCTTCATAATCTAATTTAAATGAATCACTCATAAATGAACCTGTGCCTGCTGGAATTAATTTTCCAATTATTACATTTTCTTTTAGGCCTACCATAGGATCTTTTTGACCTTCTATAGCGGCTTTTGTTAAGACTCCAGCGGTTTGCTGAAATGATGAAGCAGAAACAAAACTATCAGTATTTAAGGAAGCTCTTGTTATACCTAGTAATACAGGCTCACCAAGGGCAGGCTTTTTTCCGTCAGCTTTTGATTGTAAATTTATTTTCTTTAACGTACGATTATCTATCATTTCGTTTAATAATAACGTTGAATCTCCCATATCAGAAATGGTTACATTCATTGTCATTTGACGAATAATTACCTCAATATGCTTTCTATTAATTTGGACACCTTGTGAACAATATACTTCTTGTACTTGATCTGCTAAATACTTCCTTGTAGCATCGATACCTATCGTCTTAGCTATATCATGAGGATTAGTAGGACCATGATTTAATTTGTCACCTTTTTTAATTAATTGGCCTGAAAATAATGAAATAGCAGATGTTTTAGGTAATTTATACTCTTTTGAAGTATTATCTTCTGTAGTAACTATAATAGACCAATATGTACTATTATCAATGATATCTACTACTCCATCATATTCTGATAAAAGAGCACAATCTTTTGGCTTTCTTGCTTCAAACAATTCTTCTACTTTGGGTAAACCTTGGACGATATCTTGTGTCTTATCAGAACTTGATACTAGCCTAGAATACATAATGGAATCGTCTTTTTTAATTTTCTCACCATTTTTAACATAGATTAAGGACCCCTTTACAAATGGATATGTATTACATTTTGCAACAGTTAATATATATTCGTTTGATTTTTTTGTAGCGTCCGTATCATGTTTAATACTTAAAATAATACATGATGATTTTATTTTTTCATCAGATATTACATCTGGGCCAATAACATTATTTACTTCATATTTATCAGCATTTGTTTTTGATAAATATACCTCTATAGTATTTGTTTTATCATACACAAAAATTTGACCTATCTCATTTGCTGTAAGTGTTATATTCTTACCTTGTTTTATCTCAGAAACTTTTTCTTTGTCATAATATACAGTACCTTCTTCATTTCCTAATACATATGAATCATTTGGGTCGTACTCAACTAAGGGTTCATCTGCTAGTACATTTTCTTTTTTATTAACTAATAATCTAGATTTTTGTGGCACAGTAATATTATGTTCTTCAGATTTTCCAATTATTTTTAATTCACATTGATCTTTAACAATCCAATAACTTAGATCGCCTTCCTTAATTTTTATCGGTACTAAGTTTTTAGGAAATACTAATTTACCATCAATGGGAGATGAAATCGTAATAGTAGATGCCTTTCTTAAATCAACACCTCCAGTATGAAACGTTCTCATTGTTAACTGTGTTCCTGGCTCTCCAATAGATTGAGCAGCAATAATCCCAGCGGCTTCACCAATATTAATAATTTTTGATGTTGCTAAATCAACGCCATAACATTTCTGACAAATGCCTCTTTCTGATTGACAGTTATAAATACTTCTGGCATACACAGATTCAACATTATGTTCATCTAATAAAGCAGATTCTTCATTAGAAATTAATTTATTTTTCTTAATTAAAACATCACCCGTTTTAGGAGATATAACCTTTTCTAAGGTAAATCGTCCATTCACAATCTCTGATAATGGAATAATGGTCTTAATTCCTGATGTTAATGCTGTATAATGAACACCTTTTGATGTCCCGCAATTTTCTTCATATATCATAATATTTTGAGCAACATCTACAAGACGTCTTGTTAAATATCCAGAATCAGCTGTTCTAAGTGCTGTATCAACTAATCCTTTTCGTGCACCATATGCTGAAATAAAATATTCTGTTAATGTTAACCCTTCCTTAAAATTAGATCTAATTGGAATTTCAATTGTTCTACCTTGAGAATCTGACATTAATCCACGCATACCCGCAAGCTGACGAACCTGATCCATATTACCTCGAGCACCAGAATTAGCCATAATATAAACATTATTTAATTCACCTAAAGCTGATGATAAGTCTGCTGAAACATTGTGTGTTGTTGTTCTCCAAACTTCACTCGAACGTTCCTTTTTTTCTAATGATGATATTAGACCCTTTTTCTCTAAGTCATTTAATTTTTCAATTTCTTTTAAGGCATCTTTAATTAGAGCTGGTTTTGATTCAGGTATTGTTAAATCCTCAATTGAAATGGATAGTCCTGATAATGTTGAGTATTTAAAACCAATACGTTTTAAACTATTTAAAATCGAGGATGTAATTGTATTACCATATTTCAAATAACAATCATAAGCTAAATCTGAAATTTGCTTTTTCCCTACTACATGATTAATAAATTTATAATCACTTAGTTTTAGCTTTCTTAATTCTTCATTAATAGCTTCATTAAAAATGATTCTTCCTAACGTTGTTTTAATCATTTTATTATTAATTTTTACGTAAATTTTTGTTTGATAGGCTATCGTATCTGCTTCATGTGCGTGAATAACTGCATTTACATTGGCAAATGTTTTGGTACTTTCTTCTAATGTATTATTATCTACCGTTAAATAATATAATCCTAAAACCATATCTTGTGTTGGAGTAGCAATGGCCTTACCAGATGAAGGTGATAATAAGTTATTTGTTGATTCAATTAACAACTTACATTCGGCTTGCGCTTCAATACTTAAAGGAAGATGAACTGCCATTTGGTCACCGTCAAAATCAGCATTAAATGCAGAACATACTAACGGTGGAATTTGAATTGCAGACCCTTCGACTAAAATAGGTTCAAATGCCTGTATACCTAATCTATGTAATGTTGGAGCTCTGTTTAATAAAACTAATTTTCCTTTAATTACTTTTTCTAAAATTGACCAAACAACAACTTGTCTTTTTTCTATTTTTCTTTTCGCACTTTTCACATTAGAGGACAACCCTTCTTCTACTAATTTTCTGATTACAAACGGTTTAAATAACTCTAATGCCATTTCTTTTGGTAAACCACATTGATTGAATTTTAAGTAGGGCCCCACAACAATAACTGATCGAGCAGAATAATCAACACGTTTTCCTAAAAGATTTTGTCTAAAACGACCTTGTTTTCCTTCAATAATATTTCCTAAAGACTTTAATGGTCTGCCATTTGCACCGGCAACAGCTCGTCCTCTTTTTCCATTGGAAATTAAAACATCAACAGCTTCTTGCAACATTCTTTTTTCATTACGAATAATCATCTCAGGAGCACCAATATCCATAAGTCTTTTTAATCGGTTATTTCGATTAACAACCCTACGATATAAATCGTTTAAATCAGATGTGGCAAAGCGCCCACCTTCAAGTTGTACCATTGGCCTTAAATCTGGTGGCATTACAGGGATAGCTTCTAAAACCATCCATTCTGGACTATTTCCAGACTTTTCTAAAGCTTCAATAACACGAAGACGTTTAATTATTTTTAACTTTTTTTGACCTTTTGATGTAGCTAATTCTTCTCTCAATTTTTTAATTAATTGCTTTGTATTTAAATTTTCTAATAACTTCTTTATAGCATAAGCCCCAATTTCAGCTTTAAATTTATCACCATGAATTTCTTTTAGTTCTGCATATTCAACGGTTGATAACAATTGATTTATTTCAAGAGCCCCTTCTAAAGATGCATGTAACTCCGTAATAATATAAGAATCGTAATATATTACTTCCTCAAGTTGTCGTGATGTTATATCTAAAATAATACCAAGATATCCTGGAATACCTTTTAAAAACCATATATGTGTAACAGGAGCTGCTAATTCTAAGTGGCCCATACGCTCACGTCTAACTCGTGAATGCGTTACTTCTACACCACATCGCTCACACACTATTCCTCTATATCTAATTCTACGATACTTCCCACATGAACATTCCCAATCTTTTACTGGCCCAAATATTTTTTCACAAAACAAACCTTTTCTTTCAGGTTTAAACGTACGGTAATTTATAGTTTCAGGCTTTTCTACTTCTCCATAGGACCAATAACGTATCCGATCTGGGGAGGCTAAACCAATTTCTAAAAAATCAAAATCTCTAGGATCATTAACAAACATATTTTATAAACTCCTTTTTCTCTTTTACCTTGTATCAATCTCTGTGCCATCTGGCGACATAATTCGTATATCTAGAGCAATTGATCGTAGCTCTCGTAATAACACTCGGAATGACTCGGGAGTTCCTGGCCTGCCTAATGACCTCCCTTTAATAATCGATTCATAGGCTTTTGCTCTCCCAGTTAAATCATCTGATTTTAAAGTAAGCATTTCTTGTAATGTATTAGCTGCTCCATAAGCTTCTAAAGCCCAAACTTCCATTTCGCCAAAACGTTGTCCTCCATACTGCGCTTTTCCACCAAGAGGTTGTTGTGTAACAAGAGAATAAGGGCCTGTTGATCTAGCATGTATTTTATCATCAACTAAATGAATTAGTTTTAACATATACATATACCCAACTGTTACAGGTCTATCCATCGGTAAACCCGTTCGTCCATCTCTTAGTGTTACCTTGCCAGTTCCATCTAGCCATTTTAAATCTTTTTCTTTTGAGGCTTCATTCAATTTATCTTTCACTTTATTTACAGAGGACTGTTCTTCATATACTTCATCAAATAATTGAACTTCATAGTTCTCATCTAAATGATGTGAAGCCATTCCTAATAGTGTTTCAAATAATTGACCTACATTCATCCTAGACGGAACCCCAAGAGGATTTAAAACAATATCAATAGGAGTTCCATCTGGTAAAAATGGCATATCTTCAACAGGTAATATAGTAGAAATTACTCCCTTATTACCATGTCTTCCCGCCATCTTATCTCCAATGGAAACCTTTCTTAATTGAGCGATATAAACTCTTACAATGTAATTAACACCTGCTGGTAACATGTCTTCTGTATCTCTAGAAAAAACTCGAACTCCAATAACCTTTCCCGTTTCTCCTGATGATACTCTTAAAGAAGTATCCTTCATATCTCTTGCCTTATCCCCAAAAATAGCTCTCAATAATTTTTCTTCTGCGGGTGGTTCTGATTCTCCCTTTGGAGTAACTTTACCAACTAATATATCGCCGGCTTTTACTTCAGCTCCGATACTTACAATGCCATTTTCATCTAAACTTCTTAATGAATCCTCACTAACATTGGGTATTTCTCGTGTAATTTCTTCAGGGCCTAACTTTGTTGATCGTACTTCAACCTCATATTTTTGAATATGAACAGATGTAAACACATTTTCTTTTACTAATCTATCTGAAATCACAATAGCATCCTCAAAGTTATACCCTTCCCATGGTAATAATGCAATTAACGCATTTCTTCCTAATGCTAACTCACCATCTTTTGTTGCAGATCCATCTGCAATTACTTGATGTTTTTCTATTTTTTGACCAATTTTCACAATAGGTTTTTGATTTTTACAAGTGTTTTGATTAGATCGAAAGAATTTTTGTAATGCATACACATTCTCTTCTTTTCCTTCCTTTATTACAATCTCATCGCCACTAACATGGGCAACTTCACCCTTATCTTTTGCTAATAACACTGAACTAGAATCTCTAGCTATAATTTTCTCTAATCCTGTTCCAACATAAGCTCTTTCTGGCATAATCAAAGGAACAGCTTGCCTCTGCATATTAGCGCCCATTAAAGCTCTGTTTGCATCATCATGCTCTAAAAATGGAATTAATCCACAAGATACGCCAACTAGCTGCTTAGGAGATACACCAATATACTCAATTTGCTTTTTTGGAACCAAAATAAACTGTCTATTATGTCTTGCAATTACTAGATCATTTTTAAACGTTTCACCTTTTAACATAGCATCCCAAGGTGCTATATAGGACTTATCTTCCTCATCAGCTGATATTGAAACTACTTCTTCTGTAACTTTTCCATTTTTAACAATTTTATAAGGCGTTTCGATAAATCCATATTCATTAACCATTGCAAAAGTTGCTAATGGGCCAATCAACCCAGCATTTGGACCCTCTGGTGTTTCAATTGGACATACTCTTCCATAATGAGACGGATGGATATCACGAACATCAAAACCAGCTCTTTCTTTTGTTAAACCACCTGGACCTAAGGCACTTAATCGTCGTTTATGCGCCATTTCAGCTAATGGGTTTGTTTGATCCATAAATTGGGATAGCTGAGAACTTCCAAAAAACTCTCTCATAACGGCAACCAAGGGTCTAATGTTAATCAAATTTTGCGGAACTACTTTTTCTGTTCCCTTTAAGGCCATTTGCTCTCTTACTAACCGCTCTAACCTAGCTAAGCCTATTCTCATCTGCTTCTGAAGCTGTTCACCTACTGCTCGAATACGTCTATTCCCTAAATGATCAATATCATCTACAGTTCCTTGTCCATGTAAAAGTTTTAATAACTGATTTAATAAATTAATAACATCATCATTAACTAAACAGGTAATATTTCTATCAACCTCTGACTCTAAACGTCTATTTAATCGGTATCGTCCAACTATAGATAAATCATACTTTGTTTCAACAAAAAACAAATTATTTAATGCTGTCTTGGCTCCTTCAACTGTTACAGGATCTCCAGGTCTTAATTTTTTATTTAACTCTACTAATGAAACTTCTTTTGATTCCATGGGATACTTCTCTAAGGTTTTCATAAAAAATTCTTTATGTTCAATTTTTGACAAAACCTCTTCTTCAGTAAAACCTAATGCACCTAAAAGTACGGTTATTGGCACTTTTTTAAGTTTATTAACATTAGCAAAAATAGTATCATCTCTTTCAGATTCAAACTCAAGCCATGATCCTCTATTAGGGATAATGGTAGCTACATATAACTGCTTTGATGTAATAGCAGATGTTTGCTTTGTTCTAAAATACACACCTGGAGATCTTACAAACTGACTTACGATAACCCTTTCTGCGCCATTTATCAAAAACGTCCCAAATCGAGACATCATTGGTATATCGCTCAATAAAGCTTCTTGATCTATAACTTCACCAGTTTCCTTATTAGTTAGCCTAATAGGCACTTTTAAAGCAGAGCAATAGGTTACCTCTCTTACCTGACATTCTTCAAAGGAATATTCTGGTTCTTCAAATTTATAATTATCTAAAAACTCTAATTCTAATTTTCCTCCACATCCAACTATTGGGGATATATTAGCTAATTCATCTTTTATTCCTTCACTCAAAAAACGCTTAAATGATGCTATTTGTACATCAATTAGGTTTGGTGGTGTAAGATTATCTCTGTTTGTTTCTTTGTTAAGCCTAACACGCTCTCTTTGTTTCGTAGTCAAAATATGATCTCCTCATAATATAAACTACCTGAAGGAAAGTGTTATCCTTCAGGTAGTAAAAATAATTATTCAATTATTTAATCTCTACTTTTGCCCCTTGCTCTTCAATTTGCTTTTTTATTGCTTCTGCATCTTCTTTAGTAAGACCTTCTTTAATGCTCTTTGGAACATTATCAACTATTTCTTTTGCTTCTTTTAATCCTAAACCAGTTACTTCTCTTACTGCTTTTAATACTTGAATCTTTTTATCTCCAATTTCAGCTAAAACAACACTTACTGTCGACGCTTCATCAGAATCGTCTGAGGAATCTCCTCCAGCTGGTGCTGCGGCTACAGCAACAGGAGCGGCTGCAACTACTCCAAACTCATCTTCTAACGCTTTAACTAAATTTGATAGCTCTAAAACGCTCATGCTTTTTACTTGCTCAATTAATTTTTGTGAATCTTTTGATAAATTATCTGTTGATTTTTCTTTTTCTTCCACCTTAGTTTCTTCTGCCATTATTTCACCTCCTATTTATTATTCTTTATGTTATTTAATACATTAATAAAACCATTAACAGGGCTAGACAATGTTGCAACTAATCCAGTTAAAGGTCCTTTAATTAACCCAACTGTCTTAGCTATCAGCTCTTCTTTCGAAGGCAGCTTTGCTAGCTCTCCAATCTGTTTATTATCAATGTAATTACCTTCTAATACCCCACCTTTTATCTCAAAGTTTTCATATTCTTTTTGATATGAAACTAATAATTTACTTAAACCTACGATATTATCATCTGATTTAAATACTATATTTTGACCCGTTAGTAACTCTTCTGGGTATTCAAACTTGTTATTATCAAAAGCTCTTTTTGTTAATCTATTTCGTAATACCTTCACATAAAACCCTTCATTAAAGATACGTTGTCTTAAATCGGTAATATCACCAACTCTTAACCCACTGTAGTTTGAAACTATAATCGCCTCTGAATCAGCAAACTCTGTCTCTATATTTTTTACTATCTCTTTCTTTTTTTCTATAGCACTCATCTTAATTCTCTTTCCATTTAATCTTTAAAGGTTGAATAAATATACTAGGACTTTGTGTTGAACACAATGCTATTGATTTAAAATACGTCCCTTTTGACTTATTTGGCTTAATTTTAAGAATAAAATCATAGATATATTTAAAGTTCTCTAATAAATCTTCTGATGAAAATGATGTATTACCAATAATCATATGAATAATTCCATTTTTATCATTTCTATATTCAAATTTTCCTGATTTAAATTCTTTTACAGCTTTACCAACATCTTTTGTTACTGTTCCTAATTTAGGATTTGGCATTAAACCCTTGGCTCCAAGAACTTTTCCTAAACGTCCAATTTTTTTCATTAAGGATGGCGTTGATATAACGACATCAAAATCAAACCAACCGCCCTGTATCTTCTCAATATAATCATCACTTCCAACATAATCAGCACCATTATTTTGAGCTTGGTTTGCATCCTCACCTTCAGCAATAACTAATACCTTTTTATTTCTACCAATACCTTTTGGCAAACTTACGGTCCCACGTAATTGCTGGTCTGCATGCTTTGGATCTATACCTAAATTAAAATGTAGCTCAACAGATTCATTATATTTTGCATACGATACCTCTTTTAATAACGCCATTGCTTCTTCAGGGTTATAAAAATTTGTTTTATCTATTAAGTTATTTTTTTCTTTATATTGCTTGGATTGTTTCATTTTTGCACCGTTACTCCCATACTTCTTGCACTACCTTCTATGATTCTACATGCCATATCAATTGTATTAGCATTTAAATCTTCCATTTTTTCTTTTGCAATAGCCTCTACCTGCTCTTTTCTTAACTTACCCACAAAATGAGTATTTGGTGTAGCTGATCCAGATTTTATTTTCAATGCCTTTTTGATCAATTCACTTACAGGTGGCGTTTTTAAAACAAAAGTAAATGTTCGATCTACATAAACATATATTTCTACAGGGATTAAAAATCCAGCTTTATCTTTTGTTTGATCATTATATGCCTTACAAAAGTCCATGATATTAACACCATGCTGACCTAAGGCTGGTCCAATAGGTGGTGCAGGTGTTGCTTTTCCTGCAGGTATCTGCAACTTGATAATCCCCATCACTTCTTTTTTATGTTTTATTTTACCCATTATTTATCACCTAAACCGTTTTTTCTACTTGCTCAAAATCCAACTCAACTGGTGTCTCTCTCCCAAATATGGATATTTTTGATTTAATATTACCCTTTAATGAATTAATTTCCGAGATAGTACCTGTGTAGCCTCGGAAAGGACCATCTACAACCTTAATTACTTCACCAACTTCAAAATCAACATCTATCTCTTTACTTGTATCGCCAACCTTTCTTAATACCTTAAGAATCTCAGCTTCTACTACAGGTGTTGGCTTATTTCCAATTCCGATAAACTTAGCAATACCAGGTATTTGACGTAGCTCATAGGCTAACTCATCTTCAATATCCATTTGAATAAAAACATAACCTGGAAATATTTTAGTAACCTTTTCAAGTCTCTTATTATTTTTTAACTCTACTGTCTGCTGTGTAGGCACTAACACTCTAAAAAGTTTTCCTTTATACTTTTCTTCATCTATTATTTGCTGAACACGTGTTTCTACTCTTTTCTCATAATTTGATAACGTTTGAACAATATACCAATTTAAATTATTAGCATTATCTGACTTACTTGATTTTTTAACATCACTTGATTCTAAGTCTTCTTTTTGCCCTTCCTGAACATCCTCTTCTATTATACCTGAAACATCATTACTTACCTGATTATCTTCAGTATCTTCAGAATTACTTTCTTCAGCAGCCCCTTCTTGAAGAGTATCTTCTCCCTCAGTTAAATCTGAACTAATCTGATCTTCCTGATTCACCTGATTATTTTCATTTGATTCATGCGATGCATTATCTGTCTCCATCTGTGAAGTGTCTTGCTGATCATTTTCTAATATAACTTCTGATGATTCTGATTCATCTTGAATCTGATTTTCGTTAGAGTTAGTAATATCTGTATTTGTATTTGACACTTAATTATTTCCTTTTTTTCTAAACTTGTCCGCGTAATATATAGAACAACTTTGAAAATATTAAATCTAATCCACTAACATACGAAGTCAAAATAATGACTAATGCAAGAATTAAGACAGTAGATTTTATCAGTGTATCGCGATTTGGCCAAGTGACCTTTTTCAATTCAATCGATGGATTAGTAGAAAAGCTCGGTTTTTTTTGGCTTTTTTTTACATGACTAATATCTTTTTTTGCTGTAACCATTGTTATAATACCTAATTTTTTAAAAATATTTTGGCAGGCCCGGTCGGATTCGAACCGACAACCCTCGGTTTTGGAGACCGATGCTCTACCAATTAGAGCTACGAGCCTTTAACTTAAGCTCATTTAAAAACAAGAATTTATCATAGTCAACATTTAAAAGTCAAACTTTATTTTATTGACATTTATGAATTAATTATGTATTTTCATTCTACATCTAATTTTATCTGTTAGAATGTTTGCTACTTTGGAGGTTTATTAAGTTGGCTGTTAAAAATGAAGAATTTGTTATTATTGAAACTGGTGGAAAACAATATATAGTAGAAGAAAATTCTATTATTAGTGTTGAGAAGTTACCTGAGTCTAAAAGTAAAACTATCACTTTTGATACTGTTTTGCTTCATTCTAAAGGTGGTAAATTAGCTGTTGGATCTCCTTACGTCAAACTTAATGTAAAAGCTGAAATACTAGCTAATGAAGTTGATAAAAAAGTGCGTGTTTTTAAATTTAAGCCAAAAACAGGCTATAAAAAGAAACAAGGTCATAGACAAACGTATACTACAATTAAAATCACTTCTATAGGATCGTCTTCGACGACAACAAGTGCGAAATCAACTGATGATAAAAAAACCTCTAAACCAACATCTGATAAAAAAGAGGTAAAGAAAACAGAATCAAAACCAGCTGCAACTAAATCAGCTTCTAAGACATCGGCTAGTAAAAAAAAAACTAGCTCAGAAAAAAAATCATAATATTTTAGGAGTTTAAGATGGCACATAAGAAAGGAAAAGGAAGTTCAAAAAACGGTAGAGATAGTGAGTCCAAGCGTTTAGGTGTTAAAAAGTTTGGTGGAGAAATTGTCAAAGCTGGTAATATTATCATCCGACAACGTGGTCTTAAGTTTAAGGCTGGTATTAATGTTGGAATAGGTACAGACTATACGTTATTTTCAAAAACTGACGGTACGGTTGAATATAAAACCATTCAAGATAACAAAAAACTGGTACACGTTATTACTCAATGAACCAATTTGTTGATAAAGCCACTTTAACGCTTAAAGCAGGCGATGGTGGTGCTGGCGCTACAAGTTTTCGCCGTGAAAAGTTTGTCCCTATGGGTGGTCCTGATGGTGGTAAAGGTGGTAAGGGTGGATCGGTTATCTTTCAAGCAACGCATAAAGTTCAATCGCTTATTGATTTAAAAACTAACAAAATTTATAAAGCTGAAAATGGCCATCAAGGAATGGGAAAAAAGAAATCAGGTCCAGCTGGACGTGATCTTATCGTTAATCTTCCTATTGGAACTCAAATTTATGATGACGACAATAACTTATTACATGATTTAACTAAACAAGATGATACGTTTATTGTTGCTCAAGGTGGTAAAGGAGGCCAGGGAAATTCGGTGTTTTCATCTTCTGTGAATCGATCTCCTCAACATTCTCAACCCGGTATGCCTGGCGAACAATTAACCGTACGCTTAGAGTTACGTCTTATTGCAGAAATTGGTCTTATTGGCCTTCCTAATGCGGGTAAATCAAGTTTATTAAAAATGTTAACTAATGCTAATACAGAAATTGGTGATTATCCGTTTACAACGCTCCATCCTAATCTAGGTACCTTAAAAACAGATGATCGGGAAATTATCTTGGCTGATATTCCTGGTTTAATTAAAGGTGCAAGTCAAGGAAAAGGGCTTGGAGCTGATTTTTTAAGACATATCGACCGAACTCGTATCTTAATTCATCTGGTTCCTGCAGATCCATCCCCTGATGTTGTCTGGGAACATTACCAAATAATGCTGAATGAACTTAAAGAAAGTTCTTATTCTTTACTAGAAAAACCTTCTATCATACTTTTATCAAAGGCTGATCTTATTGATTCAGATACTGAAAATTCTATTGTAGTATTTTTTAAACATCAGCAGGTGTCTTTATTACCGGTTTCAGCATTTACAAATCATGGTATATCTTCTTTAATAAAATTAATTTTAACAATGAGTCAATAATCATGAAAACAATTATTATCAAAATTGGGACCAAAATTTTAACGAATGAATCCAATCAGCTAGACTTAAATAATTTACGTCGTCTTACTGCTGAAATTTCTGATCTTATCCATAATCATCACCTTAATTGTATAATCGTCTCCTCGGGAGCCATTGTATCGGGTTCTGAGACATTACTTCTTTCACCTACTACTATTCCTGAAAAACAGGCTGCTGCTAGCGTGGGTCAAATTTTACTACTTAAAGAATATCATCAATTTTTTAGTCAGCATGGCATTCCAATTGGGCAGATTTTACTCACTAAAGATGTAACCGATCATGATGAAAAACGTCATAATGTGACGAATACACTTGAAAACTTATTAGCTAAAAAAATTGTTCCTATTATTAATGAAAACGACAGTGTCGCTACCGATGAAATTCAATTTGGCGACAATGATATCTTAACCAGTATTGTTGCTCAGATTATTCCTATTGATTTAGTGGTATTTTTAACTGATACTGAAGGGGTTTATGATAAAGATCCTACCAAACATCAGGATGCTTCACTAATCTCTCAGTTAACATCAATCTCAGATGATTTAATTGATCAAACCTTAGATGCTTATGATGCTAAAGGAAAAGGTGGTATGAAATCTAAACTCATTGCAGCAAAAACATGTCATGAACATGGTATTCCTGTTGTCATTGCTCATGGTCGTCACCCTAGTCTATCCTTAGATGATATTATCATGAACCAAAAAAGTGGTACTTGGATTCAATCAGAAAATCATTAATCTTATGATACATATTACCCTCTATCATTTACGTATTATTGCTTTAATAGAAGGTATCTCTTATTTATTACTACTGTTTATTGGCATGCCTTTAAAATATGGGTTTGGGATTATGATGGTCAATAAAGTACTCGGTATGGGACATGGCATATTAACCCTTATTTTTTGTTTTATTTTATTCTATTTATGGCAACAAAAAAAAATTAATACGCCATTAAGTATCGGTGTTTTTATTGCGTCACTTATTCCTTTTGGTGCTTTTGTAGCGGATTCGAAACTTGTTAAGCTTACTTACTAGTATCTTAACGTAGCGCTAAGCAAACGTACTAAAATCTGAATTTAATTCCCCATCTTTAGGTTTCATTTTATTATACGTATTAGGTTTATCATCCAAAATATTATGCATCCGCTCATTTAAATCTTCTTCATCACAAATTGTTTCTTGGTTTATTGTTTTAGCGTTTAAATTTACTTTCTTTTTTAATTCTTTAGACTCAAACCCTTTATCAGGAATAACAATCAAAGGAAGTTGTGTTGGTACTTTATTATCAATACGAAAACAATTAAAAGTTACAAATTCATCATCTTTATAACTCAAAATAAAATGATATTGTTGCCCAGTTGCAATATCAGCTTCTGATGGATACGGAATCCCATTAGGATGGGTATGATATACTGCATAATAAATAAGCCCGTGCTTTTCAAAAAATGTATGAGCACGGTGTATGTCCTCATTAGTTAAAGCATAAACATCTTTGTTTTCGTCCCAATCTTTATTAAAGGTAGGTAAAATAGCTTGTATCTGGCCATTTTTTCCGCCCAAAAACCCACCCGTTTCATACGGTAAATTGTCTAAACCTTGTTTAATGAGAGTTTTATAATGTTTTTCCGTTATTTCAAATTCATTAATTAACGACTTCATTTACTTTCATCATAGAAATTAAATATGTAACAGCCTCCGTTGACATATCTAATAATGCATTAAGATCATCTCTTGAAAAGGCTTCTTTTTCTGCTGTCCCTTGAATTTCAATCAACTTTCCTGATTCTGTCATTACCACATTCATATCTAAATCAGCATCCGAATCTTCTACATAACACAAATCGGTAATTAATTGTCCATTTTGAGCACCCACACTTACCGCCGCTAGCCATTCTTTAATTGGATTTTCAGTAATTTTATTTTCTTGTAATAAATAATCAACAGCATCACTTAATGCTAACATCCCTCCCGTAATCGAAGCCGTTCGTGTACCACCATCCGCCTGAATAACGTCCGTATCAATATAAATGGTTCGCTCTCCTAAGGCTTCTAGATTCATGACCGATCGTAATGAACGACCAATTAGTCGCTGTATCTCACTGGTACGTCCCGATGGCTTTCCTCTTGATACCTCTCGTGATATACGTTGCTGAGATGATCCTGGCAACATTGAATACTCGGCTGTTAACCACCCTTTTCCTTGATCTTTTAAAAATCGGGGCACTTTTTCTTCGATAGATGCTGTACAAATAACTTTGGTATCGCCTACCGATACCAAGACAGATCCTGGTGAATATTTTGTAAACTTGCGTGTGAATGATACTGGTCTCATTTCATTATTATTTCGTCCATCAAATCGGGTCATTTAATATCTCCTTTTCTAATACTTCTTGTTTTAAATCTTCCTCTATACTATTTCTTTCTTCAATAACTTTTCTTCCTCCCTCAATATTCTTTTCTAGTTTAACTAAATTATTTTGCATTTTTGTTACAATTAGTTGTAAATTACTTAAAATATATTGAGCATATTCCTGAGCACCTTCTTTGATCTTTTTGGCTTTTTCAATCTCACTATTTTTTTCAGCATCTAGACTTGCTTGATTATCTGCTGATGAAAACTCATTCACTGGTTTAATTTGAATATTATTTTGGATAACATCATCCGATTGTAATACCGATCTTATCTTATCAATAATACTCATTACTTCATCTTCATCAACCATTACTTTTTCTGTTAAAGGTACTTTTTTTCCCTCTAAGATTTTTGATTCTAGCACATCTAATAATCCTAATAATTTACTCATTTTAGTTTTTCCTTTAATGATAAAGATACCTCTTCAGGTACAAATGATGAAATATCTCCGCCATAACGACATACCTGTTTAACAATACTAGAACTTAAATATGAATATTTTTCGTCAGTCATAAAAAATATCGTATCAATATTTTTTCCTAACCGTCTATTTGTTAATGACATTTGAAATTCATAATCAAAATCTGATACAGCTCTTAATCCACGGATAATCGTTTGAAACGCATTATCTGTTGCATACTGAACTAATAATCCCTTAAATGAATCGATCCGTACATTATCCGCTTTAATAACATTCATAATCAATTCCTTACGTTCTTCGATTGAAAACAATGGACTTTTATCTGGGTTATCCACAATAGCAATTGTTAGTTCATCAAAAATTTCTGATGCTCGTTTAATGATATCTAAATGCCCATATGTAATAGGATCAAAACTACCTGGATATAATGCTTTTTTGCTCATTGATTTCCCTTTATTAAACTAATCATTTTCTGGCCATACGTAACTTGTTTGATACAATTATATGTATCAAACTCTATCATTTTCTTTTTATGTTCACAAACGATAACTCCATTAGAATTTAGTATATCAAAATCAAAAATAGCCTTCAACGTAAGATCAAATAAATCCGGCTGTTCCCATGGTGGATCTAAAAAAATTAAATCAAATTTTAAATCTGTTTTTTTAAGATAGGATATAGCTGATGTTTTCAAAAAACTAACAGCCTCTTTTTCTTCAATCCAACTTATATTTTCTTTTATATAATCAACACATTTATCTATAAAAACAACGTGTTTTGCCCCCCTAGATAAAGCTTCTAAGCCTAAAGATCCAGATCCAGCAAACGCATCTAATACTAGCGCTCCATCACAGTAACTATTGATTATATTAAACATACTTTCTTTAATACGATCTTGAGTCGGTCTAAACTGCTTATTTGTAGTAAACGTTAACTTTCGCCCTTTATATTTGCCACTTATGATTCTCATGATTAATTTAAATGTTGTCCGATCATGGTATCAGTAAAACTCTCTAACTGCGTTTTTAAAGATCGATAACCATCCGAACTTAATTCTGGATCCTCTTTTAAAACCTGTTTAGCTACTTTTCTTGCTAATAATAAGACCTGTTCATCTCTTAATAAGTCTGCCAACTGAAATTGAGGTAGACCAGCCTGTCTGGTTCCTAACACATCTCCAGGCCCACGAATTTTCAGATCATACTCAGCAATCTTGAACCCATCGGCTGTATCTGTAATAGCCTTAAATCTTTTTTTTGCCTGATCACTATTGCTTTTTGATATCAAAAAGCAATAGGACTGCTTACCTCCACGACCTATCCGTCCTCTTAATTGATGTAACTGAGATAATCCAAATCGATCAGCATCCTGAATCACCATGATAGTTGCATTGGGAACATCTACCCCAACCTCAATCACTGTTGTTGATACTAAAATTTGTATTTTATTGTCTTTAAATTCTTTCATAATCTCATTTTTCTCGTCTGGTTTCATTCGACCATGAATTAACCCTACCTGATACTCTTTAAAAATAATATCAATTGATTCAAAGCCATCTACAGCCGATTTTAAATCAACTTTTTCTGACTCTTCTACAAGTGGAAATACAATATAAACTTGTTCTTTTAATCGTAACCTTTCTACACACTTTTGATAAATCTGTGGTAAAAACTCGTCTGTTACTAGCGATGTTACCGGCCTTACTCGGCCTGGTGGTAACTCATCAATAATTGATTTATCTAAATCACCAAAACACGTTAACATATACGACCGTGGAATAGGCGTTGCTGTCATAAATAAACAATGTGGATTATTGGCTTTATCTTGTAGCTTAATCCGCTGCATGACCCCAAATCGATGTTGTTCATCAATAATCATCACCCCACAATTTGATAAGTTTACATACTGCTCTATCAACGAATGGGTTCCAATAATAATACAAGCTTCTGATGACTCTATAACAGCTAAGGATTCCTCTTTTTCCCGCTTCTTCATCTTTCCTTTTAATAAGGTACATTGAATATTAAATGGTGCTAACAACCCTTTTATCTTTAGATAATGCTGTGTTGCAAGAATTTCTGTTGGCGCCATTAATACTCCATTTTTTCCTGCTTCAATAGCCGCTAATAGCGTTACAATAGCAACATCCGTTTTTCCGGAACCAACATCCCCTTGAATTAAGCGGTTCATGGCGACAGGCTTTCTTAAATCTTCAAGTATCTCATGGATCACCTTATTCTGTGCGTTAGTTAAACTATAAGGTAAGGCTTGATAATAATGATTGATTAAGGATTGTGTTATTATTAAGGGTGTTGTTTTTGCGATTTGCTTATGCTGAATACGCTGTTTTTCTAATCGTAGTTGATAAAAAAAGAATTCATCAAAAACGATACGATATCGTGCCTTTTTATAATTTTCAACTGATGTTGGATAATGAATTTCAGTAATAGCAGGCAATAATTCCATTAAATTATGCTCTCGTTTAATATGATTACTAAGATTATCTTGTATCAATGTTTTCCCTGTCATAAATGCCTGCTTGATAATCTCTCGTATTTGAGCTTGATATAAACCCGCGGTTAAATTGTAGATTGGGATAATAACACCGGTACTTTTTTTAATATCATCCACAGATCGTAAAATCTCTGTTTCTGATACATTAATTTGTGGCATGTAGGTAAATAAATTTGTTTCTACCTTCCCCTTTACTAATAATTTCAAGCCTGGTTTTAGTACTTTTAATAGGTAAGCCTGATTAAACCAAACTGCTTTCATCCAATCTGAGGAATCAAAGGTTACTGCTTCAATCACATGTAACCCTTTTTTAATTTTCTTGTCACTCATGGACTCGATCGTTAAAACAATCGTAACCATATCACCACATTCCACTTCTTTGACACTGGGTAATTTTCGTCTATCGTCATACTCTCGTGGAAAGAAAATTAAACAATCTTTTAATGTATATAGCCCTAATTTATTTAATAACTGACCTATCGCTGGCCCGACACCTTTAATGTACTGAACATCAGATGTTAATGACAATCCCATTAGGGGTTAAACTGATTCCATTGCTGTGACATGTCATCTAAATTCCATTGAATTGTTTCTGATGCTGTCTTTAATCTTAATTGCTTATTGCTAATCGTATTTCCAATGACATCGATATCTATTTGTTGTTGCTCACAGCGCTGCTTTATAGCATCTATGTTATGAGTCGCTATTACATAACCACCATTTTCAGAAAATAAATCTGCTAAAATCTGTTTTGATGTCGATAAATCAAGCTCTAAACCAACAAATGGCTTCCCTCTTTCTCCTAAGACCATCTCTATAACACTTACCCACAAACCTCCCATCGAAATATCATGACAACTTTCTACTAGATTATGTTTATATAAATCTAATACTAATTCATTTTGTTTTTTCTCTTGCTCAAATCTTACTTGAGGTGCAACCGAACTATATTCACTTAAATAAGGTTCTAACTGCGTCTGTGCAAATTCTTCGTATCGTTTCCCTATTCTTACAAGTGTTAAGGTGTCTTTAAATAACTGGCTTGTCTTTGCCATTGCAATATCATCTATCTTTCCTACAGCACAAATAACAGGGGATGGCACAACGGCATTTCCTTGCTTAGATTCATTATAAAAACTAACATTTCCAGAAATAATCGGAATAGGATCTGATTCGTGAAAACTTAACTGATTTGCTGCATCACGAATTCCATCAACACCTTGCTCAAAATCAAAAAATACAGCTGGCTTTTCAGGGTTTCCATAATTCAAACAATCAGTTAACGCTAATGGTTTTGCTCCTACACTAATAATATTTCGAATGGATTCACTAACAGCATAAGCCCCCGCTGTATAAGGATCTGTATTGCCATATAAATTACTATCCATGGATACAGCTAAGCCTGTATTTGAATTTGGAATTGGCTTAATCACAACAGCGTCTGCTTCCCCTGGATAAATTACCGTATTCCCTTTAACCGCATTGTCAAAAAATCGATATACATATCGTTTAGATGCATTTAATTTAGAGTTTAAATACGTATTACAAATTTCTTCTAGTGATACATTTTTATTTAGCTCAGCTTTTATAGTAGCTTCTTTTTCAATTATTCTTGGCTCTGAATGTCGGTCTGCATGTACTTCGGTAGTAATTGTTGCAACATCTAAATCACAAACGATATTTGATTGATAGTTAATCTTGTATGTTTTCTCTTTTGTTACCACCCCAATACAACTTGCTCCTGCTTGTGGATGTAAATCTGGTATTTGAAACTGTTTATTAAATATATCCAAAATGGCCTGAGTATCTGTAGCTGGTACGGCCATAGCAAACCGCTCTTGTGTTTCTGAACAGGCAATAACTTCTGGTTTTAACCGTGGATCTGAGATTAATACCTTATCTAAATCTAAGGCAACACCAAACCCTCCAGCAACGGCTAATTCTGATGTAGCACAAGCAATCCCACCTGCACCTAAATCTTTAAATCCAATCTCTATCTTGTTTTCTTCCAGATATCTTAGACACGCCTTGATAGCTTCCACAAAAACTCGTTTTAAAAAAGGATCATGGACTTGAACTGCCCCTACATTGGTTTCTTTATTATCTTCATCTAAGGTATCTGATGAAAAACTAGCACCTCCAAACCCTGTTGAATCTGTAGGTTTACCAAATAAAATAATTTCATATGGCTCACTTTCAGCCTGCTTAGGTACATAAGAATGAATAATGTTTTTTTCTTTGATCAATCCTAAGGCAGCCACATTTACCAAACAATTATCATTATAACTAGGATGATAAAGAGTCTCTCCACCTAATACAGGTACACCTAAGGGATTGCCATAATCAGCAATTCCTTGAATCACTTTTTCTTCTATTTCTTCTACAAAAAAATTATCAGAACCGTTTTTGACACCAAAATGAAGGGAATTTAAAACCCCAATCACGTCGGCTCCCATACAATACACATCTCTAACACAGCCCCCTACCCCTGTTGCCGCACCTTCTATAGGTAAAATTTGTGATGGATGATTATGGGATTCATGAGAAATAGCAATACAATAACTCTCGCCATCATGGTCATGAAAACGAATAATACCCGAATCTTCACCGATTCCTAATGCAACTGATTCAGCCTTGGTAGGCAAACGCTTTAAAATAGGTTTACTACTTTTGTAAGAACAATGCTCAGACCACATCGCATCAAAAATATAATACTCGACAGCAGATGGGTCTCGTTTGAGAATCTCTTTTATCTGTTTTAAATCATTATCTGAAAGTGCCATAGTTGATATAGTAGTATAAATGATAGCATTTTTTAAAGGTAGGTTATTTTTTTATTACTCATACATAAATATAGAAAAAGTTTGTCGTTAATCTATTAAAATCAAAAAGATTCTATAAAAATTTTATAGACTCATTATTACCACTATAATCTCTCCTTAAAATTTAGTTAGTAAGGTTATTACTTAATCATTAAACCTTAATTTTATATTTTTATTTTTTATCTTTCTTGACGAAACGTATCTCAATCATTACTATTTTCTAATCTTTTTATTTTATCAAAATAATTGAGGGAATCAGTGCAATTTATTACTAGTTTTATTTTATTAGTTCCTTTCTGGTTTTTAATGTCTGGAAAATTTGACATGTTTCATGTTGTGCTTGGTATTATTTCCATTACCATTGTTTCCTTATGGTTTGGTAACATGCTTATTCAATCTCCGAAAAAGTCATTCCCTGCTCGTTTAGGTGAAATATTTAACTTTATTCCCTATTTATTTTGGTTATTAATTGAAATTGTTAAATCTAATATTCATGTTATCAAGATTTCTTTATCTCCCAATATTGAATCATGTATCAACCCTCAATTTGTTACATTTAAAACATCATTAAAAAAGGATTTTTCTAAATTTATTTTAGCTAACTCAATTACCCTAACGCCTGGAACTGTAACAGTAAGAATATCAGATTCCGAGTTTCTTATTCATGCACTGACCGATGAGGTTGCGTCTGGTTTACCAGGTGATATGGAATCTAAAGTTGCTAAGGTTTTTAATGAGAGGATTTCAAAGTGATACCATTTTTATACGGTGCTGGTTTATTTTTGCTGATTAATATGGTGTTGGTCTTTATACGTGCTGTGCAAGGTCCTACTGTTATTGATAGACTTCTTAGTATTAATGTTATTGGAACCAAATGTATTAATTTAATTGTGATTGCTGGTCTTATATTTAGTCGGCTTGATATGTTTGTTGATATTGCTATTGGTTATGGTCTACTTAATTATATTGCAGCTGTATGTACAGCAAAGTTCTATCAGCATAATAAAACATTAAGTCCTGATTCTGGAGCCTCATCATGACGCTAATAGCAATTATATTAATTATTTTAGGGCTTTTCTTTTTCTTTGGTACAAGTATTGGTATTTTACGATTACCTGACTTTTATTCTCGTGCTCATGCTGCTGGTAAAGCAGATACCTTATCAACGATTCTGATCATTTTAGGGTGTGCTTTATATTACCTTGATTATTCTCACTATGATTTAGCGTCATTTAATGTTGCTTTTAAGCTTTTTGTTATTATTGCTTTTGTTTTTATTGGTAGTCCAACCGCGACTCATGCCATTATGGATGCTGCATCATCTGCTGGGGTTGAGCATTGGTCGAAAGATAAGGATAAGTCATGATACTTGGATTTGATATTATTTCATTAAGTCTTATCTTGTTATGTGCTGTTTTAGCATTATTTATTAGAGATTTAATGGGTTCTGTTATTGTATTTGGTGCTTATAGTTTTTTAATGTGTGTTGTTTGGGCTTGTAATGGAGCTATCGATGTTGCCTTTACAGAGGCTACCGTAGGTGCTGGAGTTGGAACAGTCTTTCTTGTTTCAACCATTTACAGTACGACTCGAATTGATACGTTCAAAAAGAATCGACTTTTAAAACAATTATTTATGTTTGCGGTTGTGTGTGTTGTGGGTGTCTTACTTTTAAAAACGGTTACGGATCTTCCTCAATGGGGAGACGCTGGATCCCCTGCTAATACACATTTGTCAGCTTATTATATCGAAAATTCAATTGATCAAACTCATGTTCCTAATGTAGTTACCAGCGTTTTAGCTGATTATAGAGGCTTTGATACCATGTTTGAAACCTGTGTTGTTTTTGTTGCTTTTATTGGTATCTTTTCTCTTTTAAGAATCCGTAAATCAAAAACTAAAAACGCTGCTACTACCTCACCCACTACTGAGCTAACTTCACCTCCTCACCAAGAAGTAGATAGTTTAATTATCAAAACAGCCAGTCATTTAATGGTTCCTTTTATGCAGTTATTTGCTTTATATGTTGTGGCTCATGGTCATTATAGTCCTGGTGGTGGTTTTCAAGGCGGGGTTATTTTAGGTGCTAGTTTGATTTTACTGGCAGTGTCTTATAATTTTAAAAAAGCGTTATCAATTCTTTCTGAAAAGAAAATTATCCTACTTGTTTCCTTAGGTGTTCTTATTTATGCAGGTATTGGAGTAATTTGCTTTTTCCTTGGTGGAAACTTTTTAGATTACAGTGTTTTACATAAAATTTTACCAGCAACGGATACCATTATGGCACGATCACATGCAATGTTAGGGGTTGAAATTGGGGTTGCCTTAACGGTTATGGTTAGTATGTATGGTATTTATTTAAGTTTATCTTCGAACGGTCGTTTTGATAAAGGGTTATAATCATGGAATTTATTATTAATTATTATAATTATATTATTGTTGTCATTATCATGATGTTAGGTTTATGGGGTATGTTAGCGCTTAGTAACCTTGTTAAAAAATTAATTAGTATGGCTATTTTTCAAACGGGTATCATTTTATTTTATATTTCGATGGGTGCTAAGAAAGGAGCTAGTATCCCTATCATTAAACAAGCCTATGATGAGCATCATCATCCTATTCATCAAACGATTAATAATATGGATTATGCTAATCCATTAACACAAATTTTAATGTTAACGGCTATTGTAGTTGGTGTTGCAACCCTCGGTTTAGGGTTAGCATTAACTCAACGTGTTTATAGTGAACATAAGAGCCTTCATGAAGATGAAATTTTGGAGACACTATCATGATCGAACAAGCTCCAGCATTAATTGTAGTAATTCCACTTATCTCAGCATTATTTATAACTATTATTGGGTTATATCAACCTCGAGTGTCATGGTTACTTACAATCATCACCTTTGCGTTATCTAGTATCTTTGCTTTTATTTGCTTAAAACAAGTTGTTACCGTAGGTCCCATTAGTTATGTATTTGGTAATTGGCCAGCTCCTTTTGGTATTGAATATGCAATTGATCACCTCAACGCGCTCATTGTCTTAATGATATGTGTCGTTGCATTTCTAGTTGCTATCTATTCAAAACATGACATTATCAAAGAGCTAGGTGATAAAATACCTCATTTTTATTCACTATTTACATTACTTGTTACAGGTTTGTTAGGCATTACCTTAACGGGTGATGCATTTAATTTATATGTTCTACTCGAAATTTCTGCCTTAACCAGTTATGCCTTGTTAGCACTTAGTGGTGGTCGTGCTTATATTGCTACTTTTAATTATTTGATTATGGGTACGATAGGAGCTTGTTTTTATTTGTTAGGCGTTGGCTATTTATTAATTAATACGGGTTCATTAAATATGGCAGATATTTCCGTCATTCTTAGCAGTAATACTTACTCTTATACAGTACTTGCTGCATTTTTATTTATCATGATTGGGATGTGGACTAAGATGGCTTTGTTCCCACTCCATTCTTGGTTACCAAACGCCTATACGTATGCGCCTACATCCACTAGTTGTTTATTAGCACCACTTATGACTAAAGTATCGGTTTATGTCATGCTTCGTATGATGACCTCTGTCTTTAATTATGATTACATTTTTAATGTTTTACAGTGGCAACATATTATAGTGGCATTAGCAGTTATTGCTATTTTAGCAGGATCGGTCTTAGCGCTTCGTCAAGATAATCTTAAACGGATGTTAACCTACTTAATTGTAGCAGAAATTGGTTATATGGTTGGTGGTGCTTGGCTTGGTAATGCTAATGGTTTTACAGGGGCTTCTTATCATATTATTGCTGATGGGTTTATGACACTTTGTTTATTTTTGGCTATTGGTTGCATTATTTATAAAGTAGGTGATGCTTCTTTAAGTTCTATGAAAGGTATTTTCACTAAAATGCCAATTACTATGGTTGGTTTTCTTATCGGAGCTTTTTCAATGATTGGAATTCCTCCAACCTGTGGATTCTTTAGTAAATGGTATTTAATTTCAGGTGCCTATGAAGCGTCTGCATGGGCGTTCTTAGTTGCCTTACTTATTTCTAGTTTAGTTAATGCTGTCTTATTTTTTAGAATTATCGAAGTAGGTTATTTTCAAGCATTACCTAGTGAAGAACCTAATCATCACCATCCTAAAATAAACCGTGATGAAGCGCCACTAACGATGTTAATACCGTTACTAACAACGGCTGGTTTATTAATTGGTATTGGTTTATATACGGCTGATATTGTTACGTATCTTATCCACCCTTTTATTAAGAATTTTTTATAACAGGAAACTAACATGCAAACTATGACATCATTTTTACCAGCTTCAATTGTACTTGTATCCTTTATAGGATCTGTATTTGTCTTTTTTACTAAGAAAAATGAAAATTTACGTGAAGCCTGGACCTTTATTACAGCGGCTATCAATATTGTTTTATTATTTAAAATGGCTAAATGGGTATTAGCTGGTAATACTTTTACCTATCATATTGCTGAAGTGCTTCCTGGATTACCTTTATTTTTTAAAGTTGATGGGTTTGGTATGTTGTTTGCATTTGTCGCGGGTTCTTTATGGGTTGTTACGTCTTTGTATTCAATTGGCTACATGAGACCATTAAAAGAACATGCTCAAACACGCTATTTTGCTTGTTTTGCACTGGCTATTTCAGCAACTATGGGTGTTGCTTTTTCAGGCAATGTCTTAACAATGTATTTATTTTATGAAATTTTATCCTTATCAACCTACCCTCTTGTTACCCATCATCAAGATGCTGAAGCACGTGGTGGTGGTAGAAAATATTTAACATTTCTTCTTACTACTTCTATTGGGTTTGCGTTACCTGCCATGATCATAACCTATTTAAATACAGGAACCTTAACGTTTTCAAATGCCGGTATTTTTACACAAGCTATTGATCCCACCTTATTAATCGTATTACTTCTCTTATTTATATTTGGTTTTGCTAAATCAGGAATGATGCCGTTTCATGTATGGCTACCGGGCGCTATGGTTGCACCAACGCCAGTTAGTGCCCTACTACATGCTGTTGCTGTTGTAAAAGTAGGTGTCTTTTGTGTTTTACGTATATTAACGGGTGTATTTGGTATTGATTTGTTATCGTCTACCCCATTAAGTACTATCGTTTGTGTCATTGCTAGTATCACGGTGATAGTGTCTTCTCTGATAGCGCTTACTCAAGATAATCTAAAGCGACGATTAGCATTTTCGACAGTTGGACAACTATCTTATATTGTTTTAGGTGCTGGTATTGCAACATCGTTTGGCGTGGTTGGTAGTATGACTCATATTGCGATGCATGCTTTTGGTAAAATCACATTGTTCTTTTGTGCAGGTGCCATTTTTGTTGCGACAGGAAAAAAATATATTTCACAAATGGTTGGAATTGGAAAACAAATGCCAGTAACTATGATTGCTTTTTTAATTGGCTCTATGAGTGTTATTGGGTTACCTCTTACTGGAGGGATTATCAGTAAATGGTATATGGTCTTAGGAGCTATGGATTCTGGACGATTATGGATTCTAATTATTTATTTAATTAGTTCCTTATTAAATGCAGCTTATTTCTTTCCTATTGTTTATAATGCATTCTTTTGTAAAGAAGAAGATTCACAATTTCCAAATAAAATTAAAGAGGCTCCTTTAGCTGCTTTACTACCGCCAGTCATTACAGCTATTGGAACTGTTATCTTATTTATCTATCCTGAACTATTTTTAAATTTTGCAAAAATTGCAGTAGGAGTAAGCAAATGAATCAATCATCTGATCCTGGCTATTTTGATAAAGAATCTACTAAGAAATTATTATGGAGACTCCTCTGGGGTGTTTGTATTTTCTTTTTAATATTAGAATTGTTTATTGAACGCCATGGCCATTTTGGAGATCATAGTTTAGATTCATATTTTGGTTTTTTTGGATTACTTGGTTTTTTCTCTTGTTTAGTTTGTATTTTAATAGCAAAAGGCTTAGGGCTTTTTTTAAAAGTAAAGGAAGATTATTATGATCGAGATATTATTTAAATCAAATCCAGCATTTTTATTTTTTGCGGGTGCTATTATTTTACCTTTTTTAAAAGGTCATCTAAGAAATATAGTTGCTATTATTATTCCAGCTATTTCATTTTTTATTATTCATAATTTAGTACCAGGAACACTTGAAACACTACCATTTTTACATTACGACCTCAGCATTTTGCGTGTTGATAAGTTAAGTAAAGCGTTTGGTTATATTTTTACATTAAGTTCGTTTGCCGCTATGGTATATGGTTACTACCAAAAGAAATCATTAGAATTTGTTAGTACTTTAGTTTATGTTGGTAGCGCCTTAGGTGTTGTTTTTTCAGGCGATTTATTTTCTCTTTATATGTTTTGGGAATTAATGGCTGTGTTTTCTACATTCTTAATACTTGCTAACAAAACATCTAAGTCAATGGCTGCGGCTAAACGATATATTTTGGTTCATATTGCGGGTGGCCTTATTTTGTTGGCCGGTATTATTTTACATATCAATGGGACTGGTAGTATTGAATTTACTCACTTTGCTACTCAAAATTTAAGTACTTGGTTTATTTTGATTGGATTTCTTGTTAATGCAGCAGCCATTCCTTTTTCATCATGGTTGCCAGATGCTTATCCAGAAGCAACTATCTTAGGGGGTGTTGTCTTAAGTGCCTATACATCAAAAACAGCCGTGTATACCTTAGCTCGTGGTTTTGCAGGTTGGGATATTCTTATTATGATTGGTTGCGGTATGGCCATTTACGGTATTATCTATGCTCTTTTAGAAAATGATATGAGACGTATTCTTGCATACAGTATTGTTAACCAAGTTGGGTTTATGGTTTGCGCTGTAGGGATTGGAACTCCTTTAGCTATTAGTGGTGCCGTTGCACATGCATTTTGTCATATTATTTATAAAGCACTTCTCTGGATGTCTGCTGGAAGTGTTTTGTATCGTGTAGGAAAAAGTAAATGTACTGAAATTGGAGGTCTTTATCGAACTATGCCTCTCACCCTATTATTTGGACTTATCGGAGCCTTAGCTATTTCATCTGTACCACTTACCAGTGGATTTACATCTAAAACTATTATTATTTTAGCAGCTGAATATCAACATTTAGTAATTCCTTGGCTTATTTTAGAAATTGCATCGGCAGGTGTATTTCTTCATGCAGGTATTAAATTTCCTTACTTTGTATTCTTTAATGTTGATCGTGGATTAAGACCTAAGGAAGCACCTCCTTGCATGTTAATTGCTATGGGATTTTTAGCTTTTCTTTGTATCTTTTTAGGATGTTTTCCTGAAACACTTTATAATATTTTACCAGATGCTGAATTAGTAAAATCTAAAATGGCTTATACGTTTTCTGATATTTATATTCATCACTTTCCTAAAGTAGTGACACAAATGCAAATGTTAATGTTTTCTGGTTTAGTGTTCTTTTTGTTCTTACCCATGCTAAAGCGTACTGATACTATTTCAATCGATTTTGATTGGGGATACCGAAAAGGAACTACTTATTTTTATAAGCTTATGGACGTTGTATTAAACTCACTTAATAAAGTTGCTGATAGCGTTGTTATTCGTAAGTTTGTGCCAGCCTTTTATAATCTTATTATTGCTATTCCTGCTTTTGTTTTAATGTTACTTGCAAGAGTTACCTGGGTTATCAGACAAGCATCGCCTGACACAATTCAAAAAGAAAGGTTACTCATTCATTCACAGCTTAAAGCTGCAACCTTTCCCATCGGTATGTCTGCAATACTCACGTTAATTTTATTTGCAGTACTATTTATCCTGTAATAGATATTAAATAATCATAAGTGTTTTTCAATGCTCACATAATAGTCTGTAAATAGATAGAAACTTCTGTTACAGCCTTAGAAGCTTAGCTACCATACTCTTTTTAAATAATTAGTTGCATTATTGCTTTAAAGTATACTTTGCGCCTAGAAAGTAATTAAATTCTTTTAAAAACCAAAATGATACTTTATGCTGCCATGATGATTCATTTTTTGTAAACTTATCTTTAAAGAACCGATACATAAACGATGTTTCTTTTATTCGCGAAAATATCCATAACGATATAGGATTAAAACCCAAAAACCACTTTAATTCTGGATGTAATTTTAAAAATATTGTTGCTGATTCGCCTTTTTTAATATTTCGTTCTATTTCTTCTTCTTTTGATATCACATGATAATGATAGTTTACTGATGATTTCAAATAATATAATGGTACTTTTTGCTGTGATAGCCGGTATCCTAACTCTAAATCTTCCCAACCATACCCCATAAACAACGCGTTAAATCCATTCTCTTTATCAAACAATGATTTTGGTAAAGATACATTACCTGTTAAAAAATAAAACCAACCTAATTTACTCATATGTTTTGGAAATGTAGCTACTTGTGGCGTTAACTTATGATGGTTAATTGGTAACTCTAATGATGCTAAATTCCAGGCTAATCCTTGAAAACAACATGCTTCATTTGCTTCTTCATGTGCCTCAATATGTCCTTGAATAAAGTTTTTTTCTGGAATCATATCAGAATCTGTAACCAATAAAATATCTCCTTGAGCAAGCTGGGCTGCATTGTTTCGTGCTACTGCTTTTCCTTGATTCTCTTGAATCTGATAGCTAAACTTAAAGCGCGGTTTATATTCTTTTAAAAAATTCTGAGTTCCATCTGTCGATGATGAATCAACAATAATTACCTCAAATAACTCATAAGATGTGTCAACGTTTTCATAAAATGGTAATATTTTTTTTAATGTTTCACATTGATTATAACTACCAATAATAATACTTACTTTGGGCTTTATTTCTGTCATTTAGACGTCATACTTAATTCTTGTGTGTGAGATAAATAACAATCTAATAAATCTTTAATGTTTGTAAATGTGCTACTATCTTCTACTACAACAGGTTCTCTATCTAACTTTAATGCTACCAATTTTTTTATACTTTCTATCCATAATCGATTGGGTTTTGATAAAGCATGAATGATCGTTACATCTGATACCGAAAACTGCATAACCCATTTTTTTAAATTGTATTCATTTGCTAGGAATATATTATCGTACACACCACTTAAGGTCTCTTTAATAGATTGTTTGCTTGTACACAAAAACCATCTAATATTTTCTTGTTTTAATAAGTTAATAGTTGCTTCTAGTGCATTATCATCTGATAATTCTTCAATTAAAATAGCTACAGTGGCGCTGGTTTTAAACCAATAATAAAGTTGATTTTTTGGAAATTTTTCTTGATTTATAATAAAGTTTACAGCACTAAAGACATGTTCTATTTTTATATTTTTTAAACAGTAATCTTCTTGACAATTTTTTTTATAAGTATGACATATTAAATCACAGCTCTCATTATCTTTTATAACAACATGATTGGTACCAAAAGGACCCCAACGAAAAGGCTTTGTATATTTTGTAGGAGAAATAGATATTACAGGACGTTTACATAACGTAGCCATGTGAGTGGGGCCCGTTTCCGCACCAATCACACATTGACTCTCTTTAATCAGTCCTAATAATTGATCGATTGTTGTTTTTGATACTAAGTTAATGGGCTTTGTTTCTGTTTGTTCAAAAATGACATCTACTATATCTTTTTCTTTATCAGATCCCGTCACCACTACTCGCAAGGATGTTCTTATTTGAATTAAGTCTATTAGTTTTGCATATTCTTGAGCAGGCCACCCTCTATTGCCTTCTCCATAACTTGGATGAATTACAATATACCCATTTTCAATTGCATCACTATCTAACAAGGCCTTAACATCATTTTTTAAATCATCATCAAACATAAACTCTGGACTCGCAATTGATAAAGGTTCATCGCTAAATGGTTCTAATAATCTAATTTGTTGCTCAATCTCATGTTTTGTAAAATCATGCCAAGAAATGGATACTTTTTTTGTAATAAATCTACTAAGTATTAGATTATTACCATCGCCTATTCGGTTTTTTATGTTCGCTAATGCAGCAGCAACAATATATAAAGGATCCATATATGCAAAAAAGATATGGTCAAACTCTTGCTTTTTTAACTCGTCTGCTACTTTTTTTACTAATACTAAATTTGATACTCTAAATTGTTGTCGATAATCAATAATAACCTCATCAACGGACGAAACACGCTTAACAATAGGATAAGTAAGTTCATTAACAATTACCGTAATATGAGCTGATGGCCAATTTTCTTTAATCGTATGCATCATCGGACATGTTAATAATACATCTCCAATTTTATCATTTCTAATAATACAAATTTTACTATTTTCCATGATACCCTTTCTCTTTTATAATGTGTAATCCTTCTATTAAATTTTCAACAGGAACATATTTATAATATTGATTATTAATCCATTTTATAGATTGGGATACCTTTGCTTGCCAAGCCATTAATTTAAATATTATCAAATAATTCCATGTGATGTTGCCACAAATATAGGCTAACTTATGAACATTACATTTTCTTACTAGTTTCCTTACCTCTTTCAATGTCCACCTTTGCTTAAGAAGAGGGATAATCCATTGCTCATAATCAATATTTTTTTCACGCCACTCTTCTTTTTCTTCATCATTAAAGAATAGCATGGCAATTGGGTTTTCTACGACATAATGTAAACTCTGTAACTGTTCTGTTGATAATTTAATATTTAAATTAACGTTATAAATTAAATCTGAAAATAATAAATAGGCTTTTTCGGCTAATCTAGTTATCTCCGAATTCTCTAAATTAGCAATATTACGAATATTACATAACTTCAAATAATGTGCCCAACATGCATTGTTGTTTATTGACCAAGTTTCATCAGATATAAATAAAAAAATAGGTTTCTTTAAAAACACAGCTACTTGATCTATATCACCAGCCATCCCAGCAACCATATCAACTTCATTAATTAACTGGATCTCATCATAATAACTAACGCTTTCTTCTTTTAATGTAAACAATTGGGGGTGATTGATAGTTAACATTATATTTGATTTTAAAACAATACAAACTGACTCTGTTTCTAATATCTTTTTGATCCAATGCTTTATTAAGTGTTCAGCTTGCTTACTACACTCTTTTTCAAGTATAGATATATACATAATGGTTTTATTTTTATCAACAGATTGATCTACTAGTTTTTTTACCCAATCTTTTTTTGGTATGGCTTTTACAAAATCTAGATAACCATAGTCCTTTATATTTAAACTACGAAGAATCGTATTGGCTTCTTCATATAATAACCATTTTTTTGATTGACTTGATCTACTAACTAATTGATTCTTTTTATTTGATCGAATCGTTAACTTTGATGGCTTATCCTCTATCTTTGTTACAACATTACTGATTCCATTCCACTTGATATCAGCACCCATTTTACTATCACTTATTTCTTTTTGATAATCAGCTTGATTAAAGCTCATATCACTTAAACCACATGCATTAACAGCTACTTTTGTACTATCATGCAATAAGCATTTTAGATATTGATTAGAATATTTTTTTTGTAATGTATGGATGATGTATAACGCATAAATAAAATGGTTTTTTCTTATTTCTTGGAAATTAAGACATATTGCTTTCATATATTTTTTTCTTTAAATATGTTTAAAATATATTTTTTTTTCTAAACGTATAGTTTAAACTAAATTATATAAAATTAAAATGAAGGTTGATGTTTCATGTCTGATAAACTTAATACTATTTCAATTCCTATTTCTCCTGGAGAACTTTTAGATAAATTAACTATTCTAGAAATCAAGTTAGAACGTATCAAAGATAAAGAAAAATTAACCAATGTATCTTACGAATATGATAGCTTAAAAACAATTGTTCAGCGTGATATTTCACAATCGTCTAAACTGGATACGTTGTATCAAGAACTAAAATTAATTAATGGAAAGCTTTGGGATATTGAAGATGATATTCGGGATTGTGAGCGAGATCAGGACTTTTCTGATACATTTGTTCAATTAGCACGATCTGTTTATATCACTAATGATAAACGTGCCTCATTAAAAAAAGACATTAATACATATTTAGGATCACACCTTGTTGAAGAAAAGTCTTATCAAGCATATTGATCAATTTAAATCGTTAACCAAACCTAAAATCCTTATTCAACGAGCCGATCGATTAGGGGATCTGGTTTTAGCTTTACCCGTTATTGAAACCCTTCGCCATCACTTTCCAGATGCTCTTATTTATGTTCTTTGTTCATCTAGAAACAAACAATTACTCTATCACTACCCTATTATTGATGAGTTTATTTCTTTTGATATCCATCTATCCCCTTCTGCTGCTGATAAACAAACCTTTATTGAATCTATCAAGGACCATAAATTTGATTTATATATCGCTTTATGGGCTGAACCCTTTTTTCAAAAGCTAGGATTTTTAGCCTCAATACCTTTATCTTTTGGCCCTCATATTAATCCTTTATCGTCTTTTTTTTATTCACAGTCTATCCCCTTGCCTTGGCATGATATTTTTATTCATGAATCTGATTTTAATTTTAAATGTATTGAACCACTTCAGTTAAAACCAGTCCAATCGTTAACCCCTCCAGAGATTCAAGCAGCGTCATCTATTACAACTAAGGTAATTGATCGTATTAACGTACTTAAAAAACCAACTGTTCTATTTTTTTGTAGTAGCGGGAAACCTGAAACCTCGATTGATGAACACACTTTTTTATCGATTGCGAACTCATTATGTGGACAGGGTTTTCATGTTTTACTCACTTATGGTAACTTGGACTCCTTTAAATCTATTCAATATTTTGAGCATCCTAATTTAACTAACATTACGAATGAATTATCCTTAAATGATTTAATCCAGCTTATCGATACTATTGATATTTATTTTGGTCCTGATACAGGGCCATCTCATATCGCCTCTTTATTTAATAAAAAAGTAGTTTTACTTTATAAAAGTTCTCATAACCCTCCTTTACGATGGGGCCCTCTGTGCCAGCAATTTTCTATTATACGATTAGATTATTTTTCTAATTCGTCATTAAAAAATGTATTAGAATCTAATACGGCTATCCAAGCCATTTATGATATTAACCAAACAAATACGCAATTTAGCGATACTGATATTAAACGTATTCATTCCCAAACATCGCTTCGTTTCATTTGGACGGCTAATAACAAAGACCAATTTAAAGCTGAAAAAGAAATCATTCAGACACTTAAACAACAAGGCTGGGTTATTTTTGTTCATATTAAACGTCCTAACCCGCTAAAAAATATAGTACGGTTACTGCAAAAATATCGTCAAAGGCATATTAATGCTTTTTTTTCTAATTCAAATTCTATTTATTTTTATCCCATTCGGTTTTTATTATATTCTCAGTTATGCCCAAAACTTGTTATCCGATCTAAACCCTCTTTGTCTAAGTCATAACATTTGTAAACTCATAAAATATATCTAAATTACGAAACCCTTGTTTTTGATAAATATTTATAGCCCCCATATTACTTAAGGTTACAGAAAGCCCCATAATTTCAAATTGATCTTGCTTGATTTTCTTAACTAACTCATTTGCTAATAACTTTCCATAACCGTTTCCTTGATACTCTGGGTCAATACAAATATCAAACACCCATGGCACTTGCTTATATCCCCAACACCCTACTAATACTACTAAACAATACCCTACCAATGTATTATCTACAGATAATACTAACGAAGCTGATTCTAATATATCGCCATATATTCCATTAAAGACAACCTCTTCTAACTTTTTTCGTTTTTCAACATGAATCATCTCTTCATACATCTCATAATCTTTACTTATTTTATGTGATTCAACACTTAATTTTGCTGACCATTCAATTAAGTCTTTTGTATAAGGCTGAATCTCATATTTTTTTTTTACAGGCGCATTAACATAATCTTCATTTAATTCATTTAACCATAAATACATTCGTTTTCTAATATTTGGTGTTAACTTTAAATCAAAACATATTTGCTTCATCTCATCTAAATGATTAATAGCCACAATTTCTATCATTTTCTTATCGAAATAACCTTTTTCTTTTATCAAGGTTAAGGATGGATATATATGTTTTTTATCGGGAGTATAGAGTGTTAAATTACCATAATAAGGGGTTGTCAATTTAACCCATGTGATTCCTACGGCTACTTTATCAAGCATAATGATAAACGGATATGTTGTCGCCTTGTCGTCATGAAACACTTGTTTTTTCACATCAAATACGTTGGGATCATTATTATGCTTAGCATAAATAGCATCTATTTCTTGAAAAAATTTTTCAGCGTCTTGATTATTTTCCTTTAATGGATTTAATGAATATTTCATATTATTCTTTCCTATTTTCTCTAATTATAAACCATTTTTTTATATATAACCTTGCATTAATTCTTATCTCATTTTATGATTCTTCAAATTTATTTTAAAAAAGGATATTGATACGTGCAGCCTGCTAGGATTGTTTTAGATAATAAAGTTATTTATCACGGTTCTGTTTTTGCTCATGGTAATAATTGTTTTGGAGAATTAATTTTTAATACCTCCATGTCTGGTTACGAAGAAGTTCTTACCGATCCATCTTATAAAAATCAATTCGTCTTAATGACATACCCCCTTATTGGTAATTACGGTATCAATGAAAATAATGTTCAATCAAGCGCTCCTCACTTATCCGGTTTAATTGTACATGAATATATGTCTTACCCAAGTAATTGGGAATCCAAGCAATCGCTTAAAGATTATCTAGAGCAGCATAATATTATGGGAATTGAAGGTATTGATACACGGCATCTTACGCGTTCATTACGTCATAAAGGAGCTATGAATGCTTATATTACAGCGGATTCATCCCTATCTGATGATGAGCTTATTCAAAAGGTTCTTAAGTATGAAGGGATTACTGGTAAAAATTTAGCTAAAGAAGTAAGTACAGATAAACCTTATTCTTGGACAGCACCTGAAAAGGTTAAATTTAAGGTTGCTGTTATTGATTGTGGTGTTAAATATAGTATTTTAAATCAACTTCAGAGTTTGGGATGCCAGATTACGGTTTTTCCTTATAATACGCCATCTTCAGACATTCTTTCTCAAGATTTTGATGGTGTATTAGTTTCAAATGGACCAGGAGATCCTAGTGTTGTTCATGAAACTATTCAAACGATTAAAGAACTGGCTGGCAATATCCCTATGTTTGGTATTTGTTTAGGTCATCAAATGATGTGCCATGCTTTTGATTTTAAACTCGTTAAACTACCCTTTGGTCATCATGGTATTAACCATCCCATTAAAAATTTAGCAACAGGCAATGTAGAAATTAGTTCTCAGAATCATATTTACTGTGCTACTGATAGTCATATCCCTGATTCATTTGCTATTTCTCATCTTAACCTTAATGATAATACTGTTGCGGGGATTCGTTCTGACTCTAAACTATTATTTTCTGTTCAATATCACCCAGAAGCCTCTCCAGGTCCCTTTGATTCACATTACTTATTTTTAGATTTTATTTATCTAATGAAACATAAACAGTTTAAGCAAAGTATGACGCCATCCTTGGAGGTTAATCGATAAATGGGAAAACGAAGCGATATACAAAAAATTCTTATTATTGGATCTGGCCCCATTGTTATAGGTCAAGCGTGTGAATTTGATTACTCTGGAGCTCAAGCTTGTAAAGCGCTTAAAGAAGAAGGATTTCAAGTTGTTTTAATTAATTCTAACCCAGCAACCATTATGACTGATCCTCAAATAGCGGATGCTACTTATATTGAGCCTCTCACACTAGATATTCTAGAAAAAGTTATTATAAAAGAAAAACCAGATGCCGTGTTGCCGACGCTAGGTGGTCAAACCGCTTTAAATTTAGCATTAAATGCTGCAAAAGCTGGTATATTTGATCGTCATAATGTTGAAATGTTAGGGGCTGATGAAGATGTTATTACGCGCGCTGAGGATCGTAAAACATTTAAATCGCTGATTCAATCTATTAAGCTTGATTTACCT
>CERS01108334.1_pt1 | contig 38880 bp, 31 predicted proteins | sample 356251 | NCBI WGS metagenome assembly CERS01 (sample SAMEA2621020, study PRJEB7988) | marine metagenome | isolation source: saline water (ENVO:00002010), including
CTAGTTTATTAACGAGGTACCTAGAAGCCTCGGTATGCACTGATCTGTTTTGTAACCCACGTCGAAACCGGGTCAGCCCCAAAACAAGTTATTATTATACTACTTTCCCTTGTTTGCTGCGCTTAGAATCTGTTTCTTCTCCCTATTCCAATCTTTTTCTTTTTCTGCATGGCGTTTATCGAATTGTTTTTTACCTTTTGCCAATCCAATTTGACATTTAATTTTACCTCTAGTGAAGTGCATATCAAGGGGAACAAGGGTAAAACCTGAACGTTCTACTTTTCCAATTAATTTTGCAATTTCTTCATTCTTTAAAAGCAGTTTTCTTGTGCGTATATTTTCTGGATTAACGTGGCTAGAGGTATTACCCAGTGGCGTAATATGGCAACCTAAAAGGAATATCTCGCCTTTCTGAACAATTACGTAGGACTCTTTGATGCTAATACGTCCGTCCCTAATAGCTTTAACCTCCCACCCTTCTAGCACAATACCAGCCTCATATTTATCTTCAATAAAGTAATCATGAAAAGCTTTTTTATTTTGGATTATGCTCATTTAATTTTTTTTCATTTAAAAGTATAATTGTACGCTATCTACAATATTATCATTTCATGATTACAATCAAAAAACATGCACTAGTACTTCATAGCAGAGAAAAAATGTTCAATCTTGTTGATCGGGTTGAAGATTATCCAAATTTTCTTCCATGGTGTGATAAAACTATCCTTATTGATCGTTCTGAGAAAATAACCAAAGCGACTATTTTTATTAATTATCATAGTGTAAAACAGTCCTTTACCACTGAAAATGCTAAAATATTTCCTTCGCAGATGAACATCAATCTTGTGGATGGACCTTTTAAAATTTTGAAAGGAGAATGGAAATTTATTGAAATTGAAAAAGGTACTTGTAAAATAGAATTTGAACTATATTACGAATTTAGTAACTTTATTTTAGATAAACTTATGTCCCCAGTATTAAATTTAATTGCAAATACATTTATTGATAATTTCGTTACAGAAGCTAATAAGGATTTAGATGCCAGATAAAATAATGATTGAAGTTTCTTATGCTTTACCAAAAAAACAAATTATCATTCCAATTTTAGTTGCTAAAGATATTTCTGTTAAAGAAGCAATTGAACTCTCTGGAATTCTTAAAAAATTCAAAGAAATCGATCTATCTCTCAATCAGGTTGGTATTTTTGGAAAACTAACAACATTAGATAAAATTTTAAGAGATCGTGACCGAATTGAAATATATCGCCCTCTGATAGCAGATCCAAAAGAAATAAGAAGAAAAAGAGCTGCTGAAGGAAAACAAATGAAAAAAGGAAATTAATTTTCTTTTTTACTCGATTTAAGTTTGTCTTTTCTGTATAATCTTGTTTTGCGCGATAAGGAAAACATATGCGTTTATCAAAACAAGCTTTAACATTTGATGATGTTTTATTAGTCCCAGATCACTCGAATGTGCTTCCCAAAGACGTATCATTAAAAACACAATTAACAAAAAAAATTAGCCTAAATATCCCGCTAATATCTGCTGCTATGGATACAGTTACTGAATCCAATTTAGCAATAGCATTAGCTGAGGAAGGTGGATTAGGAATAATTCATAAAAATCTTTCTCCTGAGATGCAAGCAAGTCATGTGGCTAAAGTTAAAAGATTTGAATCTGGTGTAGTAAATGATCCCATCACTATTGGTCCTAATATGTCAGTTGACGAAGTAATATCGATTACTCGAAAACATAAATTTTCTGGTTTGCCTGTAATTGAGAATATGAAAGTTGTTGGTATTGTTACTAATCGAGACCTTCGATTTGAAACAAACCTCAAACAACCCATTATGAATGTAATGACGCCAAGAGATAGATTAATTACAGTAAATGAAGGTGCTTCAAAAAAAGAAATTATTGGATTATTGCACCAGCATAGACTTGAAAGACTACTTGTTATAGATAAACAAGATAGGCTTAAAGGTCTAATAACAGTTAAAGATATTCAAAAATCCACAGATCATCCCGATGCATGCAAAGACGAACAAGAAAGACTAAGAGTTGGTGCCGCAGTTGGTGTAGGTGAAGATACAGATAAACGTGTTGAACTTTTGGTAGAAGCAGGTGTTGATGTTATCGTTGTCGATACTGCCCATGGTCATTCTCAAGGTGTCTTAAATCGAATAAAGTGGATTAAGAAAAATTTTCCAAAAACAGAAATTATTGGAGGAAACATAGCCACCTCAGATGCTGCTAAAGCTTTAATGGACCAAGGTGCTGATGGGGTAAAGGTAGGTATAGGGCCAGGTTCTATATGTACTACAAGAATTGTAGCTGGTGTAGGTGTACCTCAAATAACTGCTATTAACGATGTCGCAGATGCCTTAAGAAAAAAAGGGATTCCTTTTATTGCTGATGGAGGTATTAGGTATTCTGGAGATATAGCCAAAGCTATTGCGGCTGGTGCTCATTCTGTAATGCTCGGTAGTATGTTTGCTGGAACAGAAGAGGCTCCTGGTGAAGTAGAACTCTACCAAGGAAGATCATATAAATCATATAGAGGTATGGGATCTATTGGTGCAATGCAACAAGGATCTAAAGATCGTTACTTCCAAGATGCAGAAAATAATTCCGAAAAACTAGTCCCTGAAGGAATTGAAGGCAGGGTTCCATATAAAGGACCAGTTATTAATGTCATTCACCAATTAATGGGGGGACTAAAAGCATCAATGGGTTATGTAGGGGTTAATTCTATTAAAAAAATGCATAATAAAGCAGCATTTGTTCACATAACTAACGCTGGCATAAAAGAATCCCATGTTCATGACGTTCAAATTACAAAAGAAGCACCTAACTACAGAGTTGAGTAATGAAAATTTTAATTAATACCGTTCAGAACATACTGCATGGATAAAATTTTAATACTAGATTTTGGTTCGCAATACACACAATTAATTGCAAGAAGAATAAGGGAACTAAATGTTTATTGTGAAATTTTTCCTTTTGATGTTGATGTTAAGAAAATTAAAAAATTTAAAGCTAACGGGATCATCTTTTCTGGTGGACCTAACTCCGTTTATGATAAAGAAACTCCTTTAGCGCCTGAAGAGATATTTCATCTAAACATCCCTATTTTGGGAATCTGCTATGGCATGCAAACTATCGTTAATCAAATGGGAGGTGAAGTACATAATAGTAATAAACGAGAGTTTGGCTATGCTGAAATTCGTGCTCATGGACATTCAAAATTACTTGATAAGATTCAAGATAAAAAAAATGATGATGGTCATGGCTTACTAGATGTATGGATGAGTCATGGAGATAAAGTAACAGTTCTTCCAAAAGGCTTTAAAATAATTGCGAGTAATCAATCAACACCAATTGCAGGTATTGCAAATGAAGATAAAAATATTTATGGCTTTCAATTCCATCCTGAGGTTACGCATACAAAGCAAGGACAAAAAATAATTCAAAGATTTGTGATTGATATTTGTAAAAGTAATGCAGATTGGAATATGCCTGATTATGTCAAAACTGCTATTAATGATATTAAGGAAAAAGTTGGAGATGATCATGTTCTTCTTGGTTTATCAGGAGGAGTAGATTCATCAGTCGCTGCAATACTTATCCATAAGGCTATAGGTGATCAATTAACATGTATTTTTGTTGATCATGGACTGCTCAGATTAAATGAGGCAGAAATGGTTCTACAAACATTCAATAAAAATTTAGGAGTTAAAGTTGTACATGTAAATGCCACAAAAAAATTCATGAATGATCTAAAAGGAATCCATGACCCAGAACAAAAAAGAAAAATTATTGGACGAGATTTTGTTGAAATTTTTCAAGAAGAAGCTAAAAATATTCCAAATGCTAAATGGTTGGCTCAAGGAACCATATATCCAGACGTTATTGAATCAGCTGGAGGTAATACAAAAAAAGCACACAATATTAAAAGCCATCATAACGTAGGAGGTCTTCCAGAAACACTAAATTTAAAACTTCTAGAACCATTAAGAGAATTATTTAAAGATGAAGTTCGAGAATTAGGAATTGCTTTAGGACTCCAAAAGGATATGGTATTAAGGCATCCATTTCCTGGGCCTGGTCTGGGAGTTAGAATTTTAGGTGAGATTAAAGAAGAATACGCTAATTTACTTCGTCAAGCCGATGCTATTTTTATTGAAGAACTAAAAAAAAGTGGATGGTATGATAAAACATCGCAAGCCTTTACAGTATTTCTTCCAGTGAAATCTGTAGGTGTGATGGGTGATGGGCGAACTTACGAATATGTAGTTTCTTTAAGAGCCGTCGTTACAAGTGATTTTATGACGGCCAATTGGGCAGAGTTACCCTATGCTTTATTAGGTAAAACTTCAAATCGAATCATTAATGAAGTCAAAGGTATAAATAGAGTAGTTTACGATATTTCTGGAAAACCTCCAGCTACTATCGAATGGGAATAAATTAATTGTGTAATTTTTGAAAATTATAAAAGATATGTTTTATACTCTTCATTAAGCAAATTAAAATAAGAACTTTAAATGAAGCTAACACAAGAATCTACTGACAAAATTGCAATAAGTCTTTCAATCATATGTGCAATTCATTGCCTCTTACTGCCATCTTTTTTAATATTAATTTCTAGCTTTTACGCTATTAAACTTGATACTGAGTTAATGCACCTATGGATGTTATTAATAGTCATTCCTTTTAGTCTTCTTGGTTTGATTTCAGGACTTCGAAATCACAAAAAATATTCGATCTTATATTTAGGTATATTTGCTATTGCTATTCTAGTTTCAGCATTACTATTAAGTGGAATAATCATAGGTGAATTTGAAGAAAAATTATTCACCCTTACAGGCGCAATAATTCTTTCAATAGCTCATTATAAGAATTATCGAATCTGTCGTGAATTAAATTGTTCTTGCCACAGTGTATTTGCAAAACCAAGTAAATCTAACTAATCAGTTGTGAATAGGAATAAGTAATTGGACCCATTAACACAAGGGCTGCTTGGTGCCTCTCTACCACAATCAGTAAGTAAAAAAAAGTCACTCGCAATTGTCGCTATTATTGGTCTAATATCTGGCTTAGCGCCTGATTTAGATATTTTTATAAGGTCTGAAAATGACCCATTATTGTTTTTAGAATACCATCGTCAATTTACACACTCCCTTATTTTTATTCCTTTTGGCGGGTTAATTTGCGCAAGCTTTATTTTTTTTCTATTTAGCAAAAGATGTAATTTCAGCTTTAAGGAAACATGGATATATTCTACATGTGGATATGCAACTCATGGCTTATTAGATGCCTGTACTAGTTATGGCACTCTTCTATTTTGGCCATTTAGTGAAACAAGAATAGCATGGAATAACATATCAATTATTGATCCGTTATTTACAATACCAATATTAATACTGTTAGTGATAGCAAGCATTAAGAAAAACAAATTATTTACAAAAATAGCTATTGGTTGGATAGTAATTTACCTCACACTAGGTCACTATCAAAAAAATCAAGCATTAGAAATTGCAAAAAAAATTGCAAAAGAAAGGAATCATCAAATAATGCGAATTGATGTTAAGCCTAGTATTGGGAATATACTATTATGGAAATCTATCTATGAAACTAAAGATAAATATTATATTGATGCTATTCGTATTGGATGGGATAAAAAAATATATTATGGAGAAAACGTTGATAAAATTAATATTGAAAACGCTTTTCCATGGTTAATGATAAAATCTCAACAAGCTAAAGACATTAAAAGATTCAAATGGTTTAGTAATGGTTACATAGCTATTAATCCAAATAATAGAAATCAAATTCTTGATATTCGTTACTCAAGAATACCGAATGAGATTGGTGGATTATGGGGTATCGAATTGGATGAAAAAAAAGGTAGTAATGAACATGTTAAATATATTACCAATAGAACAGTATCAAAAGATAGATTTATTGAATTAAAAAAAATGTTATTTAAATAAATCAATTAATACAATAATTTAAAATAATTATTTAAACAAAATTATTAATATAAAAACCTTTAATAAAAAGGATATTTATGCTTACATGTCTTGATCTTGAAGGAGTCTTACTTCCTGAAATATGGATTGAATTTGCAAAAAAAACGGGTATTGATGAACTCAAAAAAACTACTAGAGATATTCCAGATTATAAAAAATTAATGCAAATGCGACTTCAAATTCTTAAAAAGAATAATTTAAAAATACATGACATTCAAGATGTAATAAAAACTCTTAAGCCTCTTTCAGGTGCAAAAGAATTTTTAGCATGGCTTAAGTCTGAATTTCAAGTCATTATTCTTTCTGATACTTTTTATGAGTTCTCTGGCCCTTTAATGAAACAACTAGACTTCCCTACTCTCTTCTGTCACCAGCTCGTAATTGATGAAAAAGGAACGGTAATCAACTTTCTTTTAAGGCAGGATGATCAAAAAACAAAAGCTGTCAAAGCACTTCAAGGACTTAATTTCAAAGTTATAGCTGCGGGAGACTCCTATAACGATACTGGCATGCTTCAACAAGCAGACAGTGGCATCTTATTTTGCCCACCCATAAATGTAATAAAAGAATTTCCTCAATTCCCGGTAGCAAAAAACTACGATGATTTCCAGAAATTATTACTAAGTGCACGAGAAAAACTGCTAGGATAATCATAAAAAATAAAGATTTAAAATGAACCCAGAATTTAAAGAGTCCGTCAAAAGTGCTGAAAATTCAAATGAAGAGTTTTTTACGGTTAATTTTGGGGTAAATAAAATTAAGATATTTTTTGAAGAAGATTCATGCAATTGGGTTTGGAACTATAAGTATATATATCAAAAAGATGCGCTAGAACTTAAGTCACAACTAGACTCATCTTTAAAGACAAATAAAATAGCCCTTATAAACTACTTCTATACCTTCATAATTCCGGATATTTCAAATTTAAATAGTCATATAGCGCCAAATACAAAATCAATCCTTGATATTGGTGCCGGAATTGGCTTATTTGATTTATTTCTAAATCAAGTATTTGAACATCAAGTATCTTTTGATTTAATAGAAGTAGACAATTTAGCTGAAATTGAACATGTGACAAATAATCCAGAAGAAACTAAAAATTTAGATGACAATATTCAAATTAGACCTGTTGATGCTTTAAAAAAATTAATGTCAGTAAATAAAGCTAACAATATAAATATCATTGAAAGTAAATCAATTGACCAATATATGGATAGAAAATATGATCTTGTTTTATCGTTCAGGTCATGGGGTTACTTGTATGATTTAAATTTATATGAAAAATTTGTAAGAAATACTCTTAATCCAAATGGATTAGTCATTACTGATTTATCGATATTTGATGACAGCATTGATAAATTTTCTAAATTATTTAAAGAGGTAACGTTAATTAACGAGGCAGGTAATAATAAAAGATTTATTGGAAAAGATCTTAAATAATTTTATTTTTTTAATTAAAAATTAACTTTAATTAATTAATATAAATAACTGATTAATATAACAATTATGAGTAGAGCATTTGTCAAAGAAAATGATTTAGAACATGCGGGTATTGATATCCCTGAAAGACCTGTGAGTAATGAACGTAATTATGTCACACCGAATGGGCTTAAAGAATTACAAGAGAAATTAAATTCTTTAGACTCAGAACGGCAGTTATTAAAAGAACTTGAAAGTTCAAATTCTAAACAAAAAAAATTTCGTATTGAAAGAGACCTTAGGTATTTTTCATCGAGGCTAAAATCAGCAATTTTAGTAGACCCATCCAATCAAGATAAAAATATAGTTTTATTTTCAGCAATTGTTGAAGTTTTATCGTCTAAAAATAAGAAATATAAATTTGAAATTGTTGGCGAAGATGAAGCTAATATTAAACTTTCTAAGATTAGTTATCTTTCGCCGCTAGCAAAATCTTTGATAGGGAGCCGAATTGAGGATGAAGTTATTTGGAAAAAATCTCCAGAACAAGAAATATTAACAATAACTAATATATACTACTGCATTCAGTAAATCCCATTAAATTTTAATATATAAAATTAAGGAAAATTTGTGCTAATTACCAATGGCATCACAATGCAATATGGTTCCCAACCCCTATTTGAAGACGTATCTGTTAAATTCGGTGAAGGGAATCGATATGGTTTAATAGGGGCAAATGGCTGTGGAAAATCAACTTTTATGAAGATTTTAGCAGGCGAAATAGAGCCAACTAGTGGAAATATCGAATTAGATAACAAAGAACGAATTGCTTGGTTACGACAAGATCAATTTTCATATGAAGATTTAATTGTCAGCAACGTTGTTATGATGGGTCATGAAGCAATGTGGAATGCGAATGAAGAAAAGAATAGGTTATATGCTAATCCAGATGCAACTGATGAAGACTATATAAAAGCTGCTGAATTAGAAACAGTTTATGCTGAATATGATGGTTATACAGCTGAATCGCGTGCTGGTGAGTTACTAAGTGGGGTTGGAATACCTAATGAACTTCACAATAAACCAATGAGCGAGGTTCCGCCAGGCTTAAAATTAAGAGTACTTTTAGCCCAAGCATTATTTGCTGATCCAGAGATATTGTTACTCGATGAGCCAACAAACAATTTAGATATTAATACTATAAGATGGCTTGAAACCATTCTTAATAATCGTAACTCAACTATGATCATTATCTCTCATGATCGACACTTTCTAAACCAAGTATGTACCCATACAGCAGATATGGATTATAGAAAATTAACTGTCTACCCTGGCAATTATGACGAATTTATGGAAGCTAGTACGCTTGTAAAAACCCAACAATTAAAAGAGAATGAGAAAGCTAAAGCTCAAATCGCTGAATTACAAGAATTTGTTAGAAGATTTTCTGCTAATGCATCAAAAGCAAAACAAGCCACCTCAAGAGCTAAGCTTATAGATAAAATCAAAGTCGAAGAAATGAAACCATCTAGTAGGCAATACCCATATATTCGATTTGAATATGATGAGAAAAATAAACTTTATAGACAAGCTTTAATAGTAAATAAATTAAGTCATGGTTTTGATAAATCATTGTTTAATAATGTAAATTTTATGGTAGAAGCAGGTGAAAAAATTGCAATAATTGGTGAAAATGGTATTGGAAAATCAACTCTTTTAAAAATTATTGCGAACACAATTAAACCTAATGAAGGATCTATTAAATGGGCTGAAAAAGCAAAAATAGGTTATTTTGCTCAAGACCATTCCGAAGACTTTGAAGGAAATACCTCAGTTTTTGACTGGATTACACAATATGGAAAATCAGGAGACGATGATCAAACTATTCGAAGTACTTTAGGTAGGTTATTGTTCTCAGGTGAAGACTTTAAAAAGAAAGTTAGTGTTTTATCTGGAGGTGAACAAGGCAGAATGCTCTTTGGTAAACTAATGCTCTCCCAGACTAATATTTTACTTCTAGATGAACCGACAAACCATATGGATATGGAGTCAATTGAATCTTTAAATACTGCACTAGAAAAATATAAAGGTACTTTATTTTTTGTAAGTCATGATAGGGAATTTGTAAGCTCTATTGCAACTAGAATTTTAGAAATTAAATCTGATAAAATTATTGACTTTACTGGCAATTACGAAGACTACATAAATACTCAAGAATAATTAGTCAGTCTTTGCTGCTCTTTTTCTTTCATGTTCAATAAGATGGCGTTTTCTAATTCTCAATGACTGAGGAGTTATTTCAACAAGCTCATCATCATCAATAAATTCAACCGCATATTCTAGACTCATTAATATAGCAGGAACAAGCCTAACAGCTTCATCTGAACCAGATGATCTGACATTAGTTAGTTGCTTGCCTTTAATAGGATTAACAATAAGATCATTATCTCGACTATGAATTCCAATCACCATTCCTTCATACAATTTTTCACCAGGTGAAACAAACATTCTTCCTCTATCCTGTAATTTCCATAATGCGTATGCGACAGATTCTCCTTTCTCAGAAGAGATTAAAACTCCATTACGTCTTCCCGGGATTTCAGATTTGACTGGAGCATAATTATCAAAAATATGAGACATAACCCCTGTTCCTCTGGTCATTGTTAAGAATTCACCCTGAAATCCAATTAAACCTCTTGCTGGAATTTGATACTCTAATCGAGTCCTTCCCAATCCATCAGATTCCATGTTGGTAAGTTCACCTTTACGTCTTCCTAGTTCTTCCATAACACTACCTTGATTTTCGTCATCGATATCAACGGTTAAATTTTCATAAGGCTCACATCTTTTTCCATCTATCTCACGGTAGACAACCCTAGGTTTACCAACTGCAATTTCAAAACCTTCTCTACGCATATTTTCTAATAAGATTGTCAAATGTAATTCCCCTCTTCCCGATACCCTAAAAATATCTGCATCTGAAGTATCTTCAACTCTAAGAGCAACATTTACCAATAATTCTTTGGTAAGTCTGTCTTTAATTTGTCTGCTGGTTACAAATTTTCCCTCTTTACCAGCTAAAGGAGAACTATTAACCATAAAATCCATAGTTAAAGTTGGTTCATCAACTGGGATAATAGGAAGTCCAATAGGGTTATCTATATCTGATAATGTTAAACCAATCCCAATATCTTCAATGCCTGTAACAATTATTATGTCTCCAGCTTGCGCCTCTTTGACTGAGACTCGATCAAGCCCTTTGAACCCGAAAACTTCATTTATTCGACCCTGATGAATTTTTTTATCGCCAGACATTATTGACACATTCATTCCTGGTCTTAAAATTCCACTATGAATTCTTCCTATACCCATTCGTCCAGTGTATGAAGAATAATCAAGCGCTGAAATTTGAAACTGTAGTGAGCCTAAAGGATCTCCTTTAGGTGGACTAACATACTTTAAAATAACTTCGAAAAGTGGAGTCATATCTTTAGACTCTTCATTTTCATCTAGCTTTGCAAAACCATTTATTGCAGAAGCATAAACTATAGGAAAATCTAATTGCTCGTCTGATGCACCTAAATTTGCAAATAAATCAAATGTTTGATTTATTACCCAATCAGATCGGGAACCCTGCCTATCAATTTTATTTATTACAACGATGGGTTTTAAACCAAGTGCTAAAGCTTTTTTTGTTACAAACCTAGTTTGAGGCATTGGCCCCTCAACAGCATCGACCAAAAGAACTACGCCGTCTACCATACCAAGGACTCGCTCAACCTCACCTCCGAAATCTGCGTGACCAGGTGTGTCTACTATATTTATATGATTTTCATGATAAGTAACAGCAGTATTTTTTGCTAATATAGTTATGCCGCGTTCTTTTTCAAGCTCATTAGAATCCATTACACGCTCATTCACTTGTTGATGCTCAGCAAATGTTCCAGATTGTTGTAGGAGTTTATCAACCAAGGTAGTTTTACCATGATCCACGTGAGCAATGATGGCAATATTTCTTAATTTACGAGACATGAAGTACCAAAAAAATTATTCAGCGCGGATTTTAGCATACAAATTGTTTTAAAAAGTTATAGAATTACTTGAGCTTTACATTCAATAGTGATTTGGCTTCACTTGCCTTTAATTTAGCCTCATCAATATTCTTACCTGTAGATAGAATCACACCCATCCTTCTTTTTTTAAAAGATTCTGGTTTGCCAAATATCCTTATATCAACTCCATCTATTGCTAATGCTTTTTCTATTTCATCATAAATAATTACATCCGCATCATGTTCACCATATATAACAGCACTTGCTCCTGATTTTGTTAAAGATACGTCTACTGGTAATCCTAAAATAGCTTTCGCATGTAATTCAAATTCTGATTGTTTTTGAGTTGCCATTGTCACCATGCCGGTATCGTGAGGTCTTGGGCTAACCTCAGAAAACCATACTTCATCTTTCTTAATAAATAATTCAACACCAAAAATTCCAAGGCCTCCTAAAGCATCAGTAATTTTTTTAGCTACCTCTTTTGATTTAACTAAAGCTTTTTCTGACATCGCTTGAGGCTGCCAACTCTCAACATAATCTCCATTTTCTTGGCGGTGTCCAATGGGTTCACAAAAGTGCGTTGATACCTCCCCTTCTTTATTTTTTGCCCTTACAGTTAATAAAGTAATTTCGTAATCAAAATCAACTTGACCTTCAACAATTACTTCCCCTTGGTCCACACGTCCAGATTTGGAATGATCCCAGGCTTTAGTTATTTCATTTTCTTCAACTATTCGTGACTGACCTTTTCCCGATGAAGACATAGTTGGCTTAATAAAACAAGGCAAGCCTATTTTTGAATTTATAACAGACTTAAGTTCTTTAAAGCTCTTTGCAAATGCATAAGGAGATGTAGGAAGGTTTAATGTTTCTGAAGCTAATTTCCTTATCCCCCGTCTATTCATTGTAAGCTGAACTGCTTTAATGCTTGGTACTATTGTTAAATCATTTTTCTTTTCTATTTTAGCTAGAAGATCTGTATTAATTGCTTCTATTTCTGGAACAATATAATGAGGCTTCTCAAGATTAATTAAAGATTCTAAAGCTTCAGCGTTAGTCATATCAATTGAATATGCTCGATGAGCAACTTGATGTCCAGGTGCATTTTTGTAGCGATCTACCGCAATTACCTCGACACCTAGCCTCTGAAGTGAAATAATAACCTCTTTACCTAACTCACCACTACCTAATAACATTATTCGAGTAGCTGCATCGCTTAATGGAGTACCAATTTGCATATAAATCTCTTATTTTTTTAATACATATTATAGCAATAAACTATAATTATAAATCGATAGTCAGCCCTACATTAAATGATCGACCCATACCTGGTACCCCTATATTATTTGATATACCGGTCATCATTGTTGCACCTTGTCCTACATAATTCCCACCTAAAGGGTTTATATAATATTTATCAAACAAATTAGTTATACCAAAACTTAATTGAGTTGTTTTGTAATCATAAGTAGAAAACAAATTAACTAAGCCGTACCCAGAAGATTTATTCTCATTTCTTATTTTCGATAAATTCGACTTTTTGTTAACTAGATTTCCTTCAAGTCTATTAGTCCATTGATTATACTTTTGCTCTAATGCTAACTGAATATTCGCTGGCATTATTCTGTAAAGGTTATCATTCGCATCAGTATTCTTTCCTCTGGTATAACTAAACGAACCTTTTAAAACAATATTCTCGTAACCTTTAAAATTTGTCAGTGATTTATTTCCTGAAATATCTAATCCATAAATCCTTGCATTTTGATTACCATAGCTAAGCGTCGAAAATCCATCACTTCGTGACATACAAGATTTACCGACTTCATTACATGCAACTGCATCTATATAATCATCTACATAAGTAAAATATGGGGTTATTTTAAATGACCAATATTTCTTTAACTCATCGTGCCAATTTGTTGAAAGACTCAATGTATGTGCAGTTTCAGGTTTTAAACTTACATTTCCAACGTAACCATTACCATCACCGTAAGTATTATTCATATTTGCTGCCATCATCCAAGTAGACCAAGTATATCTCTCATACAAGTTAGGACTTCTTGTTTTCATTGCATATCCCATCTCATAACTTTGATATTTATTTGCAATATATTCACCTAAAAAAGATAGATCTATATTATGGTCATTCTTTGATCGATCTAAACTATTAAAGGCTGTTGAGTTTTTTAGTTGATTATGTGTTGTTGAGCCAGTTCTATTATTATTATTATATCCATGTACATTTCCAGAATTACTTCTTACATGATCGTACCTTATCCCTATTGAGGAATTTAAGTTAGATGACCATGATTTTAACCATTCAACATAAATATCAAACCTATCTCGTTCACCATGATTAATATTTTGAAAGGTATTTGGGGACATTGCACCTGTTCCAGAATGAGTCCACCAATCATCCAAACGATATCTTTGAAATTCAGAACCAACTGTTATTAAATCTTTTTGAGATAATAAAATATCAGCCTTCATACTTAATCCTAAATTACGGCCTTCTGCGTTCATAGGCATCCCAACTACATTCATTGAATAGGCTAGCTGTTTATCCTGCCCAAAATTATGGGAATGTTGAGTCTTTTCATTAAAAACTCTAGCCTCTAATTTTCCCCAATCATAAGCATTTTGATAAGACATATTTATTTTTATAATTTCATTTTTTGTTGAGTCCATACGTTGATTTGAAAATCCTTGATCCGGTGTATTTTGATAACCTACTTTAAGATTGAAAATTTGTTTATTTCTTCGAGTACCAAATGTAAGCATATGATTACCATCTTTAAACGCAGATGATCCCACTTCGTCACCTCTTATAAATTCTCTCCCTGATGCTGCAGCACCAGAATTTTTAAAATATTTAGCAGCTTTAAAATTCTGTGCATCAATATAACTACCGTTATAATTTAATGAAAATTTATCTGAAGCGATACTACTATTTATATTAATTCCAGTTGCTTTATTATTTGTTTTGTAAAAAGTAGAAATTTTATTTTTTAAAAGTCTTTCTCCAGTATTTGCAAATTCTGGTTGGGCAGAATTAATTATTACTGTACCACCTATACTATCGCCACCCATACTGACTGGTGTTAATCCTGCAAATATTCTAATTGATTCGACATTTGCACTATCAATTGTAGATAATGGGGAATTCATATGGTTTGCGCAAGCAGATATCAAATCCATACCATCTACTTTAATTTTAATACGATCATCAGCTAAGCCTCTAATTACTGGCATGCTTGACACTCCTCCATTCGTTGCGCTATTAACCCCTGTAAAATAATCAAGCAAAGATCCAGTATCATTTGATTTAATCGAATTAAAACGAATAACCTCATCGGCTAAAGAGCCACCAGAAATATAGCTTTGCTCATTTATAGCTGCACCTGTTATATCAATTGATGGAATTAGAATCTCATCTTTTGCATGAATAATTGGTGATAATAAAATACATGTTAAAACATTTAATACATTAAAATTTTTTTTAGTATTGTTCATTGTTCATCAACTTAATTTAATTTAAATAAATCTCTACTTTTAATAAAAGTAAAGGATAAAATTAAAAACTAAATTGATGGTGGGGCTTGAGAGGGATGTCCTAGTAAAAAGAAGTTATCTTTTGTTAATGAACTTACATTAATTAAATTAATGTCTGTGAGTAAAAGAGAATTTTTGTTTTTGTTTAATTTATTAAATATAATCTCATCATCTATTGAAAAAGAACAATAATTACAATGACTTATATTACTATTAGGACTACCGTTGGCTTGATTATCATCATCAATTAAAATTAATTTATGTCCATTTGAAGAACAGATTAACTGATAATCATTAGACTGATTTTTTTCAAATGCTTGAGAAATTACAGGCATTAGCGACACAAAAAGTATTGCTAAGATTGAAATCCAACTACCTAAATTTTTATATTTCATAATTTCGGATTGTAGTACAAAGAAACGAATTATACTTCAAAGATTAAAAAATTAGAATGATTTACTAATACCAATCCAACCTGCTCTTGGAGCGCCTGGTATCACAGAGGCAACATTTCTCTCATCATCAAAAGATCTATCAGTTTGGACTCTTGTTTCAGCTAATCGTCCTCCAGTTTCATACTCTTGATCGAAGATGTTTATGAATTTAGCATGAAAATCCCAACCTGGATAAAAATTATAATCAGAATCAAGATTAACAATAACATAGCCAGGAAGTTCAGCTTGTAATCCTCCACTGTCGTCATGTTGTTGATTTTCATTACCCATCATGTAAGACGAAGTGAAACCAGTAAGCGTTGCACCAAGATTCCATTGAGGCTTAAGCTCATAATCTGCTCTTATTTTTAAATGATGTTTTGGTATAGTGGGCAGATAGTCGCCCTTATTTACTTGAATACTAGTTCCATCAGAAGAGCTATTTATCTCATTAGCTAAAGTAAAAGCAGATCCGTATTGTGCTCTCACATAACCATAATTAATATTTAATGCGAGTTTATCAAATCTTGTTGACACTCCAACATCAAGACCTTTTCTTGTTGTTTCATCTACGTTAGTAAAATATCCAAGTCCGTTTGATGCATTAGCAAATACAAATAAAATATCATCATGATTTGTTGCATGGTAAAGCGACATATTCCAATTAGTGTCTGCACTCATCCTTCCACTAATACCCCCTTCAAAAGTTTTGGCAACTACTTGATTTAGTGGTGGATCATCTGCCATTTGTGTAGGAAGATTACATGGCTGGGCTTCGTTCGCACAACCTAATTCAATACTAGTTGGTGCTCGACTTGATTCACTGTATGAAGCATATGTTGTTAATATTTCATTTGGCTGAAAAGTGGCCCCTATAGTAGGATTGAATCTTTCAAAATGATGCTTACCTGTTAAACTAGCACCAGAACCGGGAGCATTAAAGGTATCTCGATTATCCACTTGAACATGATTATAACGAAGAGCTGTAGTGAAATTTAACTGGTCAGTATAAGAATGAGTATTTGTTACAAATGCCCCGTACGTTTTTGTCTTTCCTGTTAGGCCAGTTGACACTTCAATCCCATCATCATCTGGAGCTCCACCAATATGACCACTTGCTGCTAATTTAAGGTGCTCATGTTCACTTTGACTAAACTTTATTTGGGAATATTCAGCAGAAAAACCTGCAATTAGTTGGTTACGTCTACCAAGTAAAGCTTGATCAAAAGTTGTTTGTAGATTTAAACCATATGCATCTTGTAATGTATTAGTCCTATTTATGACACCTTCATTTAAATTTTCGGCGTCAGCTTTAGACATAGCCAGCTGTGCCTCCGTACATTCATCTTCATCATAAGAATCTCCATCACAAAACTCATCGTTTAAATCTCCATTAAATGTTGATCTATCAGAACGCTTATAATAAATATTCCCGCTTAACATTGTTTGTTCATCAAAAAAATGTGACATATTTAAAGCTAATTGACCGTATTCATTTTTAGTTTCATCTTCAAGTGTATGAATTCCGTCTCGCTCAGCTCCAAGAAGATCCTTAGGAGTTAATCCATTACCAATAAGGATATTGTCTGCTCCTGTATAACTTAATTCATATCGCGACATTTCAGATTCAAAACCTACTTTTCCAAAAAGTTGATTTACGTGAGAAGGTGAGAATTTACGCCATCCATTTTCAGTAAAATGTTCATAACCAACATAATAATCCATGTTGCTATCACCAACCATACCTCCCATTTCAACTAGACTGCTGCTTCTTGCCCAAGAACCATAAGATACATCAACACTTTTTTCTTTAAAATCTCGACCACTTTTGGTTTGCATAGACATTGAACCACCCAGTGTATTTAATCCATAAACAGGATTAGACCCTGCAACCACTTGCATATTATTTATAGCAAAATTTGGTATCAAATCCCATAAAACGGTATTACTAAATGGTTGATTAGCTCTTATACCATCAATATAAACAGATAAACCCTGCGGGTTACCAGCAATAGGTGTTGCATTATATCCTCGAAAATTAAGCTCTAATTGAAAAGGATTACCCCCTACTTCGTTTACTGTTACTCCTTGAAGATTGTTAACCATATAGTCTGCAATAGTCACCCCAGACTGGGAATTTAGTTCGCTTCCTTTTATAGTCTGAATATTGGCTGGTACCATATTTTTAGGTAATCCAATTGAAGGCAATGGTGTTGATGAATAGACATCAATAGAGTCAAGAGTAATTGTTTCATCAGCAAAAAGCAGATTTGAAAAAAGTAATAGGGTAAAAATTTTTGTTATGAATTTCATTTTGTAATTTAGTCACTTAGCATAATAAATATTGGTTAAATTCTACTTGAATTTTTTGATTTATTGATGGGAATTTTTCCTGAAAACAACAATTTTACTAATTGAGTTAAAAACTGTTGTTTTTTTACCACTATTGGACTAAGCCGTTATCTTTGGCTACTCTATACAAATCTACAGATGTTTTTAATTCTAATTTTTGTTTTATTGAAGTTTGGTAATTTGCTGCTGTTTTATAGCTAATATTAATATCATCGGCGATATTTTTAAGATCATTACCTTTAGCTAAAGATGTTAATATTTCAAGTTCCTTATCATTTAATTTACTTAAAATACTATCACTTATAGTTTTCAAAGATTTTTCAATTGTTCTTGAAAATACAACTTCTGAATTACTAACTTTATTAATTGCATTAATTAAATCATCTGCAATATCATTCTTTAAAATATAGCCTGTCGCACCTGCATCCAAAACTTTTTTTGCCATGGTTGGATTATCATGCATTGATAAAATTAAAATATTTATTTTTGGAAATTGTTTTTTTATTTGCCTAGTGGATTCAATACCTCCTTTTCCAGGCATGGAAAGATCCATGACTACTAGATCAACATCATTATCTCTTATAAATTGATATGCGGTTTCCCCTTTTCCAAAATCGCCTATTACATCAATATTGAATTGATTTTCAAGTAATCTTTTGATTCCAGCTCGAACAATATCATGATCATCCACTAAAATTATTTTAATCATGATTTAGCCTTCAAAATAATATGAATTTCAAAATTATTTTTCTTTTTAAAAATAATTCTGCCATTCATTTGACTTACTCGCTCTTTCATTCCTAATATACCAATACCATTTTTGGTATTAAAATTTTTTTTCACTCCATCATTAATAATTTTAATTTCAATTTCCTTTTTGGACTTGTTCGATCTTAGACTGATATTTATTTTTTTTGGATTAGAATGCTTACTAATATTTGTAAGTGCTTCTTGGATAATTCTATAAATATGTCCCTCAAACGGAGAGGGTATTAATTCATTTAAATTTTTATCATAAAAGTAATTTACGAATGTTTTTGGATACCTTTTTGACCAACTATCTATCAAATCATTAATGGCAATTTCAAATCCCATCTCTTCAAGAATTCCTAAACTCAATTTTTTTATTAGCGCACGAGTCGAAAACATCATATTTTTTGAAATGTCGATAATGCTATTCATTGCTAGAACCCTAGACTCTTCATTTTTATTTTTTTTAATAGAGGCAGCTTCAGCTTGAATTGCAGTAATAGATTGTCCTAATTCGTCATGCAAATTAATTGCTAATTCCTTCTTTTCTTGCTCCTGAATATTAATTAAATCTTGGCTTAATTTATGAATCTTATTATTACCTTCCCTTAACTTTTTAACCATTTTATTAAAATTTTGACCAATAAGATTGAATTCTAAAATATTTATCTTTTTAATTTTTGCTTTATAGTTTTCATCTTCTAATTTTCGAAATCCATCTATAATTAAATTTATAGGTTTCAATGTATGGTAAAAGACAATAAATATCAAAATATTTACAAGTCCAAAAAAAAGTAAAATTATAAAAAAACCATATTCTATTTGTTGCCATATTTCTGAATATTCATACAATGGCTCTGGATTAATCAATACATAACCTGAGTTTTTACCCCTTATCATTATGTTAATTTTCTTTTCAGGAAGTGTTGTTGAAAAATTTTCCATAATAGAAATAAACCAATTGGGAGGAAGGTTTAGAGTTGTCAAATCGGAACTTGATTGATCTCTTAATTGATTAGTGCTATCAAAAAATTGTATCTTTAAATGACGTAATTCGTTTAAGTTTGCCAAGCCTAATGTATTCCCTTCTTCTTGAAACAAATAAATTTCAGGATTCTTTTTTATTCCATTTTCAATTGCAAAAACTGCAAGGGACTGGGTAGATATAATTTCTTGTCTGACGTTATTTTGTGCAGATGTTACAACTATTGAAATCCCAATAAAAATAACAATTAGAAGGAGTAAATTAATATAAAGAAGTAATCTATATTTTAGACTCATAATTTATCCATTCGATAGTTAGGCCAATCTTATCTTTATCTGCAACATACTCATGATGAATAGCAAAATTAGGAACTGCGACCAACTTATCTTCAGAGTAAATAATTGGTAAAAGTTCTCTTTCCCATGGTGGCATATTCATTTTTTGTAATAAATATTTTAAAGTTCTAGTGGGCTGATTTCTTAATGGTTTAAATCGCTCACCACCCATTCGGTTTTGAATTCTTAAAATTGAAGATCCAAGCTTTTCTAGAGAAATACCTTTACCCAAAGAAGGTTTAAATAATAATTTACCAGATCCAGGTAATTCAAATACATCCTCACCCTTCCAAATTAAATCGTAACTATTTTTCTGTTTTTGGATTTTAACCAACCAAAGAAAATCCTTATATGCTCTAACTGATATTTTTGATGAGATATGAACATTGATTTGTGCATCTTTTTTTGCTGAAATAATTTGAGTATAAATTTGATTCATGATTTTTTGACTAGGCATTTTTTGCTGATTTTTATCCAACCACCATCTTATCAAGTTAACAACACGATCCCTTGGTAAAGTTTTAAAAATTTTAGTATTTAATTTAATAAAATCCTCAGAAAAATAATTCTTAGCATCTTCTTTTGCAATAGCTTTATTTAAATTAAGACCTTCAGCAACCAGATCTGCAGATCTGCCCAGCGATTTAATTGTTTGTGGAAATCTTTCAATTAACTTAGGTAATATTTCTAAGCGTAAAAAATTTCTATCGAATTCTATATTTTTATTTGACTCATCTTCAATAAACTTTACATCATAACGTTTTGCATATTCTTCAATGATATCTCTTGATAATTTTAGGAAAGGTCTCCAGAGTCGTCTTTCTTCGTCATATGGGGGCATTGAAGCTAAACCTTTAAGACCACTCCCTCTTAGTAATTGCAGTATTAAAGTTTCAGCTTGATCATTTTGGTGATGCGCTGTCACAAGAATTTCATCAGACAATTGATGTAATATTTGATACCTTGCCTTCCTAGCTGAAGCTTCAATCCCTATTCCTTCTGAATTATTAATATTTATTTTTTTTTGGGAAAAATTTACACTAAGCTTTTTACATTCATCTAAACACACTTGACTCCAATTATCTGCATTTTTACTTAATCCATGATGGATATGAATTGCACTTAATTTTAAATTTAATTCTGTTTTTAGCTGATATAGAACATTTAGAAGAACCATAGAATCGAGTCCTCCACTTAAACCAATAGTTAGATCTATTGATTTTTTTTGAACTTTAAAAAAGTTATTAAACGAACTAACAACTTCAGAAAAAATAACGTCAGATTTATCTTTCAATCTTCTTTAGTAAGGCCAAAATTCATAAGTCTAAGATACCTATTTTCAAGCAAAGATTCGATTGACTCATTTCTAAATTTCGTCAATTCTTTTTTTAAAATGGATTCTACATTTTTTATAGCTTCTTTTAAATTTCTTTGCGCTCCTCCAAGAGGCTCGGGTATTATATGGTCAGCTAACCCTAATCTTTTCAAATCATCTGCAGTGATTCCTAAGTTTTTAGCTGCAACTTCTGCCATTTCTGGTTTTTTCCAAAGAATAGAAGCACAACCTTCAGGTGAAATAACTGAATAAGTTGAATATTGCATCATTAATAACGAATCAACTACACCTAAAGCTAATGCTCCTCCAGAACCACCCTCGCCAATAATAATGCCTATAATCGGAGTCTTTAATTCAGACATAACATATAAATTTTTTGCAATTGCTTCTGACTGACCTCGCTCTTCAGCTCCAATCCCGGGATAAGCGCCTGGAGTATCAATAAAGGTTACGATTGGAATAGAAAACTTTTCAGCGAGTTTAAAAAGTCGTAAGGCTTTTCGGTAGCCTTCTGGACGGGGCATACCAAAATTTCTATATTGTCTATCTTTTGTATCCCTTCCTTTTTGATGTCCAATTACCATTATTGATTGACCATCAAAAGTTGCTAGGCCACCAACTATTGCTGGATCATCAGAATAAGATCTATCTCCATGTAACTCGTGAAAATCGGTAAAAATATTTGAAATATAATCTAATGTGTAAGGTCTTTGAGGATGCCTTGCAACTTGTGAAATCTGCCATGGGGTCAAATTATCATAAATATCATGTAATGATTGAATGGACTTTTTCTCTAATTGCTCAAGCTCTTTTTTTATATCCAAAGATGGATGTTCTTCATTCGCTTTTTTAAGGCTAATAATTTTAGCCTCTAAACTTTCTATAGGCTTTTCAAATTCTAAATAAGTAGACTTCATATTTTTTATGTTAAAACTTAGGTGTCAATTATAGAGTATTTTTACATTATCATCATGAAAGGATTCATTAAGTCCGATTATTAAATCTTCATGCAGAGAAACTTCCCATTGTGAACCCAAAATTAATTCTACTCTTCCTTTTGTATTTTCATATTCAACTTTAACTTTACACTTTTTATGATTTGTACTCAGATCACAGTATGGTTTAAGTATTTGTTTTAACTTTGAAGCATCTGCTTGCCCATTCAAAGATATTTTTAATAAATTAGCTTTTAAACTTTGAAAAGTTATTAAATCATAAATCTTTATTGCGCTTAATCGATTACCACCAGTAAAATCATCATGACTGACTCGCCCCTCAATAATAATTAATTCATCTTCTTTGATTAAATTATAAGATTCATTTAATAAATTATTACCTAGGACTGCATCAATAGATCCCTCGCCATCATCAATCGTAATAATTGCAATTTTTCCTCTATTATTTGTTCTATATTTAACTGATGAAACAATACCAGCAATTAAATAACTGTCTTGGCGGGGTTTTAAATCAATTAATTTTACCGAAATGAAGCTTCGGATTATTTTTTTATAATATGAAAAAAGATGGCCGCTAAAATAAAATCCTAATGCTGTTTTTTCCTCTAATAATTGGTTCTTCTCTTCCCAAGGAGCCATTTCAACTAATTCTATAGCTTCAACATCAGATTTACCAAATAATCCTTGTTGACCCTCTTCTTTTTGTGTTTGGTCCGCTATATTAATTGCTAAATTAACACTAGCTAATAAAGACGCTCTATTAGACTCAATCTTATCAAACGCTCCTGATCTAACTAAAGACTCAATTACTCTCCGATTAACTTTTCTAAGGTCAAGTCTTGATGTGAAGTCGAAAAGTGATTTATAGGGGCCATTATTTTTTCTCTCTTCAATTATCAATTCAATAGAAGAATCACCAGTCCCCTTTATTGCACCCAATCCATAAAGAATTTGTTTTTTATTAATTGGTATAAATTTATATAAACTTTGATTTATATCTGGAGGTAATAATTGAATATCATTAATTTTACAATCATCAAATAAAAGATGAATATTATCTGTGTTATTCATATCAGCTGACATGGATGCGGCTAAAAAAGATGAAGGATGATGAACTTTTAAGTAAGCTGTCTCGTAAGCTATTTTTGCATAGGCTGCTGCATGGGATTTATTAAATCCATATCCAGCAAATTTTTCTAACAAATCAAACAATGCATTAGCCTGTCTTTCATTTAAGTTATTTTTAGTAGCACCTTTTATAAAATCAGTTCTTTGAGCATCCATTTCTTCTTTTTTCTTTTTACCCATAGCTCTTCTTAAAAGATCTGCACTCCCAAGGCTGTAACCAGCAACAGATTGCGCAATTTGCATTACTTGTTCCTGATAAACAGCAATTCCATATGTTTCCTTTAAAATAGATTCTGTTGCTGGATGTGGGTATGTTACTTTTTGTGTGCCTAATTTTCTTCGACAAAATTCTGGTATTAAATCCATAGGTCCAGGTCTATATAAAGCAACTAACGCAACAATATCTTCAAAACAATCTGGTTTAGCCTGCTTTAACATATCTTTCATTCCGCTTGATTCTAATTGAAATACAGCTGTGGTGTTTGCTTGTTTTAGGAGCTCAAATGTTGTTTTATCTTGAATTGGGATTTGATCTAAATTAATAATAGGAAGCTTATTTTTTTTAAGTATATGATTTGCATTTTTTAAGGCCATATCAATAATTGTCAGTGTTCTTAACCCTAAAAAATCAAATTTTACCAAGCCAACAGATTCGACATCGTCTTTATCAAATTGACTGATTAACCCATCTCCATCTGCCTGACAATAAATTGGAGTAAAAGTTGATATTTTTGATGGAGCAATTAATACGCCTCCTGCATGCATACTGACATTTCTTACTAAACCTTCAAGTCTCATAGCTAAATCAAATAATTCTTTTACTTCTTCTTCTTTTGATATTCTTTCCTTAATTCTTGGTTCTTGTTCTATTGCACTTTTCAAAGTAATTCCTAATTCATTTGGTATCATTTTTGCAATTTCTTGAACAAAATTAAATGGAAGCTGAAGCACTCTACCAACATCACCGATAGCTGCTCTTGCTGCCATCGTGCCAAATGTTGCTATTTGAGAAACAGAAGCAGATCCATATTTTTCTTTTACATAATCAATAACTTTATCCCTTCCTTCCATACAAAAATCTATATCAAAATCAGGCATAGAAACACGATCTGGATTTAAAAATCTCTCAAACAAAAGATTGTATTCTAATGGATCGAGGTCGGTAATTCCTAAACTATATGCTACAACTGAACCCGCACCTGAACCTCGTCCTGGACCAACAGGAATATTATTTTTTTTTGCCCAATTTATAAAATCAGCTACAATTAAAAAATAGCCCGCATAGCCCATTTGATTTATTACATCCACTTCAAAGCTTAAACGCTCTTCATATTTTTTTTTCTTTTCTGCTTGAATAGATTCTTTTGGAAAAAGAATTTTAAATCTTTTTTTTAACCCATTTTGCGACTCCTTTAATAAATAATCCTCAATTTTTATATTATTTGGTATTGGAAAATTTGGTAGATAATTTTTTCCAAGATCAAAACTAAAATTGCATCGATATGCAATATTTACTGAATTTTTTAATGCTGAAGGAATATCAGAAAATAATTTACCCATTTCGTCTTGATTTTTGCAATATTGCTGTGAGGTGAATAATTTAGGCCTCCTTTTATCGCCTAAAACATAACCCTCAGATATACAAGATTTAGATTCGTGAGCTCTAAAATCTTCCTCCTTCATAAATTGAATTGGATGTGTAGCTACTAAAGGAATTTTTTGATCAGCAGCTAAATGTAAAACTTGTTTTATATATCTTTCTTGCTGATCTCTTAATTGCCCTTCACCATGCCTTTGGATCTCTATATAAAATCTATCTCCAAATGCATCTTTCCATTTATTTAGCGCATCATTTGCTTGCTCTCTTTTGTCTTGAAGAATGAGCTGACCAACATCACCATATGTAGCTCCAGATAAAATTATTAAATCTTCATTAAAATCATCTAATAACCATGATTTTTTAATCTCAGCATGATCACGATATTGATTTTGTAAATAAGCTTTGGAAATTAATTCTGAAAGATTTTCATAACCTTTTTTATTTTTACAAAGAGCTAAGACTCTATATGGCTCGTCCCTGTTAACTTCATTTTCAAGCCAAATATCACAACCTATGATAGGCTTAATACCTAGCTCAATAGCTTTTTTATAAAATTTAACTGCGCCAAATAAATTATTTAGATCAGTTAAAGCAATTGCTGGCATTTTATTATCAACAGCATTTTTTACATAATCTGAAATTTTTACTATACCGTCTGTGATTGAAAATTCACTATGACAGCGAAGGTGGATATAATGAGATTTATCTAATTCCTGCATAAGAATTATTTTACCTTAGAAGCTTTGTTAGAATAGATACAAATACAAATTATTTTATAATAATTATAAGTACAAGGAGAAAATCATGAGTCAAGTAAATTTAAAAGGTGGTCCAGTAAGTATTGGAGGCGAATTCTCTAAAATAGGAGAAACTGCTAAAGATTTTAGTTTAGCAAATGACAAGCGTGAAAATGTTACCCTAGCTAATTTTGGTTCAAAAAGAAAAATTTTAAATATTTTTCCAAGCATTGATACGCCTACCTGTGCTCTATCAGTTAAGCGATTTAACGATGAAGCTGCAAACTTAGAAAATACTGTAGTTTTATGTATTTCTGCTGATTTGCCATTTGCCCAAAAAAGATTTTGTGGGGCTGAAGGAACTGAAAATGTTGAAACCCTATCTGCTTTTAGAAATATTGATAAATTTTCTAATGACTATGGAGTAGCAATTTTAGATACATCACTTCAAGGACTTACTACTCGGGCAGTAATAGTTCTAGATGAATCAAATAAAGTCATACATGCTGAATTAGCTCCAGAAATAACTGAAGAACCAAATTATGATGCAGCGTTAAGTGTTTTAAAGTAATTTAAATACGGTTGCTTCCAGCAACTATTTTAATTTCAAATAATCTACAATCTAAGGCACCGTTATAAAGCGGTGTCTTTTTACTTGGTGAAAGACGCATTAACTTAGGCATCCTTAAATCACTGGTAAGAAAATATGTTCTCCAGCCAGAAAGTTTTTTCTTCATAGTTGAAGCCCACAATGGGTAAGCCTCAGCTAAATCTTCATCCTCACCAATTCTTACACCATATGGGGGATTAGTTATTAAAACACCTTCTTTTGAGGGGGCTTCAATATTATTAAAATTTCGACAACTTAACTCAACAGCAATTTTTAAACCAGCCTGCTCAAGATTACTTTTAGTAACTCGAATAGCTCTTAGGTCTTCATCTGATCCATAAATTTTAGAAAAACCTAGAGGTTTTATTTGAGCTTGATATTCAGATTTTATTTTCTTTAAAAGAATAGAATCAAAATCTTTCCAATTTTCAAATCCAAAATTTCTTTTAAGTCCTGGTGCTTGGTTTAATGCAATCATTGCTGCCTCTATTAAGAACGTGCCACTACCACACATTGGATCTAATAAAGGTTCTCCAGAGTTCCAGCCACTTAAAGCTAATATTCCTGCTGCTAGATTCTCTCTTATTGGAGCTTCGACAGACGACTTTCTAAATCCCCTTTGATACAGAGGTTGGCCTGAAGTATCAATATATAAATCAAAATTAGTGGCATTCAAATACAAGTGAATCCTAATATCTGGATTTCGAATATCAACATTTGGTCTTGCATCAACTTGACTTCGAAACTGGTCACAAATTGCGTCCTTAATCCTTAGATTAATAAAATCAAGACTCTTTAATGGACATTTAACTCCTGTGGTACTAACTTTCAAACTCCGAGACAGATCAAATAAACTTGTCCATTTAATATTAACAGCTGCATTATAAATATCATCTTCAGTTTCATAGGTTCCATTAGCAACTCTGCAAAGAATTCTCGTTGCAATCCGAGAAGTGAGATTTGCTCTATACATAATCTCAATAGATGACTTATACTTTATGCCTCCATCAACAACCGAAACCTCTTCAACACCTAAAGAATTTAATTCGCCTAATAAAATAGATTCTAGACCTCTTGGACATGATGCAAAATAATGTGATTTCATTTTTTCCTAGTGAAAGCGAATTTCTTTTGAATTGCCTTGCTGATTATTTTTAATAAGTCGACCGAAATATACCATTAAATCCAGTCCATGATTTACCTCTAAAGACTTTAATTTTTTTTTTAAAATATTGATTGGATAAACAATATTCTTTTGATTAAAAGCAAATGCAATGATATTGCCAGGCTTACTTGACTCAGCAAAAAGAACTTGTTTTCCAAAAACTAATTTGATACGGTCTTTATAAATTTTGGTCTTAGGGTCGGAACCCCAAAAATTAATCATAAAAATACCTTTTTCTGATAAAACATTTCTACATGATTCGAAATAAGAAATAGTACAAAACTCTTCTGGTAAGCCATAATCCTCGAAAGCGTCTGATAGAAGTAAGTCATATTTATTTTTAGTCTCTTTAATGAACTTTACACCGTCTCCTTGAAGAATATTAAATCTTTGTTTTGAAATTGGTAGTTTGAAAAAATATTTGGCAATTTGTATTACTTTTGAATTAAGTTCTAATATCGTCAATTTTGCTTTAGGAAATATTTTATAAAAAAATTTTGGCATCGTCCCTCCACCAAGTCCAATAAATAATATTTCTTTAGGGCTTTCTAGAAATAATACTGCCATTGCCATAGCTTGAGTATAATCAAGCTCTAGATGAAAAGGATTATCTATTCTCATTGAGCTTTGAATAGTGCTAGAACCTATGTGCATTGAAATTACGCCCTCTTGTTCACTTACTTCAACCTGCATGTCCTTAAATGAAGTGCTTCGCAAATTCAATATATTTTCTTTGTACTTTTGATGAATTAATTCTTTCTCATCCTCAAAAATTTTTTCTATCAATTTTTTTATAATTAACATTATTTATTAACCAGTTCAGTCCAATTTTTTTCAAGTCTCTTAATAGAAATAGGGTAAGGCGTTTTTAATTCTTGAGCAAATAAAGAAACTCTTAATTCTTGCATTGCCCATTGAAAATCAATAAAAGGCTTTGGTATTTTACAATCAGATTCTACAAATTCGCTTACTTTTTCAATCCATTTAGTTTGAAGCCTACTAATATCCCTAAAGAGTTCTTTATCTTTAATTTGCCTTTGGTTATATTTCTCAATTCTTATTTTTATTGCTAAAAGAAATCTTGGGTAGTTTTTAAATTGTTCAAATAAAAATAAAGGTTCCTCATAAGGTGGGAGTAAAATTTCTAATTGTTCCTCTACATCATCAACTACCGACTTAGGTAAAAAATTTACTTTATTAACTAAAAGTGATAATTCCTGATATATGTTAGCAACTTCGACCAAATTTTCAGAATAATCTAATATTACTTTACCAATTTTATTTTTTGTAAAACTAACTAATTCATCAAATGATTTTTGACTTCTTGGTATCGGTTTTGCCCATGACATTGATTCATCAATAACGACATTAAAAAAATTTTTTTTTAATTTATCTGACTCTATATGAGTTTGAAGTTTTAATGCGAAGTTATTAAATTGTGGTGGAGAATTTTTTAAAACCTTTATTCGGTCTTTCATTTGCAACTGAATTAAATTCTTTACTCCTTCATAATGAAAATTTTTTGCGTCTTCAGCATTATCAAGTACCCTTAAATTTACAGATTTGTTACTACTAACTAAAGCAGGAAAACCTCTTACAGTTTCTTTATGCCAAACTTTTTCCACAATCTCTGGAATCTCAAAATCTGGCCAATAAGTTAAATTATCTTCTTCGATATCAAAAGCAACCTCTTCGATTACTTCTGAAACTCTCTCTTTATTTGCTTGTTGGAGACTTATCAAATCTTTTGATGAATCTATTTCATACCCTTTTTCATCAAGAATTTGATAATTAATTTTCAAATGTTCAGGTAAAGTATTAATTAATTTTTCTTCGACTCTATAAGAAGTCTTGGTTTTAAACCTAATAAAGTCTGTTAAGGCATCATTAAAATTTACTTTGTTATCTGCTTCTGATAAAAATTCTGTTACTACTTTTTGAACTGGGCCTAACTGAGTCCGAATTGGTTTAGGTAAAGCTTTAATTAAAGTTGTTACTTTTTCTCTAATCATTCCAGGCACTAACCATTCGAGTGGTTCTTTTTTCATTTGACCCAATGCAGAATATGAAAAGGCCACAGTCAATCCATCATTTGGATGAGAAGGATCAAACCGATAATTAAGTTTGACTGGAATATTATTTATTTTTAAAGTTTCTGGATATTGATTACTATCTATCTGGTCAGCATTTTTTTGCATTAAGTACTCTTTATTTAAAAATAAATACTTAGAATCTTTTTGTTCAACTTTTTTTCTCCAAAACTCAAAACCTGCTCCATTAATTATCTCAGTACTTACTTTATTTTCATAAAACTGATAAAGAACATCTTTGCTGATTAAAATATCTTGACGTCGAGACTTATGTTCTAATTTTTCAACCTGTTCAATTAAATCTAAATTATGTTGCCAGAAAGGTGCATCAGTTTCATATTCCATTTCAACCAAAGCCTGTCTAATAAATATTTCTCTAGATTCTATTGGTTTAATTGCACCATAATGAATTGTCTTTTTTGGATTAATTATTAATCCATAAAGTAATGATTTTCTATTTGCGTCCACACGACTTAATTTTTTATTCCATCTAGGATTGCTATACTCAAAATCAAGTAAATGAAAAGATAATTTCTCAATCCACTTTACATCAATTTTAGCTATACATTGAGCATATAGTTTTCCTGTATCAATTATTTCAGCTGCCATAATCCATTTAAATTTTTTATTACGAAATAAACGAGGGCCAATTAGAAATTTAATACCTCTTGCCCCAAGATACTCAATACCATCTGACTCTTTAAAGCCAATATTTCCAAGCATTCCCGATAAAAGTGCAAAATGAATTTGTTCATAATTTGCATCATCTTTACTTAGCTTAAAATCTAATTCATCTGTCATTTGTAATAGTTGTTTGTATAACTCTTGCCACTCTCTCATTCTATTAAAGGATAAAAAATATTTATCACAAAAAATTCTTAAGCTTTTACTTTTCAAATCTTTAACTTCTTTTTTGAAAAGTATCCATAACTTCATAAAACTTAAAAAACCTGAGTCAGTATCATGGAAAAGAAGATGTGCTTGATCGGCTTTATCTGCTTTATCAAAAGGTCTTTCCTTAGGGTCAGAAATGCTAAGAGCGCTTATTATGACTAAAATCTCTTTTACACAATTTTGTTTTTTTGATTCTATTAAAATGCGACCTAAAGATGGATCGATTGGCATTTGTGCGAGCTGCATTCCAAGAGATAAAATTTTATTTTTATTATCAACTGCACCTAGTTCATTTAATAACTGATATCCATCTTGAATAAATTTATGAATTGGAGGTTGTAAAAAAGGAAATTGATCTACCGGGCCTAAATTTAATGAAGCCATTTTTAGAATAACAGAGGCTAAAGAACTCCTCAAAATTTCTGGGTCGGTAAATTCAGGTCGTGATTGGAAATCCTCTTCTTCATAAAGTCGAATACATATTCCAGGTGAAATACGACCACATCTTCCCGCTCTTTGATTTGATGAAGCTTGTGATATTTTCTCAATTAATAACTGCTCAATCTTTAATCTGGGACTATAGCGAATAATTCTTGCTAACCCACTATCAATCACAAACTTAATTCCAGGAACAGTTAAAGAAGTTTCTGCAATATTAGTCGTTAAAATAATTCTTCTCAAAGTTCCTGTTTGAAAAATTTTTTGTTGTTCTTTTATTGCTAGTCTTGAATACAAAGGAAGAATCTCGTATTGATTATCTAATTGTTCAACCAAAAATCTTTTGGTGTCATGAATATCACGCTCTCCTGGAAGAAAAACTAAAATATCTCCTTTTTGTTTTTCTAGGCTATGAATCGCAGATAAAACACCATCCTCTATATCCTCTATAGTTTCATCAATTCTTTTTTGCAATGGTCTATATAATATTTCGACTGGAAATGTACGTCCTGAAACTTTAATTATTGGGGCATTAGTAAAATGAGATGAAAATTTATCGACATCAATAGTAGCACTCGTAATTATAATTTTTAAATCAGGGCGGCTCGGTAATATGTTTTTTAAATATCCAAGTAAAAAATCAATATTTAAACTTCGTTCATGCGCCTCATCAATAATCAAAGTATCATATTGTTTTAATAAAATATCATTTTGAGTTTCAGCAAGCAAAATTCCGTCAGTCATAACTTTAATAGACGAAACTGAAGATGTCTTATCTGTAAACCTCACCTTAAATCCTACCAAATCGCCTACTTTGGTCTCTAACTCCTCAGAAATTCTATTTGCTACAGATCTTGCTGCTATTCTTCTAGGTTGTGTATGGCCAATTAATTTTTTTTGCCCTCTACCCAAAGATAAACAAATTTTAGGTAATTGAGTTGTTTTTCCTGATCCAGTTTCTCCACAAATTATTGTCACCTGATTTTTACTAATCTGGTATTTTATATCTTCAACTCTTTGACTAACAGGAAGATGATTGGGGAAATTAATATTAGGAACAGTCATTGTTAATTGGCTAAAATATAAAGTATTTTAATGATTCGATTGATTGTTGTAGTTTTATTTCTTCTAACATTTGCATCTCAATAGTTTACCTTAAACTTTAATAGGTCATAATTAAGGTATATATATTAAATTTTAATTAGGATTTTTCAATGACTATTCAGTGGTATCCGGGACACATGACAGCAGCTAAGAAAAAAGCTGAAGAAGCTATGGAAATTAATGATGTAATTATTGAGGTGCTAGACGCACGAATTCCTGGTAGTTCAATTAATCCAATGATTGAGTCAATCCGATTAAAAAGGCAAAGGCCTCACCTTAAAGTTCTTAATAAAGCAGATTTAGCTGATTCAAAGATTACTGAACAATGGATAAAATTCTTTAATTCAAAACCAAATACAACAGCAATTAGTTTATCTGCAAAAAAAATAAGTGAAGTGAAAAAAATATTATCTTATTCAAAAAAATTAGCTCCCCATAGATGCACTTCCGTAAAACCTCTTAGGATGCTAATTATGGGTGTCCCTAATGTAGGAAAATCAACTATTATCAACGTCCTTAAAAATAAAAAAATTGCTAAAGTTGGAAATATTCCCGCTGTAACAAAAACACTTCAACGTATTGATATAAATAATAATATTATTCTTACTGATTCGCCTGGGATGATGTGGCCAAAAATTAACAATGATTTAGATGGATTTTTTTTAGCAGCTTCTCATACAATTGGAATTAATGCATATGACGAAATTGAAACAGCTTTAGTTCTGAGCGAGACATTAAAGACTTTATATCCAAAATTACTAATAGATTTTTATGAATTTGAAGATTCTTTACCAACAGATGAGAAATTTCTTGAACATATAGCTAAAAAAAGAAACTTCATAATCAAAGGCAATAAATTAAATCTCTTAAAAGCTGCTATTTCTTTTATAAATGATTACCGCAATGGAGTAATAGGAAAAATTAGTTTAGAAACTCCATCATCAAGAGAATTAATGCTTAAAAATTTACTTTAAAAATAGACTTTTTAGATTTAATTAGTACAATAACTAATAATATTAAAAACAAAATGATACTTATGTATTTAAAAAAATATTTATTATTAGTTTTAGTGTTTTTTTCAGTCCAAGTTAATTCAGTTGATGGCGATAAAGTAAAGAACGCAATCAAAAATAAAGCTGTGGGTATCGCTCAATCTTATTTTGAAAAATATTTCGAAGTATTTGAATTGCATGTCGATTCGCCTGATGACTTATCCAGTGCAGGCATACTTGTAGTTAAAGGATTATCAGATCCTGAAGATATTGAAAACACAATTTTTACTCAAATGAGTACCTTTGTTAATGCTGGTCGAGCAACAGTTAACCTAGGTTTAGGTTATCGTCGACTGGTAGAAGATAATAAAATACTTCTTGGAATAAATACTTTTTATGATCATGAATTCCCTTATCGTCATGGAAGAGCAAGTTTAGGTTTAGAAGCACGAACTTCCGTAGGTGAAATTAATTTTAATAGATACTGGGCAACTACTGGTTGGCAAAGTGGTGCTAATAATTTGGAAGAGCATGCTTTAGGTGGTGTTGATTTTGAAATAGGTATACCTTTGCCTTATATGAACTGGGCGAAGTTTTATGCCAAAGCTTTTAAATGGAATACAGAAACTCCAGGTGTAAAAGATTCAATAGGTAATACCCTATCCATTGATGCTGCGATTCCAACAGTTCCAGGGTTAGTAATTGCAGCAGGACATACACAATATTCATCCGATGAAAAAAGCGATAATTTTGTACGAATTGAGTATGATTTAATTACCGCAGGTAGAAATGAAAAAGCGCCATTATTTACAAATTATGCATATAAATTAGCAAGTATGGAAAGTCAACGATATAAAAAAGTCAGGAGAGAAAATAAAATTTATAAACAGATGAAAAGTACAACAGTTACTGTGAAAGGATTCTAAAGAATATGCTACTTAAAATAACATCTTTTTTCATAATATTATTTACTCTTATAATAACTTCTTCGGCCCAAGCGACTTGTTTGAGAAATGCCTCAGGAGCAATTATCGTTGATGCAGATAATTCAACTAGAATGGTATCTTCGACCAATGGATCGGCTGATCAATGTTCAGAAATTCCTGATGCATATAAAATAAAATTTTATAAAATGGGAGTCTGCACAGAAGATCCTATAGATCCAGATTTGTCTTCATGTTCATTTATGCTAGATAATTCAGCAGGAGTTGACCATGTTATAAGGATGCCAAACGTAGGTACTCTTCCGACTGGAGATTTTGATATTCCACCTGGTACCTATACTCATTTAGTTGGTCTTATGTCTAACAGATTTGGTATCAATCATACTGAAACATTTTCTGAGAGCCTTCGAGGATTAACTAGTTCAGGAACGACATGTTGGTCAATTGCAGATAAAGTCACTGCATACACTAATGAAACTATCAATAATGGTTTAGATAGTCACGATACAACGGCTACAAACAGTCCTCCCGATACTAATGTTCTAGAATGTGGTTCTGCTAGTGACGCTGATCCGGGGTTTAGTTATGAAGTAATAAATGTTTTTAGTGAGGAGTGTTCGAGTTGGGATGGTTATTGGAATACTGGAGAAGGTCGGACAATGTCTAATGGCACAGCAGAAGCAAGATTATTAAAAACAGATAACACAGCTGCAACTGCCTGTACTAATGCAACCCGAATGCTTTGGGTAGTTCAGTTCACTAATCCCCTTAAGGTTACCAAAACATCACAATTTAGTTTAGAGTTTAAATTAACTGATTCGGTGAGTGTAGACCTTGGAACTGATGGAAGCACAGGTTATGCTGTCAAAATGGGTGCAGACCCTGTAACATCAATTCTAACGGTAACTGAGCCATCAACTGATTAAAATTATACTTTTTGAAATGAAAAATTTCACTAAAATTTTTTTAATTTCATTACTTATATACTCCAACTTATTATTTGCTAAAAATTATGTATTACCAGAATCTGGTATAGCAATAAAAAATATAGCCTGCTTAGAAGCGTCAAATCCAATAAATAATCAAGACAAATATAAAATTATTTCAATGCTTATTTATAATAGAAATAAACATTCAATAGATAATAAAATTTTAGCTTTTACTGTGCTGGACAAAGATGATGATATAGTTTTTAGGCATAATTTTGAACTCAAAATGGCTCCACAAACATCTGCTAAAGAAGTATTAGCAGTTCCTTACTGTAATGATTCTTTTTTTGGCCTTAAAACAACATATGAGTTTTCGTTAAAATAATATGTTTAAAATTTTTTTGTTGATATTTTTATGTTTTTATAACAATTTATCTGCAGAAGAATTTTCATCTGACCAACAAAAAATTATTTCAGTCAAAAATTTTACAGCGGACAAAGAATGTCAAAAATACCAAAGAATTAATAATGATGAATATTGTGTTAAGAAGAGAAATATTACTTTAAATTCATGTGGGCCATCTTCCGATTGGCCATGTATGGATGAAAAAGGCTGTCTAGTAATTGATCAATTTACTAAGAAAAATTAGCTTTCAGTAAATACTATTGTTTTCAATTTTAAAGATGGTACCCCCGACAAGAATCGAACTTGTATCTAGAGTTTAGGAAACTCTTGTTCTATCCGTTGAACTACGAGGGTTCATAAAAAAATTAATTATTTAATATTTTTTGAATAATTTTTAAACCAAAATTAACTCCAAACCCGTTTACATCACTAGATACTGCGCCTAATCCTCCTTTTCTATTACTCGAAGATAAGTCAATATGTAACCAAGGAACATTTTTTTCTACGAACCTACCTAAAAATCTAGCCGCATGAATATGATCAGGGCCTCCTTCCAAGGTGCATTGTTTTATATCAGCAATTTGACTTTCAAGATCTTCCTCATAATCTTCATCATAAGGGAACCCTGATATTCTTTCACCTGCTTCACTTCCAGCCCCAATCGCCATGCAGGTCAACTCTGGTCGATTACTTATTGCTCCGCTATAACGATCACCCATTGCAACATGCATGCATCCAGTTAAGGTCGCAAAATCAATCATAGCTTTAGGTTTTTTTCTTGATGCTAAAGTTAAGGTATCTGCTAAAACCATTCTCCCTTCCGCATCAGTATGAACAATCTCAATAGTCATGCCATTAAGAGCTTTTACAACATCGTTTTGCTTGTAAGCTTTAGGCCCAATATGATTTTGCGCGATAGCTAGCCAACAATCTAACTTAATAGGTAATCGAGCTAATGAAACTGCCTGAAGTATTCCTAATACGACAGCTGAGCCATTCATATCCTCATGCATGCCATTCATATATTTTGCTGGTTTTAGATTATGTCCTCCTGTATCAAAACATATTCCCTTCCCAACAAGTGCAATAGATTCGCTTACCCCTTTTGGTTCATATCTTAAATTAACAATAGCTGCGTCTTGAGGTTCAGAACCTTGACCTACTGCAAAAAAAGCACCTGCTCCCATTTGCTTTAATTTTGACATTGAATATTCTTGCAGCTTCCATTTATTCTGTTTTGCTAATTTGGCAATTTTTTTTCTATAGATTAATGGTGTTAAATTATTAGGAGGAGTCATTGTTAATTCACGAGTTAAATTATTTCCTTTTACACTAGCTGAAATAGTTTTTAAATCAGCAGGCAAAGAAATTCCATATAATTTAAGATCCTTTAATGGATTAATTTTATGATCTTTTTTATGGGAAGGAAGATTAGATGTATTTAATAATGCTACATAAACAGCAGCTTCGCCCCAGAATTTTATAAGATCTTTTTCTACATGGCAGACAATGGAAATCGAAGTTGGATTTTCATCAATAAGATGTGCAAATGACTTTCTCAAAATTGTATGGCATTGGAATATATTAAGGCTGTCTGATGCCATAACCCAACAAATAATACCGCCATCTTTTAACTCAGTAATTACTGGTGTTTTCTTCAAATCATTTATTTTCTTTCCAATCCTCTTTAATTTATTTTTTAATATCGCTTGAAAAGGAAAGTTTTTTTGTTTTTCATCAATAATATAAAGAGTATGTGAGACTTTATTTAACACAATCTCTGTAGGAATTTTACTTATTTTTTTAATTTTTGTATTCATATATAGCCTTATAATTTTTATTTAAATCAATGGTTTAAGATAAATATTTATGTAATAGTTTTTTAAATAATACTTGACCTAACCTTCTAAAACCACGAAAATATTACTATTATTTAGTTATAGAGCACAATTCATCAAATTAATTCTAAATGATTTTTTATATTTTAAAGAATTATCAACGTTATTAAGCAATTTTCATAGGGGTTACATTTAAATGGATTTATTTCCAGACAATGATATACAAGAAACACAAGAATGGATTGACTCTTTAAATTCAGTTATTGATACTGAAGGTTCAGAACGAGCACATTTTTTAATTGAAATGATGATTGATCAAGCGCGTAGATCAGGTTCAAATCTTCCATACAATGCCACAACTGCATATGTCAATACAATACCAGCGCATCTTCAGCAAAGACACCCTGGCGATCCAGACATGGAGCGAAGAATTAGGGCTTTAATACGCTGGAATGCAGTGATGACTGTATTAAGAGCAAATACGAAATCACCCGGAGTTGGTGGCCATATTGCAAGTTTTCAATCAGCAGCTACACTATATGACGTAGGATTCAACCACTTTTTTAGAGCAGCCAATAAAGATTTTGGTGGGGACCTTGTATATTTTCAAGGTCATTCTTCACCAGGCGTTTATGCTAGAGCATATCTGGAAGGACGAATCAATGAAGATCAGCTTAATAATTTTAGAATGGAATCTAAAGGAAATGGTCTATCTAGCTACCCACACCCTTGGTTGATGCCAGATTTTTGGCAATTTCCAACGGTATCAATGGGATTGGGTCCAATAATGGGAATTTATCAAGCTCGCTATCTAAAATACCTTCATGATAGAGGAATAGCAGATACTTCAGATAGAAAAGTTTGGGTATTTTGTGGTGATGGCGAAATGGATGAACCAGAATCTTTAGGTGCAATATCTTTAGCCTCAAGAGAAAATTTAGATAACTTAATATTTGTTGTTAACTGTAACCTTCAAAGACTTGATGGGCCTGTAAGAGGAAATGGAAAAATCATTCAAGAGTTAGAATCTGATTTTAGAGGATCAGGTTGGAATGTGCTTAAAGTTGTTTGGGGATCCTATTGGGATCCACTCTTTGCAATGGATAAAGACGGATTCCTTAAAAAAAGAATGGAAGAATGCATTGATGGGGAGTACCAAAATTTCAAAGCTAAAGGTGGTGCATATACCAGAGAACATTTCTTTGGAAAATATCCTGAATTAAAAGAAATGGTTTCAGCAATGTCTGATAGTGAAATATGGAGATTAAACAGAGGTGGGCATGACCCACATAAAGTATATGCCGCATATGCAGCAGCTTCATCTCACAAAGGGCAACCCTCTGTTGTTTTAGCAAAAACAGTTAAAGGTTATGGTATGGGTGATGCTGGTGAGGGACAAAATATAACACACCAGCAAAAAAGTATGGATGTTGAAGCACTAAAAGTCTTTAGGACCAGATTTGATTTACCTATTAGTGATGAAGAAGTTGAAAATTTATCTTTTTATAAACCACCAACGGATTCGCCAGAAATCCAATATATGGAAGAGCGAAGAAAAAGTCTTGGTGGCTATTTACCAATTAGAAAACAAAAAGGTAATTCACTTAAAATTCCTAGCTTATCAAATTTTTCAAATGTTTTAACAACAACAGGTAATAGAGAAATCTCAACAACAATGGCATTTGTAAGAATACTAAGTACCCTAGTAAGAGATGATGAAATAGGCAAATATGTTGTTCCAATTGTACCTGATGAGGCTAGAACTTTTGGTATGGAAGGTATGTTTAGGCAACTTGGTA
>CERS01169833.1_pt1 | contig 38353 bp, 42 predicted proteins | sample 356251 | NCBI WGS metagenome assembly CERS01 (sample SAMEA2621020, study PRJEB7988) | marine metagenome | isolation source: saline water (ENVO:00002010), including
GGAGGTTGTCCCATTGGAGGTTGTCCCATTGGAGGTTGTCCCATTGGGGGCATATTTGATTTAATTAAAATCTCAGGGTCTACTTCAAGATTTAATAAACACAAAGATGCTTCATCTAAAATTCTTCCAGAAAAATTTTGCATTCCTTGAAGAGAATTCATGTCTACTGTTTGACTTAAACATAAATCAAAATTTTGAGGCCACGGAATCTGCTTCATTAATAAATTTCGTGTAATATCAGGAGGAAATAATTTTTGTGCTAAATCAATATTATTTGGATCTTTCGGCTTATTTTGAGTAATAATACCCGGTTTAACCTTAGTTGGAGGGATATTTTGATTACTTGATTCTTTTTTACCCTGAGTAGAAGGCTTGTCTTCTTGAACTTTGATAGAAGAATCTTTAGACGAAGTATTTGATTCGTTTTTATTTAGAGAAGAAGCGGGACTTTGTGCCAAGTCAATATTTTCACTAGACGCAGAACATGCCCACAAAAATAATAATATGTAAATTGGTATAAATTTAATTTTCATAATAAAGATTAGATATTAGATAATTGTATATATTAGGATAATTTAATATTAATCCCTAGTAAACATCAAAAAACACCGTCTATATTTACTATATTATGAACTTTACTTTCCTTTACAGGTTGAAATCAAAAGAGTATAGTTCATCTAAAGTTAAAATTTTACAAAATAATATCAAGGGGGCTTACTTATGAGTTCAAGAGGTACAGGTTTAACTTTAATGTTAGGAATAATATCTGCTTTTATCGCATATATTCTATGGACAATGGCTATGGGAATGGATACAAAAGTAGATGATATTACAACAATTTTACAAAATAGCGCATCAGGCAGTGGTAATATTACTATATCAATGATTCTAATAGGAATTGGATTGACAGTTCATGGTGCAGGTTTAATGAGTACTAAAGGTACTGCAGCTGGAACATGGGAAAGCTTGGGAATAGTCGCTATAATAGCAGCTATTATTATATGGATAACAAGTACTGGGCTAGCTATATCTTTAGCTGAAATGGGCGAGAAGTTTGTAGCAGCAGCAGCAGGTGGTGCTCAGGCAGCAGCAGCAGCTCAAGCAGCAGCAGCAGCTGGCGACGCCGCAACGGCATCAGCAGCTGGAGCTCAAGCAGTCGCAGCAGCAACTGATGCAAGAAGTATTGTAGTTGCAGGTGGATACACACAAGCTGTTAACGTTGCAGTCAATTCACTTGGACAGTTGTTAGCTGGTATTGGATGGTTTTCTTTGGGAATGGCATACAGAGGCAGCGATGCTAAAGGTGCTATAAACATTCCTTTAGGCTTGCACGCATTAGTAATAGGACTAATACTAATTGTGTCACAACTTGGAGCTGCAATTGACCTATGGAGTATAGAAATGGGGAGCACCGTCGGTGGTCTTGGTTTCTTACTTATAGTTCTTTGGTCAGTAAACCGAGGTTTAGCATTAATGAACGCTAAATAATACTTTTTAAAAGAAATCTAAATCCTCCTAGACTTTCAAATATATTTTGATGGTCTAGGAGGATTTATTTATTTATAATCTTATTTGATAGTAAGTTATTAAAAAATCCGGAGTGTATATATGGCATACGTAGAAACAGATATCCAAGATCAAATAATGATTATTAAGCTTAACAGGCCTGAAAGATTAAATGCATTAAGTCAAGTTATCAGAGAGGGAATGGCAGATGCATTTAACAAATTTAAACAAGATAAAAACTTAGAAGTTGCAATCCTAACTGGGGAAGGAAGAGGTTTTTGTGCAGGAGAAGATATGAAAGAATCTCTAGAAATTGGCAAGCTTGCTTCAGCTCCTATGAAAGGAGATAAAATATACAATCCATTTATGAATGGAGATTTAGAAAAACCCGTTATTGGCGCAATTAACGGATATGCGATGGGAGGTGGGTTTATGCTGGTTGAAAAAACAGACCTAAGAGTTGCAGTAAAAGAAGCAATATTTGAAATGTCGGAAGCAAAACGTTGGTTACTTGGAGGCTATAATCACGGTCATTACGCTAATCTACCTCATCCAGTGGCTACAGAAATGGCATTAGGGTTTAGATTCTCAGCTGAAAGACTTTATCAAGTAGGATTTATAAATAGGTTAGTAGAAAAAGAAGACCTTATAAATACATCTTTAGAAATGGCTGAGCATTTACTTTCATTGCCACCAGCATCTAGGGTAAATACTATATATATGATGAGAGAAATGGCTCCTAAAATTTCTGAAAATTACGCTAGTTTAGCAGAAGAACTCCATGCTCATGGAGACCAAGAAGATAGAATGGAATCAAGAAGAGCGTTTGCTGAAAAAAGAAAGCCTAATTACAAAGGCTGGATTAATCCTGAAGACAGATACAACACTCCAAGATTAAAAAAATAATTTATAAAGGAAAAAACATGAGTAATCAAGGCCCCTTATCAGGAATAACTGTTGTAACATGTTCTACAGCTCAAGCAGGAACTGTTCCTTACATGCTAATGGCAGACATGGGAGCAAATATAATAAAGATAGAATTACCAAACAAGGGTGACGGAAATAGAAATTCAGGAGAGTTAAAAAATGGAATAAGCTCTTATTTTGAAACTAACAATAGAGGTGTCAAAAGCCTCACGTTAAATTTAAAAAATGAGCAAGGAAAAAAAATATTGCATGAACTTATTAAAAAAGCTGATGTCTTTGGACAAAATTTCAGCCCTGGTGCTGCCGAAAGAAATGGATTTGGTTACGAAGATTTGAAAAAAATTAACCCTTCAATTGTCTACGCATCTGTATCAGCCTATGGACCAGACGGACCGAGTGCTAATTTACCTGGGACAGACGCAGTTGGGCAGGCAATAGGAGGAGTCACCGAAGCATTTTCTGTACCTGGACAACAAATGAGAACAGGAGTTGCATCTGTGGCTGATGAAAGCTGCGCAATAATTACTTTGAGTGGAATATTGGCAGCTTTAATTCACGCAAAAAATACTGGAATTGGACAAAAAGTAGAGACCTCTTTAATAGGGAGTGCGTTTAGATTGATGGGATGGACTATGACGACTGCTATGTGGAAAAACACACCTCCTATAACAGGAGCAAGGATAAATGGAACAAGAGATAAAGCAGGAATAGCTGCTTGTTTTAATGATATGAATGGGAAGCCTCTAGCGATACAATTAGACTCAAAGCAATGGAAAAGTTGTATGGAAAAACTAGGATTTTTTGAAAATTTAAAAAAGAAAGGTTTAGATGATCTTGGATTGGCATTTGAATCAGATGAAAAGAAAAATGCAATATTAGATGAGTTATCAAAAATGTTTGCTACAAAAGAGAGATCACATTGGATAAAATCAATGAGGGATTCTCGATTAGTAGCGGCGCCAGTGAATAGTATGATAGAAGCTTCTAATGATCCTGATATAATTGCTAACAATTATGTGTCTGAAATTTTACACCCTGATTTAAATGAAAATATTAAAATTCATGGAACTCCATGGAAATTCTCCGAGACACCTTCAAATTTCGGAGTTGCACCTAAGCTAGGGGAACATAATTATGAAATTCTTGAAAATATTGGATTTACTAAAAAAGAAATCAAGCAATTTGAAATTGACGAAATAATTTAGGTTCCTATTTGCAAGGAGTCTTCCAATCCTTCCAAAGTTTTTATAATTGACATAACCGTTAATCGGCCAGTACGCGGATTTTCTGTGGGAATATTTTCTATGTTTATCTGAAGTTTCCCAAACTCTCCTTCTACATTTATCTGATGACAATTACGCTTTATTTTAGGAGAAGCGTAAATTTGAATCTTAGTCTTATCAGGGCCAATTCCCGCAAAACTTACAGCTGCAGAAACATTGATATTCGCAGGGAATCCTATACATGCTTCTCTAGCTGTTCCAGAAAAGATTTCTTGCTCGTCTTTGAATTTTAAAACTGATATTTGCCTGTCAACCAAGTAAGGAGATCCTTCCAAAGCGTCTAATGGTTTTTTGGTAATCATTGTAACTGAATAGATTTTTCCTATTGAAGCCGATTTAATTCCATCTAATCCTGCTATTGCTCCCGAAGGTGCATAAATTTTACACTTGTTTTTTTGGGCTAATGAAATAATATCAGGATTTTCGATTAAAGCTCCAATGCTTATTATCATTAAATCTTTTCCTAATTTAAAAACTTCTTTTGCAAGTTCAGGAACGATGCTTCCACTTGCTGCTTCGACAATTAAGTCAGATTCTTGTATTAATTTTTGTCTAGAAAAATACTGAGGAGGATTTTTCAAAGTAGACAAAAAGTCTTTTGCATTTTGTTCTGATCTGTTTGTTACTCCAACAATTGGGAGAGTTAATTTTCCAGATTCTCTGGCAATTAATAATTTTTTAGCAATAACTCCACAGCCTACTATTCCAACTTTTCTCATTCAATCTTCTCGTTAAAATTTAAATTTAAATTCTTTTTCTAAAATCGATGCTAAAATTTCAGTCTTGCTATTTTCTAGAGGTTTAAAGGGTGGTCTAAGATTATTCCATAGTTTGTTACCTGTTATCGAAGCCAATATAGCCTTTTGTGCCGGAATAGGAGCATATTCTTGAAATAATAATCTTACTTTTTTAACTTTTTCATGTAAATTTTCAGCTTCTTTCCATTTGCCTTCGTGGCACAATTTTATTACTTCTCCAATATCTTGGCTATTAATATTTGCAGTAGCAGAAATACAGCCAGGAGCTCCTAATTTTATAGCATCTATAACAGGTAATTCTGCGCCAGGATATACAACCAAATCTTCTATACTTAATAATGCTTTTGTATTATCCCAATCACCTGAACTATCTTTAATTCCTTCTATAATATCTGGATAACTAGATTTAAGCTTTGAAACTAAATCGATTGAAAGACCAACTCCTGCAACTTGCGGAATATGATAAAGATATATTTTTAAATTTGGATGATCAATCCTGTTTATAAGTTCATCGTAATGGTTAAATATCCCTTCTTCATTCATGTCTTTATAATAAAAAGGAGGTAATACCATCACGCCATGACAACCCAAATTCATAGCATGCCTACTAATCATTACTGTGTCAGGAATATTACATAATCCGGTTCCAGGAATTAATACATTTGGATCTATTCCACTATTGATTAATCCTTCTATACTATTCATTCTCTCTTCATTCCCAACTGAAAGAGCCTCACCTGTAGTTCCGAATGGAGCTAGGCCAGAGCAGCCATTATCAAGCAGATGTTTTGCAAACTCTCTATAAACTCCATTATTTATAGAAAGGTCGTCATTAAAAGGAGTTAATATAGGTGAAATCAATCCTTTAATCATGTTACATTTTCCTCTAATCTAAACTTTTAATCTTATAATACAATTATTACATAGAACAAAAATTTAAGTTTTATTTTTTAAAGGATTTAATATGGGCGAATATATTCCTAGCACATCTAAGTGGGTTTCTGATCAAGTAGAACTATATGAATCTAGTGGAGGAAAAGAAGGTACCACAATGAATGGACTTCCTGTAATTATTGTTACCAATACAGGATGGAAAACAAAAGCAATTCGCAAAACTCCTCTAATGAAAGTTAAAACTGGCAAACAGTATGTGTTAGTTGCTTCTAACGGCGGAGCTCCCAAAAACCCCTCGTGGTATAAAAACATCAAAAATGAATCTAAGGTTACCATTCAAGATGGTACAGAAATTTACGACATGGAAGCAAAAGAAGTTACTGACAAAATTGAAAAAGAAAAATTGTGGCACCTGGTTATAAAAGCTTTTCCACAATACAAAGAGTACAGAAAAACAACAGATCGTGAAATCCCCTTTTTTATAGCTAGCTAAAATTTGTTTTATGATAAAACCTAAAAGCCTAAAACCAAAATCTTCAATAGGAATAGTCAGTCCTTCTTCATGGATGGATGAAGTTGCAATGAAAACTGCAATTTCAGTATTTGAAAACAAAGGTTATAAAGTAATACTAAGTAAGCACATTAATCACAAACAGGATTCATTTGCAGGAACGCCTGAACAACGTGCAGCAGACATAAATAATATGTTTGCCAACCCAGAAATTAAAGCAATATTTTGTGCAAGAGGAGGGTATGGCTCAAATCGAGTTATAGAATTACTTGATTATGATCTGATACAAAAAAATCCTAAAATATTCATAGGATATAGTGACATAACCAACATTCTTGTTGCAATATCTCGATTTTCTAACCTGATTACTTTTCATGGACCGATGCTTACTTCTTTTAAAAGTGGAAATGTTGAATACAATTTCAATCTAATAGAAAAAACCTTAAATAATTTTGACACACTTGAAATAAAACCCCCTGATCAACTACCTACAACTGTACTGAATAAAGGGTATGGCAAAGGTATGCTTTTAGGAGGAAATATATCTTTACTTGTATCGCAAATTGGAACAAAAAATCAAATTAATACTGATAATTCTATACTTTTTTTAGAAGACACTGATGAGTATTTATATGCAGTAGAGAGAATGTTAATTCAAATGAAACAAAGTGGGATGTTTAAAAACATAAAAGGGCTAATCATAGGCGAAATGGTTGATATACACGATCAAAATATTCCTTTTGGTAAATCTACAGATGAAATAATATTAGATATATTTTCTGGCATCGATATTCCTATTATTTCAAATTTTCCTTGCGGTCATGGTATTTTTCAAGCTACTTTACCAATTTCAATTGAAGCGAAATTAAACTCCGATTTGGAAACTCCGTCATTAACATTATTAGATAGCCCCGTGGTAAATGAATAATATAAAAAACAATTCTATATTTGAAGATTTGATTTTTAATAAAATAAATTTACAAAATCAAACATTAGGCAATATCTCATTTGATGGTTGCGAATTTAATGATGTGGATTTTTCTGAAACTATATTTAACAATTGTAAATTTTTTAATTGTAAATTTATAAAATCAAATTTATCTCTAACTAAATTCCCAAATTCAATTATTGATAACATCTTATTCAATGAATGCAAAATACAAGGAATAAATTTCACAACACTGAATTGGGAGGAAAACATTTCATCAAATCCATTAACTTTTATAAAATGCCAAATTAATTATTGTAGCTTCAATTCACTGAGATTAAAAAATCTTTCGATAACTGAAAGTATAGCTCATGATTTGGATTTTTCAGATTGTGAATTAATTAATTCTGATTTTACTGAAACTGATTTACAAGGTTCCAGGTTCAACAATTGCAAATTAGATAATAGTGATTTTTCTCAATCTAAAAATTATCACATCAACCCTACGTCTAACAAATTAAATGGCGCCAAATTCTCATATCCTGAAGTGATAAATTTGTTAGATTCGTTTAATATTAAAATTCAATAAAGATCAGTAGGTTATGGACAATACGAATTTCAATAATTTAAAAATGATGATGGATATTAAAGTGCCAATGTCAGACGGGGTATGTCTATCTACGAATATTTACTTACCTAAGAATAATCTACCTTGTCCTGTAATATTACAAAGATCTCCATATGGAACAAATACAGAAGACATGGTTAAAGAGGCTGTAAATTTCGTTAAAGAAGGATACGGCGTTGTCTTACAAGATGTAAGAGGAAGATGGGATTCTGATGGTGAGTGGTATCCTTTTATTAATGAAGCACAAGATGGTTATGACACGCATGAATGGATAGGAAATCAAGATTGGTGTGACGGGAATATTGGGACAATTGGAGCATCTTATCTTGCTATGGCTCAATGGCAATCTGCAGCATTAAATAGTAAATTTTTAAAAGCAATGGCTCCTAAAGTAAGTTATTCAAATTTTTATCATGACTGGGTGTATACTGGAGGGGCATTTCAATTAGCTTTTAATTTGAGATGGATAGGCATTCAAATGAATACCAGGACAAATCAATTGCAATATCTATGGTTGCCAAAAGATAATCATTTAACAGAAATCATGAATCATTTGCCATTGATAGAAATGGACGAGAAGGCAGGCAGAACATCTAAACCTTGGAGGGATTGGATAGAACATCCGAGTTATGATGAATATTGGAAAAAATTAAATCCAGCCGAAGAAAATTATGAAAAAATTTCTGTTCCTGTCCTAGGAATCAGTGCATGGTATGATATTTTTCTACAAGGAACTTTAAATAATTATATGGGAGTAAATTCAAAAGGACTTAATCCCGGAAAAAACAATCAAAAATTATTGATTGGCCCTTGGATGCATTTTTTCAGTGGTCGAGAGCAAGTAATTGGAGATATTGATTTTGGAGCAAATGTAAAAATAGACATATTTAAAGAAATGCTAAACTGGTTTGATTATTGGTTAAAAGGAAAAGAAAACAACACTAATAAAGAAGATCCAGTAAAAATATTTTTAATGGGTAAAAATGAATGGAGAACTCATGGTGATTGGCCTATCCCAGGTACAAAATTCAAAAACTATTATATACACAGTGAAGGCAAAGCTAATAGCTCTAGTGGGGATGGGATATTAAACGAAACTAAGCCTGAGAATAATGAAAATGTTGACATATACAATTATGATCCTTCAAATCCCGTTTTAACAGTTGGAGGAACAGGTCCTGCTGGCGGGCCTGTTGTTTCGCCAGTATCTGCAGGTCCAAAAAATCAATTTGAAATTGAAAAACGAGAAGATATTTTAATCTATACAACAACGCCTCTTAAAAAAGATATTGAAATTTCTGGCCCTGTTCAAATGATTTTATATGCAGCTAGTAACTGTTTGGATACTGATTTCACTTGTAAGTTGGTTGACGTTTATCCAGATGGTTTTTGTTTAAATATTGCTCAAGGAATTATTAGAGCAAGATATAGAAATTCATGGGAAACACCTGAATTGTTAAAACCTGAAGAAATATATAAATTTACAATTGATATGTGGTCTACAAGTAATTATTTTTACAAAAATCATCAAATAAGAATTGAAATATCTAGTAGTAATTTCCCTCAATATGACAGAAATCCAAATACCGGAAATACATTCGGATTAGACAACGAATTGAAAGTCGCAACTCAAAAAATTTACCATAATAAAGCACATCCATCTCACATAATATTGCCATTTATCGAATAAATTTTATTTCATAATTTTCGACAAATTGAATATGGCAGCCTCAAAAGAGTCAAATATAATATTTTTCGTTGGAGCTATTAACATTAAATTATCAGGTAACCCCATGTTTTCAATTGACCATAGATCATCGGTTAATTTCATATCTTCAATTTTTTTCTTATACTCTCTTTGGTCATTTGAATATATTGCAACTGGTTTTCCTTGAGCGACTGCATAACCTAATTCAAAGCATGTTCCGGGATCAGCAGAAGGTCCTCTAAAAGGTGTTAGATTAGCAACCAAGCAATCACATCGATCTATTAATTCGATATCTGCTTTGTATATCTCTATTGCTTTTTCAGGACCTCTTTCAAATTTTTCTAAATCTAATTGGTTGTCCAAGGGATACAAGCCTTCTAATCCATATTGTGAACAGATGTTTTTTAATTTTTCTCCATGCTCTATTGGATTTGGAAGAAAAATGTCAGGCCCGGCTAAGTATACTTTTTTATTATCACTCAATTTCAATTTCCATTTATGAATAAATATGACTTCCCAGATATTTTAATCCGTTGTCACAGTTTAAAGTAACAACTCTTTTTCCAGGGCCAATTTCTTTAGCAATTTCTATAGCAGCACAAACATTTAATCCAGTAGATCCGCCTCCAAAAACACCTTCTTCTTTAGCTAACAATCTGCACATATTAAAGGCATCTTCTTGATCAATAGCTCTCACACCATTTAGTTTTGATTTGTCTAAAAATGGAGGTTCAAAACCTGCTCCAATGCCTTCAACTTTATGAGCACCGCTTTTGCCGGTAGTTAAGATTGGAGATTGCAAAGGTTCTAATGCTATTAAATCAGGATCAACTCCTGATTCAACCATCCCAGAATAACTTCCCATCAACGCACCGCCTGTTCCGACAGCAGAACATAGCACATCTATTTTCCCATCTAGCTGATTTACGACCTCTTTGCCTAATGGCATGTATCCTTTTTTGATATCAGGAGATCCAAATTGATTAACATAAAATGTTCCTGGTTCCTTAATTAATTCTTCAGCCTTATTTTTCAGCTTTTGAAAAAGATCCGAAGTAATAGTCCCGTTTTCACTTTTTACAACAACTACTTCTGCTCCAAAAGCTTCCATAGATTGTTGCTTAGTTTTAGAAAATGCATCAGAAAAAACAGCTGTGAAATTTAATCCCAAAATAGCAGAAACATATGCTAAGGCTGTCCCCGTACTTCCTCCAGTATACTCTACAACCTTACCTCCAGGTTTAACATCCCCTCTATCTATTGCATTTTGCAAAACTGAAGCAGCCATTCTATCTTTGTATGACCCTGTAGGATTCAATCCTTCTAATTTAACCCATACTTCAGCAGCATCTTTAGGTACTATTTTTTTTAATCTTACGATAGGAGTACTTCCGATAGCATTTAAATTATTATTCTCGAAGTTCATTGTTTTTATAATATAATTAAATTATTTTTATAGTTTAACATACAAAAATGAAACAATTTAAATGGAAAGGAATCCCAGTAAATATTCCTGATAAAAAAATCGAATGGCAATTATTACTGGGCTTTATATTGCTAGAATTATTTATTGTAACAATTTTAATAATTACTTTTAAAAACAGGTAAAATTACAGTAATAATTTTATTGCTATAATGAAACTTATAGTAGGAAATGCAAAAAATAAGACTATCAATATCCTAGTAAGATTTAATCCTGTGCTATTTATAATATTTCTAATCTTTTTCATTTGGCTAATACGGAAACATATATTTCATATGCTAATTATATATCAAGGGCAAAATGATTTTCGAATTAAATTTTTTGGAATGATATATCTTTTGATTAGCAATTTTAAAATCTTTATCATTCCAAAAATCATTTCCTGTATTATGATTTCTATCATGATTTGGAAAATCAGAGCTAGTTATATAAAGCCTCAGTTTTTGGCCTTCTAAAATATTTATTCCTAGAGGTCTTAATTTAATTATATATTCTATAGGATTCTCATCAGGTATTAATTTTTCTTGTTCAAACCCTTGTCTATATTTAGCTCTTAAAATTTCATATGATAAATTTACTGCCAATCCGTCCTCGTATACTACTGCCAATCGGGCAACCCAATCAGTATCTTTTGCATCAGAAGACGCCCACAAATGTAGAATAGGATTACCAATTAATTTCATAGAAGAAGTCATCTTTGATGTTTCGTAATATAAAATATCATTTCTATAATGATTATCCCTTTGGTCCATGGGTACAGTCTGAGAATTTTGTAACATTAAACTCATAACAGGATTTTTAGGATCATATACATATTCATCAAACTCTTTTTTGTAAATCGGGTCAGGTTCTAAAGAGCCATCAGAATTTTTGACATTAGCATTTTTTTGAGAATTCAGATAAAAAGTTACTGGCTTTACTTCTAATGGAGGCCAATGACTATAAAATTGCCAATTATTATCACCTAATATAAATAATTTTACTTTTTTGTCATTTGGAAATGATAATTTTGAATTTTTAAATTGGTGATCATACCACTCGGTTATCAAATCAGAATAATTAGCATCAGCTTCTTCTCCGTAATTAACTGGTCCAATATTCCTTTTAAAATTACCATTATCATGTCCCCATGGTCCAATAATTAACTTATGATCAGGTTTTATATTTTTTTCTACATTATCTAACCCAATGAATGTGTCTACTGTTCCTACAAGTCTGTCCCACCAACCTGTAATATGCATTACCGGAATATCAACTTTTGAATAAACATCTGAAAAATCTTGCATTTCTACATTAGTATTTTTCATTAATTTAATCAGTGGTTCGTACAACTCTGAAAATGGTTCTTTGGGAATAGAGGATAATGGAGTCCACCAAATATACTTACCTCTTTCAACTCTATTCCAATACTTTATAGAATCCATCTGATCATAGGGGCCATTTTTATCATTGAGTTTTTTTCTAATCGGAGAAGCAAGTTGAAATGTCCATTCTAGCCTTCTTCCAGTTTCAAATATTCCTCTAGTTAAATCTAGAGTTCTAGCTGCCATCCCGCTAGACAAAGCAGAATTTAATTTTGGGTTTCCAGAAGATATCATTAACCAAGTATGCCAAGAAGGATTAGAATGGCCCCAAGTCCCTATTTGCCCGTCTCCTAATTGTAGTTTTGATGCCCATTCAATAGTATCGTAGCCATCATTCTCATCGCCAGTTAAATGTCTATTTTCCCACATCCAAGTAAAATTTCCTTCAGATTTAAATCTTCCTCTCACATCTTGAACAACAACTGTATAGCCGTTGTTTGCTAATTTTTTTGCATCATTAACATATGTAGCTCTAGTTTTGTCGTAAGGAGTTCTGCATATTAATACTGGATTTTTTGCTATGCGATCTTGCGCATAAATGTCTGCATACAGATTAATTCCATCTCGCATGGGGCAAATTACATCATTTTGAATATATATATTTGATGGCATTTTTTATACTTATATTATTACATTAACTATAAATAATTAATATTATGAAATCAATAATCGGAATAGTAACAATTGGAGTGTCGCCAAGAAAAGATATTCAAGATGAACTTAATGCTGTAATTAATAAGGATATTGATTATGTACACATTGGAGCTTTAGATAATATTAATGAAGAAGAATTGATTGAGTTAAGTCCATTAAATAAAAGTGACTCTCTAGTAACAATCTATAAAAACGATGTTGAAGTAAAAGTGTCACATGAAAAAACAACAAAAATTTTATATGAAAAAATCAATGCAATATCTAAAAAATCTGACATAATCGTAATGGCATGCACAGGATACGAAAATCTAAAAAACTATCCTACTCCTATACTATTCCCAGGAACAATTACAGAAAATTTGATAAGTTATTATTCTAATAAAAACAATTTTAAACTTGGGGTTATTCAACCTACATCTGATCAAATTGAAAAAGAAGAAATAAAATGGCAAAGTCGAAATATAAAAGCAGAAGTTCATGCTACTTCTCCATACGTTGATATTACTAAAAATCCTGATTGGAAAAAAATCATAGAATCATTTAAAGAATTTGATCCTGATATTGTCTATCTTAACTGCATGGGAATGAAAACAGCGCATAAAAATTTAATTCAAAAAACATTAAACAAACCTGTACTATTAGCAACCCATGTCACAGGGTCAGTGATCAATGATTTATTATAGCAATATTAATATTCCATCAAAAAATGATAATTAATTCCTTTTAAGTCCAATTTTTTTTGGCCTTCTAAATCACTTAAGTTTATTATAAATCCAGCCCCAATAATTTTCTTCGCCTCGAATTTGTTAATTAAATCTATAGCTGCAATAATGGTTCCACCTGTAGCCAAAAGATCATCAATTATTAATAAATTGGTGTGGCCTTCAAGAGCATCTTTGTGAATTTCCATATCTGTAGATCCGTATTCTAGATCATAAGAAACTTTATAAGTACCAGATGGCAACTTACCGGGTTTTCTCAACGGAACAAACGCAGCATTTAGTTTGTATGCTATGGCTCCGGCCATAATAAATCCTCGTGACTCTATGCTTAAAACCGCGTCAATACTTTTTTCTTTCCAAGGCTCTGTCATCTGATCGATCAATGACGAAAATAACTTAGGTTTATTTAATAATGTGGTAATATCGCGATATTTAATACCTTTAATTGGGAAGTCATAAATTGTACGTATATGTTCTTTCATTTTAATTATTTGGATTTTTTCTTTTTATTTTTTTGAATTCTATCAAAAACATTTAAGAAAACTCCAAAAATATAAAAAGCACCAAAATATTTAAATAATTTTTTTGAAACAAATTTGAATATTTTAAACATCATTTCCTACTAATTATTTGAATTAATTTATAATGCTAAAACTATCTCTCTAACAATATAACCTAATGTAAATCCTATTATAATAATAAACAATCTTCTTTTCATACATTTCCTTTATGATTTGAAATCTCGTCTACCCATCCAATCCATCCACTCGAATTCCTTGTTCCTGTTATGCAAACTCCTGACCTTGTTTCTTCTCCTCCATGCCTAGATTTTGAATCACAATCAATAAAATATCTTTTGTTATCTTCTTCTATAATTGATTGTCTAATAATTAATGATTGACCACAATTAGCGCAGCTTAAATATGGTGAAACATTTTTATTAAAACCCCAGCCAGATGTGTCAGGGTAAATCATTTCTAGAGAAAACAATTTAGATCCATCGGTAGGGAAATTTGAATCATAAGCTAATTCTTCATTGAAATCAAAATCTGTGTTATTAATATCCTTATCTAATATATTGCTCAAAATTCCAATATCATTAAATATTTGATTTGAATTCTCTGTTTCATATATATACTGCCCATTCCTAAAATTCAAATTAATACTTTGGTTACATAACTTAATTCTAGATTCATACAAGGTTAAAGACGAGTTCCATTTATCAAGATACTTAAATCTTTTTATGTTATCTTGAAGAAAAGTGCCATTTTGTTCGCATAAAAGCTTTTGCAAAACTAATGATTCGTATTTCCACGGAGTCAATCTTGAATCTTTAGGTAAATCCACAGAAAGATCGTAACGTGCAAACCACAAATTCTCTATTTTAATAATTATATTTTCAATTATTTTTTTTTCAGAAGTTAAAAATTTTTGCATTTATTTTTTGTTTAATTTCAAAACTGTAAAATAATTTATCAATCCTATAAATAATATTATCAAAACGGTTTTTAACATTAAATCATAACCTCCAAATTCCCATAACTGTGCTCCAAATATTGGCGCAACAGCTGATCCACCTATAGCTCCTAATGCAATTACACCACTAATAGATGCAAACCTTTCATATCCCATTATGTCTGCTACAACCACGGCTCTTGATATGCTAGTCATCCCTGCTCCAGCTCCCATAAATATAACAAATAGCATTATTAAAAAAATATTATTCCCGGCTACAAGTAGGCATCCAACAGCAAAAGCTTTAAATAAAAAAATCAAAACAGAAATCGAGCTAATCGAAAATTTCTTACCCTGTAATGCTATCATTGCTAATCGACCAACCACTTGCATGGGACCAATTAAAGAACTAAACAAAATTTCTATTCCTTCTGTCATTTTTCTTTCCAACAATAATGGAATTACATGGGTAACAATACTGCCATGAGATAGGGTTAAAGTTGAAAAAGAAATAAATAAAAAGACAAACTTGAATTGTAATAAATCATTTTTAATATTATATTTTTTATCTTTGTTTTTTTTGTTGCTAATATTAAAATCTAATTTTTCTTCCGCACTAGTTGCTAAATAGATCAACGGAACAACAAATAATATTATCAATAATGAAAAAAATCTCAATGAAATTCTCCAATCAAAAATATCTGCCAAAACATTTGCCAAAGGAAATGAAATTGTTCCCGCAAATCCTGCAACTAACGTAATTAGTATAATAGCATTTTTAGATTCTTTTCCTCTCCTTTTTATTACATAAGCAAAACAGGGTTCGTACAAACTTCCAGATAAAGATATTCCAATCATGCACCAAATAATATAAAACATTGTAAAAGAAGTTACGTAAGACAAGCACAAAAGACATATAGCCCCAAAAGTCGTAAAAAGTATTAATATTTTTTGACCATATCCATTATCTATTTGCCTTCCAACTAACGGAGCCATTACTGATGAAATAATTATTCCCGTAGTAAATGCACTTGTTAACTCTGTTTTAGTGAAATTTAAGGCAACTTCCCATTTTGCAAACAAGGCTGGGAAAATATAATATAAGCCTGCCCAAACTAAAGTTTGTGTTATTGATAATATATATATCGAATAAGGTCTTTCAACGAAATTATTAAAATTCCTGATACTATACATAGCACTAATAAAAATTTATAAATTATAATCTTTAAATTACTATATATAAATTAGTTAAAGATAGTAAAATAACAGATATATATTTTATCTAAGGATGATAAATGGTAAATACTGGATTTTTTGGAAGAATATCAAATACATTTAAAATGATTGGAGCTTGCGTAAGAGTTCTTAAAAAAGATAAAGAGCTAATCTTGTTTCCTGTAATGGCTGCAATATCTGTTCTTATAATGGCATTTTTATTTTGGTCAATGGGACTAATTGATATACAAGAAACAAATCAAGAAACTGCTTCCTTTGCTGATTTTGTACCTGAATTAATATTAATATTCGCAGCTAACTTCATCATTGTTCTTTTTAATTCTGCTTTAATTTCAGGAGCTTTGCATAGACTAAGAGGCGGTGATCCAAACGTTGGATCTGCAATGAATCATGCATTAAAACATATTCATCATATTTTTATTTGGTCAATTATTGTTACTATAGTGGCAATTTTAATAGCTGCAATAAAAGGTGACAATCGAAGAGGCGGAGGTTTCATGAGACAACTTTTTGGCAGCATGTTGCAAGCAGGTTGGACCATGATGACATTCTTTGTTGTGCCAATCATTGTAGCTGAAAATATGGCACCCATATCAGCAATTAAAAAATCTTCAGGGTTATTTAAAAAAACATGGGGAGATCAAGTTACTGCTAACTTCGGATTCGGAATAATACAAATATTAGCGCTTTTTGGAAGTGGAGCTGTCGGGTGGTTTTTTGGATTAATAAACCCAACACTTGGGATTGGATTAGGAATTCTAAGTGCAGCTATTTCAGTATCTGTTGTATATACGTTAGAAGGAATTTATAAGGCAGCTTTATATGAATATGCCCTTGGAGAAGAACCTCTAGAATTTGCTCAGGAAGATCTCAAAACAGCATATTCAGCAAAAGCTATGGCTTAAAAATATGATCAATATTATTAAATATTTCTCACTTGGAATATTATTTATAATTTGTATTTCCTGTAACGCTGAGGAAACTGTTCCCCAAACAGTAATTAATATTAATACAGACACGAATTCAAAGAATACAGAAATCAATGAATCACATTCAAATTTTTTAGTTGAACTAAACCAAAATTCATCAGCAGAATATCAAGTAACTGAAACGTTTGCCGACGTTCCGAATCCAGTTAAAGCAATAGGCAAAACAAACTCTGTATCAGGTCAAATAAAATTTGATAATAATCAACTTAATTCAGTAATGTCTGTAATAAAAATTGATCTAAGAAATTTAACTAGCGATTCTGGAAGAAGAGATAACTACATTAAAAGAAGAACCCTAGACACAGCCACTTATCCTTATGCAGAATTTCAAATTAATAACATCACAGGATTGCCTATGCCTATTACAACTGGCGAATATTCCGATGTTGTAATTGAAGGAAAATTAAAAATTAAAGAAATCGAATCTGATACTTTATGGAGAGGTAATATTATTGTTAAAGATAATGTTACATCAGGTAAATTTAAAACCACAATATCATTTGATCAATACAAACTAACTAAACCATTAACATTTAGAGTGATATCAGTAGAAAATGAATTTGACTTGGTAATAGATTTTAATTCTGACATAAAAAAGGAATGAGTATATATACAAATTTAGAGCTCGCAAAATTTCAAGTAGAACATAACAGGATAATTTGGGACAGACTAAATATTGGTATCAGGCAAATAATTCTTTATTCTGATCATTTGTTTCCTTCTGTAAAAAACGAAACTAATTATAAAGGAATCAATTTTGACAAATTAAAAGCCCCTATTTTAAAAAGATATATCAGAGAAGGAGGGGACGAAAAAGGTAATCCATTCATGCCAAATATTTTTGATGATTTGGTGGGAGGATTCTCAGAAGAAGATATTATTGAATTAGCAAAACCTTCTTATCCCGACACAGAGTCCTGCGGGCAAAATTTTTGTCCAACTTGTACTCCAAATAATTTATAATATAGTTAATTTAAAAAAATATAAAAAGGAAATAACTTTGGACATCATATCAATTATCTTATTAGCGATAATCATAGCATCTCTTTTTAATGCAATTTTTATAGTAAAACAACAAACATCTGCAGTAATTGAAAGGTTTGGAAAGTTTGTTCGCATAGCAAATCCAGGAATTAATATCAAAATCCCTTTTATCGAAAGAGTCAGTGGAAGACTTAGTATGCGTATAATGCAGCTAGACGTCCCTGTTGAAACAAAAACCGAAGACAATGTTTTTGTTAATGTTTCTATTTCTGTACAATACTTTGTTTTAAAAGAAAAAGAATTTGAAGCGTTTTACAAATTAGACAATACTGAACAGCAAATTACAGCTTATGTTTTTGACGTAGTACGTGCCAGAGTTCCTAAATTACCTTTAGATGATTTATTTGAAAAGAAAGATGACATTGCAGATGCAGTAAAAGATGAATTAACCGAGATAATGGAACAATTTGGTTATGGAATTGTGAAAGCATTAGTAACTGACTTAGATCCTGACGCAAAAGTAAAAGCAGCAATGAATGAAATAAATGAAGCACAAAGATTAAGAGTTGCTGCAAGTGAAAAAGGCGAAGCTGAAAAAATTCTCATTGTTAAAGAAGCTGAAGCACAAGCTACTAGTAATGCGCTAAGAGGTAAAGGGATTGCAGATGAAAGAAAAGCAATCATTGATGGATTAAAAGATTCAATTGATGATTTTCAAAAAAGTATTTCTGGAACTGGCCCAATGGAAGTAATGAATCTTGTATTACTCACTCAATACTTTGATAGCCTTAAAAGTATTGCTCAATCTGATAATAGTTCAAGCATATTTGTACCACACAGCCCAGGGTCATTAACAGATTTTTCTGCCCAAATGCGAGATGCAATATTGCAAGGAAGGCAAGTTCCTGAAAAAGAAGCTAAATCTACAAAACAAGTTCCTGAAAATGAAACTGAATCCAATAAAGATAATAATTAAACTTGTCTAAGGCAAATTAACTGCAAAAAATCTTTGCCAATTTTTATAAAAAATATTTTCAATATCAGAATTTTTATATCCTCTTTTTTCTAATAAATTAATAATTTTCTGATAATCTACAACTGTGTCTACTTCTTTCGGAGCTCCTACCATTCCTCCCTGACCGTCAGTATCACCTCCAATTGCACTATGTAAAGAATTACCAGACAACTGGCAAACGTGATCTATATGATCAACAAAATCTTCTAATGTTACTTCATCTTTAGGAAAAGGTCTTGGCAAAGGTATGTCAGACCAATCAATTTCAGTTTTCCACATCATAAATGTATCCATTGAATGGCCTATTACTCCACCTCTGTCAATAATGCTTTGTAATTGATGATCTGGAAATTGTCTTTCACCAGGAGCGACAGATCTGCAATTTTGATGAGTAGCAATAATTGGACCTCCAAAAATTTCTAATTCTTGCCTAACTGATTCATCAGAAGTGTGAGAAACGTCTAATATCATATTTAATTTATCCATTTCAATTAATAATTCTTTTCCCTTACCTACTAATCCTCCATCTGTCCCTGTCCCCGTTCCATGAGAGTAATTACTTACACCATAATGAGATAAGCTTATAAGACGCAATCCTTCGTCATACCATTCATGAAGTTGATCTGGATCAGTTATTGCATCTGCTCCTTCCATACCTATAATCATTCCAACTGGCATATTAGTGTAATCTTTTGAATTTAACCATGCAGACATATGAGAGATAAATTCAGATTTGTTTTTTAGTAACTTAATTTCATTTAATTTTTGTAACATGTGATAATACGCCATTTGAGCTTTGCCTGAAGAATAAGCATGAATTTGCGTTGTCACATCACCATGATCATTGCTAGGTTTTTTTATACATGCAACAATTTTAACAATCGAAGCAGCAATCTCAGCTTTTCTCATTTCGGGAATTGAGCACATGATACTGTATCCAAGAGGATCTGTATCGCTATTGATAACGCCTGTTTTTCTGACTAGATCTAAATCTTTAGTTAAATCTCTTTCGTATTTTAAGGCATTATGTGCCATCGGATAATCGCCATCTATTAAAATCATAAAAAACCTCCTACAATATGTATCATACTCATAACAACAATTCAAAATAAAGAAGAGGTCTAGTGTATAAACATATTACTAATATTTTAATGTCGACAATTTTAATCATGCTCATTGCTGTCCTTTTCGTCAACCAAGAAAATGATGAAAAACACGAACACGTACATACTCATGATGGAAGATATCTAAATATAGATGACAACTTAAAATTATTTAGTGTAGTAGATAAATACAACGAGCTATTAAAATATACAATCTATTTAGAATCAAGATTAAGCGATATAGAAGATGATCTAAATATAGAAATTTCAGAAAACAGTAAAACTAATCCTCCAAAAAAAATTGATTAACGATTAGAATTCAAACATGAAACGAATATATTTTAACCCTTGCTTATTTAGAGTATTATAATTTTATGAGTAAAATCACAGATATAAAAGTAGACATTTTAAAAAGTAGATCCAAAAGCCAAGTAATTACTTACATAACAGATTCAAATGGCACAGTTGGAGTTGGAGAAGCTTGGTGGGGATTACCAGATGTTGAAAAACCTGGAGGATACGCAACACCCATTGCAAGTGTAATAGAAAATATATTAGCTCCTAGACTTTTAGGTGCAAATGCAAATAATATTGAAAAACATTGGCAAGACCTATCCGATTTTGGATACAGATATGGTGATCAAGGTATATTTACAATGGGTATGTCAGGAATTGATATTGCACTATGGGATTTATTAGGAAAAAATAATAACTTGCCGTTAACTCAATTACTAGGAGGCTCTGTTCATGATTCTTTGCCATGTTACGCAAGTCTTCCTCCGCTAAGATCTTCTGAAATAGTTATAAGCGAAACAAAAAGAGCAATAAAAAAAGGCATAAAGGCGATAAAGCTACATGAAATTGAAACAAAATATGTAGATATACTAAGAAAAGAATTTGGTAATTCAATTGAAATAATGGTAGATGTAAATGGACATTATAATGTTATTGAAGCTATTGAAGCTGGACAGAAAATGAAAAAACACAACATCACTTGGTTTGAAGAACCTGTTAAACCTATGAGAAATTATGATTCAATTAAAAAAATTGGCACAGAAACCGGGTTACCATTAGCAGGGGGAGAAAATGAATATACAATATCAGATTTTAAAAACTTACTAGAAAAAGATATTCTTATGTACATTCAACCTGAAATTACAAAAATTGGAGGTATTACTGTAGCAAAAAAACTATCACCACTCTTTGAAATTTATAATGTAGCATTTTGTCCTCACAACTTCAGTATAGGCCCGTCATTATATGCTTCTATTCACTGGGCATTCTCTAGTATCCAATCTGCTTGGATTGAAGTACCTTGGGTTCCTGAAAATTTTGGCTTTGATTTCTCTCATCCTCTGCCTGAAATAATAAATGGCAGAATTCAAAAACCTAACGGAATAGGAATAAACTTAGACTAAAGTATCAATTACTATAAATAAAAATACCAAAGCTAAATGAAGTAATGAGTATAAATAAGCATTTCTAGCAGTTTGCCTGTCTTTAACAATTAATAATTTATAACAAAAATATGAATATATTATATTGTTTAACAATGATAAAACTAAAAATACATACCCCAAATTAGTAAACCACCAAAATAAAATAGTAGTCAATAAAATCGCTATAGAGTATATAAATATTTCTATAGTTACCCTTTTCATACCGTGAATCACTGGAAGCATAGGAATATTGGCTTTAGCATAATCATCTTTCATAAGTATCCCCAAAGCCCAAAAATGCGGGGGCGTCCATAAAAATATTATTAAAAACATAAACCAAGGAGACGGATCATAAAGTCCGCTATTTCCTACTATTCCAACCCAGGCAATTACTGGCGGGAAGCATCCTGCGGCGCCACCAATTACAATATTTTGTGTTGTTCTAGGTTTTAATAAAATAGTGTAAATTACAATATAAAAAACGCTAGCAAATATTGTTAAGAAAGCACTTATAAAATTAACAGTATAAAAAAGTAGTGCAAAAGAACCAACATTTAATAAAATTCCGTAAACCAGAGCCATAGATGGGCTAACTCTTTTTGAGGCCACAGCTCTTCTTTCAGTTCTTTTCATTGATTTATCAATATTTCTATCAATTACATTGTTGATAACACTAGCTCCTGCAGCTCCAAGAGCTCCTCCTAAAAGTATATACATTGAAATAAGAAAAGGAGGATTTCCATTGGATGCAAGAAAAACTGAACCTATAGCAGTAACTAAAAGCAAAGAGATTATAGGAGGCTTAGTTAGGCTAATTAAATCTGATATATAATAACGAATAGCACTCATAGTAAATAATTTTTTAACAAAAAATTATTCTAACTTAATAAAATATAAATAAATAGATACTCTTGGAGTTTTAATTGAAAGCTACACTATTAATATTGGTAACTTGTATACTCATTTCTTGTTCTTCAGAACAAGAAAGTTCTGATTTAATAGATACTGATTTAAACAATTATAAAGAATCAATTAAAACTAATGAATACGACCAAGATTCTAATGACGAAGATGACTCAGTCTCTGATTCTAGTAACAAAAATACAAATATAATTTCTTCAAGTGTAAAGACTGATGCAATTAAAGAACTTCAAAACTGCAGTGATTTTAATGACAGCATAACAACCGTTTGTAAAGAAATTAATTACGCTGGCACTGATAACACAAGACAAACTTTAAATCTTTGGATTCCCTGTAAAATCAATGAATGTTCAAATAAGCAATATCCTGTGGTTATTCATATACATGGCGGAGGGTTTGCATTTGGATCAAAATTAAAATTTCCTAAATATAATTTTTTAAAAAATGAAATTGCATTTGCATCCATAAATTACAGACTAATCCCTCAAGGTCAATTTCCTGTTTATCTTCATGATGCCAAAGCTGCAATTAGGTGGATTAGAGGAAATAGCTCAAAATACCATATTGACCCCAACAATATCGGAATAATGGGAGAGTCTGCAGGAGGCGCTTTAACTTCTTATTTAGCTTTCACAAATGAAATTAAAGAATTAATTATCGATGATACCAAAGTAAATATAGAAGGGAATGTTGGAAAATATTTAAATGAATCATCAAAAATACAAGCAGCAATCAATTATTTTGGACATGCTGACTCAAAAAAGTTTTGTGCAGCTAAAATGGGATTAGATCCCAACTGTAATGAAAAAAGTACATTTTGTTTTGCATGCACAAGTCCTATTTCTTACATAGGAAAAAGCTCGTCACCAGTTCCGTACATGATAATTCATGGCACCAACGATACACTTGTGCCATATGAGCACGGCAAATTATTATTTGAAAAATTCTCTGAGACATATCTGAAAAATCAGCCTGAATTATCATTAATAACAATACAAAACGGAGGGCATGGTAATTGGGACGATAATACTAGCAATAAATTGAAAGATATAAATACCAATTTTTTCGTGAGAAATTTAAAAAATGATAAAGAAATTCCTTATGAAAAAACTAAAACTATTATTTCTGAGTGTGCTAAAACAAAATCTTCTGCAAATTTATGTAATGAAGCTATGAAATAAAATATTTCTACTTCTTCTTTCTATTTTTAACATAATCACCAGATGTGATTTCAGAATAATTGCTTAAATCAAAATTAGAATAATAAATATAACTTCTAATCATTTTATTATTTATTTTTACATCAATTGTTTCCCTAATATATAAAGAATTAGGATTATCAACATCATATCCTTCAAGTAAATCACATTGTATTAAAGTGTCACTATCTACTTCATAGATCTCTCCTTTTATATCGTTATCTCCATCAGGAATTAAAGCAGGATAATTTCCAATATCAAACAGTGTGCCTTTTGTGAAAGCATCTCCAATTAATTTTGAATTTCCTAAAGTTTTGTGATTACTTTCACCTTTTATCAATGTTCCGTAAACAAATAAATACATAAATATATTTCTCTTGAGTATATATATTTGATTGTATAACATAATGTTTAAATAACAAAAATATATAAATGCTAGAAAATTATTCTACAGATGTAATTATAGTTGGGGCAGGTAATGCTGCCTTTTCAGCCGCTGTGTCTGCCAGAGAAAATGGCTCAGATGTACTCATGTTAGAAAAAGTAGAAGAAAAATATATGGGTGGAAACAGTGCTCTTACTATTCACATGAGATTTGCATACGATAAATTTGAAGATTTGCTGCCACTAATTAAATATCCTGATTCAGATAATGAGAAAAAAGCATTTGGTAAAAAAATAGATGCTCTTAGAGAAATAGTGACTCCTTATACTAATGAAGATTATATAAACGATATTAACAATGTAACTGAAAATAAATCTGACAAAAAATTATCTAAGTATCTTGTTAATAATTCGTTAAGTACTATTAAGTGGATGAACAAATTAGGCCATTATTGGATGCCTACATTTGAAAATCCTACCTCTGCTAATGTTGTCTCTTTTGACGGAAAAGGATTTGGGCTAATAACTAGATGGAAAAAAATTGCTATGAACATGGGAATTAAAATTTCATACAACTCTCCAGTGATAGATTTAATAAAAGAAAATAACAAAATTTGCGGAGTCATTGCAGTTCAAAATAATAAAAAAGTGAAAATTTTTGCTAAATCTATAATACTGGCTTGCGGAAGTTTTGAATCTAATTCAGACATGCGTGCAAAATATTTAGGTAAAGAATGGAAAAACATAAAACTTAGAGGTGTGCCTCACAACACAGGTGAGGGATTAGAAATGGCTATAAATCACGGAGCTGTACCTTATGATGATTGGTCTACATGTCATGCTTCTCCACAAGACGTGAATAGACCTGATTTCGATTTACCTGGTAAAAACAAATCAGGTGATTATTGGAGTAGGTATGCATATCCATTTAGTTTCATGATAAACCAAGATGGCGAGAGATTTGTAGATGAAGGGGAAACCTGGAGGGGATTAACATACGCAAAAACCGGAAAGGCAATAATGAAACAAAAAAATCAAATTGCCTATCAATTATTTGATTCTAAGCATAGAAAATCAGGTGTGCTAGCTAAATACCAAAGTTCAACAAATCATATATCTAATACTCTAGAAGATCTTTTCAAAAAACTACAAATTAATAATTCAAAAGACTTACTCTTGTATATAAACGAATATAATAATTCAATAAATTCAAATAAATTTGATCCACATATTCTTGATAAAAAATCAAATTTGAATATTAATCCAACTCGAAGCAACTGGGCTCTTGCGCTTGACACACCACCGTTTGAAGCTTACCCAACAATAGCCGGCATGACATTTTGTTATGGAGGTATCAAGACAACAACAGACGGAGAAGTGAAAAGCAAAAATGGAGATATTATAGAAGGCCTGTTTGCTGTAGGAGAAATGCTTGGAGGTTTGTGGTATAAAAATTATCCTTCAGGAGGAGGAATGATGGCTGGAGCAGTTTTCGGAAGAAGCGCAGGGAAAAAAGCATCTTAAATTATTCAATCAATTTTTGTTTATTATACTTTGAGCAAATAGATTCAAACCTCTTATAGTTAAGTCGTCTTCATAAAAATCTAAATTAATATAATTTTCAAATTGTTTTATTCCTTTCCCGCTACCAACAACTTTGAGATCTTCATGCTTGGATTTAAATTCATCAATAAAACCATTTATTAAATGTACATATCCTTTAAACAGTCCTGCTCCAATAGCTTCCTCGGTATTTGTTCCTACTAACAGGTCGTACTGGTTCATTTCAACATAAGATAATTGAGAAGTTTTAATTGACAAGGATTCACTAGCTATCTTATTACCTGGAAAAATCAAGCACCCTAAATAATTACCATTTTTATCAACGTGGCAAAATGTCAAAGCTGTTCCAAGGTCAATTATTAAATTCCTACTTTTGGTTAATTCATTTGCTGCTGAGGCATTAATAATTAAATCTGCACCAAGCTCAGCAGGGTTTGGAATTTTAACATTGATATTTTCAATATTATCATGAGAAACAAAATAAGAATTAATATTAAGGTTCTCAAAATATGCGTTAATTTCTGGAACAACACTTGAAATAAATACATTTTTGGATTTAGTTACCATTTTTTCTAAATCTTTATATTTGTTTGTTTCAGTTATCTTGCTTGAGACAATTGTCCCATCTGAAACTTCAGCATATTTAATATTTGTATTACCAATATCTAATAAAATATATTGATTCAAATTAATTCCCTCATTTTTTTCATGGTGATAAAAGATATAATAAAATACTAACTAAAATAACAGAATTTTATAACAAAAAATTTAACGAATTTAAATTTGAAAGCAATTGAAATCAAGAACTTAACAAAAAAATATCAAGATTTTTATGCACTAAAAAATCTTGATTTAACAATTAACAAGGGTGAAATTTTTGGATTTTTAGGACCTAATGGAGCAGGTAAATCAACATTGGTTAGAATAATATCTACTCTAACTCAGCCTACTTCAGGTGATGCAAAAGTTCTAAATTATTCAATCAACAAGAATAAAAAAGAAATCAGAAAATTAATTGGAGTTGCTCTTCAGGATTCAAGCCTTGACCCATTGCAAACTGGCGAAGAGTTATTAACTTTTCATTCAAATCTTAATGACATCAATAAATTTGAAATAAAAACCAAAGTGAATAGAATTTTGAAAATGTTAGATTTATATGAATCAAAAGACAAGTTAGTAAAAACTTATTCTGGTGGTATGAGAAGAAAATTAGATATAGCTTCTTCATTATTACACGAACCTGACATACTATTCTTAGATGAGCCAACGACAGGCCTTGATCCTGTCAGCAGGCAAAAAATATGGTCTGAAATAAAAAGATTAAAAGAAGAACAAGGTAAAACAATTTTTTTAACAACTCAATATCTTGATGAGGCAGACAAACTTGCAGATAGACTGGCTATCATAAATAAAGGCGAACTTGTCGGATTAGGGACCCCTGGCGAATTAAAATCAATGGTATCTGGTGATGTGGTAGAAATAGGTGTCAGTAATCTAAGTAAAACACTAAAAATCTTTAATGCCATTCCTATAATTAAACAAATAAAAACAAATACAGAATCTAAAACAATAAATTGTGTGATCAGAAATGCCAGTGTAAATATTCCAGATATTATAAATAAATTATCAGAATCAAATATTCAAATAACTAAATTAAATATATCACCTGCCAATTTAGATGACGTTTTTTTAAAAATAACAGGAAATAACATAAAACTAGAAGAGACTTCAGATGAATAAATTTTACAACGATTTATATTATGTTATCAGGAGAGAGCTGAAAGCAATGAAAAGAGTTCCTGCTGCCACTCTCCCTGCAGTATTTATTCCAATATTTTTTTTCTTTGTATACAGTGCTGCATTAGGAAAAAGTACTCAATTCCTTGGAGCGAACAATCCATACACTTTTTATCTTCCCGTATCTATTTTATTGTCTGTGTCCAATGGTGGCGCAGGATTAAGAATGGTATCAGACATTGAATCAGGCTACTTTGAAAAGTTACTTTTGACGCCTGTTAACAGATTATCTTTATTAGTTGGATCAATGTTTGCCGAATTATTTAAAACAACTATCCAAGCCATATTAGTTTGTATAGTTGGATGGTTTTCAGGAGCAAGCTTTGGACTAGGAATTTTAGGAATAATAGGAATGATCATACTAGCAGGTAGCTGGGGTTTTGTTTTTTCAGCAATTGGTTATACAATAGCGCTCCGAACAGGGAATGTTCAAGCTACACAATCAGCTTTTGTAATATTTTTCCCTTTTCTATTTTTAACTTCTTCCCTTGTCCCGATCGAAGCATTCGACGGATGGTTCAAGGTTGCAACAAATTTAAATCCTGTCACATATGTACTTGAAGGTTGTAGGTCACTTTTAACACCAATATTTGAGTTTGAAAAAATAATTAAGGCAATATTAACTATAGTTATAGTTGGGGCAATAACCATCAGTTCTTCATTTATAGCTTTAAATAAAAGAATTATATAAAAAACCCAACAATAAACGGAAATAATAGTAAATAAATAAGCAAAATCGAACTAGTTTGCTCATTTTTATCATAAATAATTGCACTAATTTCTTTCAATGAACTATTATTATCGTCATGATCAATTATGAAGGGAACTACATCTTCGTTAAAACTATATCCACAATCATAGCAGGCAAAGAAAGGAGTGATATCTCTTTCAATAATATTTTCACCTTTACATTTGGAGCAAATCATACACAAATTATACCATTATTACAAAAATTCTAGGTTATTATAATTCTCTTCATAAAAACTATTTGCTTACTGAAGGAAGATAGTGTAAGATGTTTTTGTAATTATTAATTTAATTAATTTTAATATATTTCCTAGTTCAATTATGGAGGGAATTATGGCTGAAGTAGTAGCAAATACTGGCGTAACAAAAGAAGCTGGTTACTTTTATTATTTAGGTAAAGACGGTAATGTATGGAGAACTAAAATGGCATCTGGTGGAAAACCAGGTGGCGGAGCTGAGAAAGTTGCAGATGCAAATGTTTCCAGAGAATCAGGATACCTATATTACATCGACGGAGGCGGAAACGTTTCCCGATCACAAATGGCTTGGAAAAAATAAACCTTTTCTAACTATTTTAAATATATAGCCAAAAATCCATGCTGTTTAACTATGGCATGGATTTTTGTTATCTAATAATATGTAATCATAATGAGCAATTTAAACGAAACAGCATTTACTATAGACTCATCGAGTATCAAATTCGGAAATGGCGTAACAGAAGAAGTTGGGTGGGAATTTGAACGCTTAAATTGTAAAAATATTATGGTCGTTACTGACAAAAAAATGGTTGATCACATAAGTGTTCAAAAAACAATTGACTCAATTAATAAAAGTAAGCTCAATCCTGTATTATATTCAAATGTAAGTGTTGAACCTACTGACTCATCTTTTAAAGATTCCATTAATTTTGCCATTGATAATAAAATAGATGGATTTGTTGGAGTAGGGGGTGGGTCAAGTATGGACACTGCCAAGGTAGCAAACCTATATTCAACCTATCCTGATGATTTTATGTCTTATGTTAATGCGCCAATTGGCAAAGGATTGCCTGTGCCTGGCCCCCTAAAACCTTCTATTGCAATTCCTACAACAACGGGAACAGGTAGTGAAACTACTGGAACTGCTGTATTTGATTTTAAAGAAATGAATGCAAAGACAGCCATAGCACACAGAGCTCTGAGACCATTAGTAGGATTAATTGACCCAGAAAATGTTAAATCTATACCTCCAAATGTAGTTGCATGTAGCGGGTTAGATGTATTATGTCACGGATTAGAATCTTACACAGCAATTCCGTTTCACCAAAGACAAAGACCTGAAAATCCGGGGTTACGTCCTTCGTACCAGGGATCAAATCCAATAAGTGATATTTGGTCTTTAACAGCTGTAAAAATGGTAGCTGAAAATATTTATAATGCTGTAAACAATCCTGACGACCATGAAGCAAGGTCTCAAATGTTACTAGCAGCAACTTATGCAGGAATTGGATTTGGAAATGCGGGATGTCATTTATGCCATGGAATGTCTTATGCTGTTTCAGGAAATGTAAAAGATTTTCATCTGCCTGACTACCCTGATGATCATGCTATGATACCTCATGGTCTTTCAGTAGCGATAACGTCTCCTGCTATATTTAACTTTACAGCAAAAAGTGATTTGCAGCGTCACATTGATGTTACAAAAGCTTTAGGTATATCTGATGTTAATGAAGATAATGTGCACATAATGTTACCAAGAGCCATAAAAACTTTAATGACAGCAATTGGAATGCCAACAAAATTGTCTGAACTAGGATACTCTGAAGCAGACGTTGATAGCTTGGTAGAAGTCACTTTACCTCAACACAGAGTGATTAAATTAAGCCCTATAGAAGTTAATGCAACAGATCTAAAAAACTTGTTTATCAAGAGCTTGGACGACAGTTGGATTGATTAACAATCATGTTTTTTCGTAATGAACAAATCTAAGTACATAGTAGTTTTTTTTCAATTTTTTTTAATATCACTGATGTTTATTCTTATTTTCTATAACTGGGATAAAATAGCGAATTTATATTCTGAACCTTTAATAGAAAATCCAAGCCAAACTAATGAAATCCCCCTGAATATTCTTCCTGCTCCTTGCTGAGCTTTGCCATAACTCAAGTTTGAGTCTTTAAGCTATTTCTCCAATAACGTAAGTACCATCAGTCCAAGTCGGCTCTGAATTCAAATGTGACATCATTTCAACAAAATAATCATGCTGATCTGGATTATTAGCATTTGCCAAATGAGATTCCTTGTCTTTAAAAATCGCAACGCCTACCATATCTTTATTATCTTCATCAGGGTTCATTAAAAACCAAGCCACCATTCCATCAGGCATCCTGTCATTTTCTTTCATCATCTTAATCAATCCGTCTTTATGTCCTTCTTTAACATTTAAATTAAAAATTGTTCCATACATAACATTGTCTCCTTTTATTTATAAGTTTTATAAGTTGATTTAATCAATCGATCTTGATGAACCAGTTGCTAAAAATATAGTATCTTCTGCAATGTTAGTTGATCGATCAGCAATTCTTTCTAAATTATGTGCTATAAATATCAAATATGTCGCCTGCCTTGATGCGGTAGGATCTTTCATCATTATTTGAAGCAATTCATTAATAACTCTGTCCTTCAATCCATCTACTTCATCATCATTCTGGCATACTCTTTCAGCTAATTTTACATCAGATGTTTTGTATGCTTTTAAGCAATTTCTCATCATTTCTATAGATTTCTTTGACATTGCAGGAATATCAATTAATGGCTTTATTAAATCGGTTTCTCCAATTCTTAAATTAATTTTAGCAATTCCTTCTGCGTAATCACCCATTCTTTCTAATTCCATTATTACTCTCAAGGCAGTAATAATTTTTCTCAAATCTATAGCTAAAGGCTGTTCGCTAGCAATCAAAAATATAGCTTTTTGTTCCAAGTCATCTCTTAGTTTGTCTACCTCGTCATCCATTTCGACTACTTTATTTGCCAAATCTAAATCTCTTGTTTCCAAAGCTTTAATTGAATCAATAATCATTTTTTCAACCAACCCTTGAACAGTTTCAATAGTTGACTGTAATTCATTTAATGCTTTATCAAATTCTTCACGTGGCATATATTTCTCCTATGTCACTATATAAATAATACCTAACTAAACCTTCCGGTTATGTAATCTTCTGTCTCTTTCTTTGCAGGAGTAGAAAATATTTTTTCAGTCGAGTCCATTTCGATTAATTTACCACATCTATTTTCTCCTGACAATAAAAATGCTGTTTGATCAGACACTCTTGCTGCTTGTTGCATATTGTGAGTAACTATAATAATTGTATAATCTTTTTTTAACACATTAACCAAATCTTCTATTTTAACTGTAGCAATTGGATCTAAAGCTGAGGTTGGTTCGTCTAATAAAATAACATCAGGTCTTATGGCCAAAGCTCTTGCCATGCATAATCGTTGTTGTTGCCCTCCAGACAAAGAAAACGCATTGTCATCTAATCTATCTTTAACTTCATCCCATAACGCAGATTGAATCAATGCTCTCTCAATCTCTTCATCATAATTTCCCGCAAATCCATTTACTTTCAAACCAAAAGCGACATTATCATATATGGATTTAGGAAAAGGATTAGGTTTTTGAAAAACCATACCAATTTTAGATCTTATTAATACGGGATCGATAGACTGTGAATAAATATCTATATCATCATATATAATCTGTCCATCAATTTTTACATTTGGAAATAAATCGTTCATTCTATTAAAACATCTTAGAAGTGTGCTTTTTCCACAACCGGAGGGGCCTATTAAAGCTGTGACCTGGTTTTTTTCAATATTCATAGAAACATTTTCTAATGCTTTAAACTCGCCATAATAAACTGAAATATCTTTAACTTTTAATAACGAATTATTTTCTGTAGTCATTTTCACATCCTTTATGTTTTATTACTCTTCAGATCTAACTTGAAATTTATTTCTTAAAATAACAGCTATCGAGTTCATTGATAATAACAAAATTAAAAGTATAATTATTCCACCAGCCGCTAATCCTCTAAAATCATCTTGCGGTCTAGAAACCCAGTTAAATATCTGTATAGGCATAACAGTAAATCTATCCATAGGAGTGACAGGTACAAAAGTTATGTAAACCAACGCTGTAATCGCTACCATAGGTGCAGCTTCGCCAATAGCACGAGATAATGCCAGTATAACTCCAGTCAATATTCCTGGGAATGAAGTTGGCAAAACTGCCATTTTTATTACCTGCCATCTATCTCCTCCCAAAGCAAATGCAGCTTCTCTATGAGATGAGGGAACAGCTTTTATAGCTTCACGAGAAGCTAATATTAGTACAGGTAAAATTAATAATGACATAGTTAAAGATCCTGCCAATATGCTTCTTTCAAGTTTTAAAAAATAAACAAATATTGCCAATCCCAATAATCCGTAAACAATGGAAGGCACTCCTGCTAAATTTGATGTATTAATTTCTACAAAACTTGTAAACCAGTTTTTTGGAGCATATTCTTCTAAGTAAATAGCAGCTCCAATCCCAATTGGTACTGTTATCAACGCAGTAAGTCCCATCATATACAAGGTTCCAACTAAGGCTGACCACAATCCTGCTTGCTCAGGATGCCTAGACGGATAATTAAATATTAAATTAGGAGTTACCCAGTCATATCCTTGAATAATAACCTGAACTAACAAACTCATTAATCCCATTAGAGCAACTAAAACACCCAGCATGCAAAACGATAAAAATAACAATCCCACTATCTTTCTTTTAGATAACAATGGCGATGTAAAATCTTTTTTAGTAGACATTTCTCCACCTCCTCACTATCCAATGACCCATAGTATTCATGGCAAAAGTAATAATAAATAACAATATACCGACAGCATAAATAGACTGATATTCAACACTGCCATGAGCTGCCTCACCCAAGGCAAGTTGAACAATAAAAGCAGTCATAGTTTGTATACTCTCTATTGGATTAAAAGTTAATCTTGGAGTTGCTCCTGCAGCTATTGTTACTAACATTGTTTCTCCAATAGCTCTTGATAAACCTAAGATAAAAGCAGCTATTATTCCTGATAATGCTGCAGGGACAACAACTTTGATCGATGTTTCAAATCTAGTAGCGCCTAATGCATAAGATGCCTGTCTTAGTGAATTTGGAACAGAAACAAGCGCATCCTCAGTCAATGAAGAAACAAAGGGAATAATCATAACACCCATAACTAGTCCTGCACTTAAAGCATTAAAAACAATCATGTCATCAAAAACCAATTTTAATAACGGGGTCACAAAAGTTAAAGCGAAATATCCGTAAACTACAGTCGGAATCCCTGCTAATACTTCTAGTATTGGTCTCAAAATTCTTCTGATTTTATCTGGAGCATACTCAGCTAAATAAATTGCTACAGCTAAACCAATTGGAACCGCAACAAATGAAGATATTATCATTACAAGAAAAGTTCCTCCAACTAACGGTGCAATTCCGTACTCTCTAGGCAGAAGTATGGGAGACCATCTTGTTGAGGAAAAAAATTCTACAATTGAGACTTCAGAAAAAAAACCAATTGATTGTTGAGCTAAATTCCAAACTATAGATAAAGTAACTAACAATGTTGCCGTAGCAGCACAAGCTACCAAAAAGTGAATAATTTTACCTTCAATTTTTACTCTAAGCCTATGTGATTTTTTAACTTTTAAATTAATATCGGTTGTATTCATAAATTTTTCAGAAATTTAACTCAAATATTATAGTAGCCGAATACAAAAGAATTGTAAATTTTTTAACAAAGGCAAATTTACCATTAGATCTTTTTTTCACATAATTAATCAATAGTTTCACTATTTGTAATATTATAAAGACAATTTTTATACTCTTTATCAATATGAATGAAATAAAAATATGCGGTTAAAGTAAATGTGTGTGACTTGATTATCAACTTGAGGAGGCACCTAAGTTATCTTACTTAAGCCACACACATTTGATTTCATTAGCTCGGTCTGAATAGATTTTGTACCCTTAGATCCAATCAGATGTTTTGCTAATATTTTTTTATTAAAAAAGTTACTTAACTTTATCTAAGTTAGCTTTATATTCTTCATCTTTAAGAGGAACATAGCCTACTTCTGCAGTAAGTGCTCCAGCTTCTTGCATGTAAAAATCAACAAATTCTTTTACAACTTTTTTGTTTGTATAAGAAGATTTATTTACATAAATATAAAGAGGTCTGGTTAAAGGCTTGTAAGAGGCGTCATCAATAGTTTCTGCACTAGGCACTATACATCCTTCTCCTGAGTCTATTCCAATAACTTTCAACTTATCTTTGTTAGCTGCATAATACGCATACCCAAAATATCCTAATGAATTCTGATCGCCAGAAATACCTTGGACAACCACGTTGTCGTCTTCGGACATAGTGTAATCATCTCTGCTTGCGCCACTTTGGCCATTGATTTCATCGGTAAAAAATTCAAAAGTACCAGAGTCAGTTCCAGGGCCATATAATCTCAATTTTTGATCAGGAAAGGATGGTCTAATTTCATTCCAGTTATTTATTAAACTACCTGGTTCCCAAATTTTCTTTAACTCAGTTGTTGTTAAGCAATCTACAAAAGTATTTTTGGTATTGACCATAACAGACAATCCATCCATACCGATTCTAAGTTCAGCAAAATCAATTCCGTTTGCTTTTGCTTTTTCGGCTTCTGAAGGCTTAATATCTCTGGAAGCATTAGAAATATCAGTTTCACCTATGACAAATCTTTTGAATCCACCGCCGCTACCAGATACTCCAACTAAAACATTAGTTTTAGGAAATTGTTTTTTAAATTCTTCAGCCACTGCTTCAGAAACTGGTGCTACTGTAGAGGATCCATCGACTTCAACCGTACCTGTTAAGGGTTCAGTGCCAGAATTGCTTGTAGAGGAAATTTCTTCAGAAGAACATCCAATAACAGCAAAAAGAAAAGTCATTCCAAGAGTCATAATTAATCTGTTTAATTTAAAGTTACTCATTGCTTTCCTTTATTTTGTTAATAATTTCACTTATTAATATTGTATAACAAATTATTTATTTCACAATATATGTGAAAAAAGTAACACGTAACAAAGCTGTTTGTCAACAGTGTTTTTTTAATAAAAAATAAATTTTAAAAATAAAACTCAATCAAAACATGCAAAGCACTATCAAAATTACTTAAAACATTAGATAATTTGTTAAGGTGAAGTATGATATGTAGCAAATGTAACAAATCAATATCAGACGACTCAAAGTTCTGTACCTTTTGTGGAATTTCATTAAGGCCAATTTCTGAAGAAAGCAAAGATTCAGAAATGTCTGATTTGAAAAATGAATTAGATGCGCTAAAAAAAGACATAAAATCAATTTCAAATGCTCAGTCCGGTAAAAAGGATAAAATATCTGATGAGTCAGTAAAAAGACGTTCAATAAAGCCCCCTAATATTAATATTCCTAGTATCCCCACATCATTTATTCCAGATTTTAAACCTACTAAAAATGAAATTGAATTAATCTTTGGTCAAAATTGGTTAGCAAGAATAGGTTCTCTGGCAATACTTTTTGGTTTAAGTTTTTTTGTACAAGCTGCAATAAGTTCTAATTGGTTATCAAATACTGTTATTACTATAATTGGTTTGTTATCAGGCCTTATATTTGCATCAGGGGGCTATTTTTTCAAAGACAAACTAGATTTTTATGCTAAAACTCTATCTGGTACTGGCATGGGAATTTTGTTTATCACAATTTTTAGTGCTTACTCTGCATTTGAATTAATTAATATATATATTGGAATATTTTCAATATTTTTAGTATCTATACTGGGCCATGTATTAAGTTTAAAACTAAAAAGCATTACTATAGGCATAATAACTTTAACAGGCGCTTATTCGGTGCCTATTATTTCTAGTTTTTATGTAGACACTTTTTCATTAAATAGCTTGTCAGCTACAGGCTACTATCTTCCTTTGGTTGCTATTAGCCATGCTTTTTTTATAACAAATTTTAAGAATATATATAATTTAATATCATTAAACTTGGCAGGTTGGATAAGCTTTTTAATTTGGATTGGAGGTTTGCAAGATAATTCCATAAATATAGAAATTCAATTTGCTCTTTCAACTTCTATATTTATTGTAATGTTAATTACATGGATTTGGATGGGTAGTTCTAACAGGCAAAATTCTAAATTAAATACCGTATCACTATTACTCTCTACTATAGGTTACTTATTACTAACTTATGTAATTTTTTGGAATAGTAATTATCAACAATACTTAGGATTTGGAAGCTTTGTTATATCTATCATGTTAATAAGCCCCTTTATATATTCCTGGATAAAATCTAAGCCACTTGAGCAGTACGTATCTTATCCAGTGACTTCTTTTCTTGTTTTATTTATAGCAATCCCAGTTCAGTTTTCTAGTACTTGGACAACAGTATTATGGTCTATTCAATTAATAATAATGAACTTAATATCATCCAAATTTAATATTAAATCTGTAAGACTATTTAGCTATTTGTTGTTTGCTTTAATTTTAATTAAAGGAATCATATGGGATATGTATAATACTGCTGAAATGGAACCTGTATTAAACTCTAGATTTTGGTCACTAGGTTTTATATTTATATCAGGATACACAACTTACTTTTATTTTAAAAATGTTCAAATGGACAACGTAGAGAAAGGAATTATTAGCCTTACATATTACACTTCATTAATAATAATTCTGCTAAATATCAATGCAGAAATCTTTTTTGGAGTTAATTATTATGAAAAGGTGTTTTCTAGTTCCTATAAGACACCTGTAATATTTATATTATGGATTCTTACATCAGCAATAATGTGTAACGCAATTATTTTCGTTAACAAAGAAAAGCCTGAGCATAATATTAAAAGATATTTTGGATACTCGGTATTTATTATATTTTCAGTATTAATTTCTATTTCATCATTATTTTTGAATACCGAAAAATTTATACCATTCTTTAATATAAGAACAGCTTTATTAATTTCTATAATCACTTTAGCTTTAATAACAAAAATTAACACTGCTAAAATAAAACTTATTTCAATGCCTGAAAGCCATAATATTAAATTAATTTTAGAAACATTAATTTACATTATGCCCTTTGTTATTCTGTCAACAGAAACCTATCTTTTTATAAGATACGAAAACATAAATATTAATCCTAACTATTTTAATGCATTAACCAGTGCTTCTTGGGGGATTGTGTGGGCAATTACAGGAACTGTGTACATATATACTGCAATTAAAAACAATATAAAATCTTTAAGATACATTGGTTTGCTAGCTATAAGTATTTCAATAATAAAATTATTTATATTTGATTTATTCCTGTTACCTACCACCATAAGGATTATTGCTTTTATAATTTGTGGGTTAATACTATTAGTAGCTGGATTAAATTACCAGAAAAACGTTGATTTAATGAAAAAAATATTAAACTAGAAGAGGTTCATCATACTAACAGAAATAAATTCAGAAGTTATTGATCAAATAGCCATAGGTGCGGGAATTCTGGGAACAGGAGGTGGAGGAAATCCGTATATTGGAAAACTAAGAGCTCAAGAAGTTGTAAATCAACATGGCAATATAAAAGTAATTCAAGCTCACGAACTCAACAAAGATGATTTGGTTATATGTCTTGGAGGAATCGGGGCTCCTACTGTTGGAGTCGAAAAAGTTAGAGGCGCCGAATCAGCGAGAGCATTAACCGAATTAGAAAATTATTTAGGGAAAAAAGCAACTGCAGTTATATCCGGGGAAATTGGAGGCAGTAACTCACTAGAGCCAATTATTGCTGCTGGAGAAAACAATATTCCGGTAATCGACGGAGATGGTATGGGTAGAGCATTTCCTGAAATACATATGAAAACTTTTTTTATTTACGGAGTATCTTGGACTCCTGCTGTAGTTTGTGATGAAAAAGGTAATTCAGCGCTATTCCCTAATGCTATAAGTGCTCATTGGTTAGAAAAAATGGCAAGAGCAGTTACAATTCAAATGGGTTGCGCAGCTGTTTTTGCTACAGCACCAATGAATGGCCTGCAAGTTCAAGACACTGCAATTCA
>CERS01001161.1_pt1 | contig 36378 bp, 34 predicted proteins | sample 356251 | NCBI WGS metagenome assembly CERS01 (sample SAMEA2621020, study PRJEB7988) | marine metagenome | isolation source: saline water (ENVO:00002010), including
GGAATGTGCCAAAAACTGCGTAAAGTGCTGATTTAAGATCGCTTACGCTACAGTTGCTGTTAAGAGTTGTTAACACTGAGCTATTTTGGTTAATACCTTTAGGAATTTTGCTGCCTTTAGGCCGTATTAATAGTAGCTAGTCCATCTTGCGACATTCAACAAATAAAAACTAAGCTTTGTTTTTCATAAACTTTAAGTTCATCTTTATTGGTCCGGTAATATAACTTATACTTCGCAGCAAAATGTATAAATAAACATGAAATTTTGACCGAGATAGAAATCAAAAAACTACTCGTTTCGTCACTCATAGAAAACCCAAACATAGACGCTATTGGTTCTGAAGTACCCTTTCTATTTGGTAGGCGCAGAGCTGACGTCATATCTATTTCAAACTCTATAGTCACGGGGTACGAAGTAAAAAGTGAGAACGACAACGTAAGCGTGCTCGCGAAGCAACTTAAAGACTATCGCCTTTACTTTGATGCCATTGTGGTTGTGTGCGAGCCTGGAAATATTAAAAAAGTTAGAGCTGTTATGCCACAGTGGGCTGGTTTATATGTCGTCACTGAAGACTCCTTAAAGACGCTAAGAAGCCCCAAAACTTTTAAAATGCAGAATAAAATGGCCCTCCTTAGTACGCTCACAAGTATGCAGTTGAGAAGTGTTAGCAAGCCCTCAATCAATGTTTCTAATTCTAATCATGAACTATGCCAACTACTGACAAAATCAAAAAAATTCTCAGAAATTAAATCTCTTTCCCGTAGTAGTTTAAAGAATAGATACCAGCTACCAACACAGATTCTTCGCAAGGAAAGCTTCAAGCGACTAAATTCTGATGATTTAATTACTATAACCAAGCCTCAAAGTTCAGCGTTCAGGAAGAGCTAGTTCCTCTATTCGCCTTTTTGTTTTCATATTAATATAGTAATCCACTCGAACAGATATCCAATAAGCAGGGCTGATGCCATTTGGCAAATCTTGGCTTGCTGAACGAATCTCGTGATTCGACCACCATCCATTCTCTCCTTGATATCGCGCATCCTTCAACATTTGTCTCGCACATTTAGGATAACTACCATCGTCACGCCGATATCTTTTATACACAAACCTATTGCAGTCTTCCGTCACGATATCTACTCTTGGTACAAATGTTCCGCCACGCATTTCTATTTGTTCAGTATTAATAGATGCATAGTCGCCGCACTCAACGGCTGGACACGACTCTTTTACTGCTAGATAAATACCCTCTTCGAGTATAGCAAAGTCACCTTCTGCATCGTGACCGCCTAAAGCTTTAACATCTGAGGGAAAAGAAGAAGACGCGACAACAATACTTTCAAGTCTATCAAATAGTTGCTCCACAGCTTCGCAGGAATCAGTAAGAGAGCCGATTACTTTTGCACAGTCGGCCTCAGTTACATGACCAGCATCAAAAATGAGAATCAACTTGCAGCGTTCGTCCATCGCTTCGACTACAGGGTGCAAATAGACAAGAATATCACCTGCATCTAGGTCATGAGGGAGACGAAGAGCTAGTTTTGTTTTTATTTGAGATATTTTTTTAACAAACTTTGATACTTCTTCTGAAAACCCACTTTCGTCTTCGTAAATATGAACTGTTGGGATGATATTAAGATTACGGTAGTTTTCTACTATAAAATAAAACCAATCGCCAAACCCGTGATAAGGAGACAGAAGTTGGTTTATTTGAGAGTTAGAATAAGTCTCATCTGTCGATAGGTCTAAAATAAACTCTTTATCACCCTGAATTTCTTCAATAACTTTCATTCTTCTGTGAATGTCGCCATCTGGCACTTTTGTGGTTTTTCTAGACTTAGTTAATTCATAAATTGGACAAATATGTTGCAATACCCCATCGGACAAATGTTTCATAGCCCTTAGCTCAGCGTCTCTAGTTTTTAGGATTGGGTAGTAAAGCTTTTTCATAAACCGTGCCCAGTATACCCCAACTGCTTAGCTCTAACTCTTGCAGCAATGGTAGAAACTTGGAAATATTCTGCCACTGCCTCTGCCGAAGTCGATGTGTTTTGAACAAAATCATCAAACTTATTCTTTGGCATCAAAAGCTCGGCTGCGAAGTTATTCGCTTCAGATTCCATTTGATTTGATTCAGCGTTCCGAAAAAAGTTGGTATCATGAAAACGCGATGAGATCGGCGAATGTTTTATAAAATGCCCAAGCTCGTGCGCCATTGTAAATCGCTGCCTGTGTGGATGATGAAGAGAATTAATTGTCATTATCCATCGATTTTCTTTCTCACACATCTCTAAAGAGCCAGAATCATCCCCTTCCATTGGTTCATACCGAACAGCTATACCTAATTCATGCGCTAGCTCGGCAATATTTAATGGCTCGGTGTTAATACCTTTTTCTTCAGCATATCGCAGCAAATCCTCTGACGTATGAAAATCGGGTTGTGTGGTCTCCGCTCTCGTCTTTACGCGTCCCTTTCTTACAAAAGCCATTTACTACTCCTCCTTCTTAAAACTAAAGTTTTTACCATCACTCTCAGAAGTGTCTTTTTCTGCAACTGCTTTTGCAATAATACGCATTTGCCTTGATAGCTCTGTTAACTTGCGTTCGCTGTTATCTTGGTCATACTGCAATTGATAAATCTTGCTCGCAGCTTCGGCAAAGTCCTTAGCGAAATTCTCCATATCTGATTGGGCACTTTTCAAGTAAGACACAGCTTTCGCTTCAAGCTCTTCCCTGAGCTGCTTTTCAAATTCCGCACCAGACAGATATTCCTTGAGTTGTTTTTTTATATTCTGCTCAGCTTTCTCTTCTGTATTTGTTTTGATATACCAAACGGAAAGCGCAGCAATCAAGGAGTTTAAGAAAACCAAAACTGAGATAACGAGCTCATAGATATCGTTTTGGACGAGTGAGACTAACCCTTTAGCTGTCTCGTCAGTCAGTTTTAAACTTGGAGTTAAATATTCTGCATATGAGCCTACAGGCTCTACTAAATAGATAAATAATGAAAGTATAAAGATAGCAATTATCAGAGACATCATTAACGGTGACGCCCAACTTAGAATTGCGATTCGAGATTTTTCCATTTTAAGGATCTTTCCCCTCCGATTGGGATGCATATAATTATACTACATTGCAGCTATGACCTAGTCCATTTATATACTCCTCAACGTTTAATCATGAGTTGTGCACCTACTATTTAAACAAATTGGGTTAAAAAACTGACATTGTTTTTCAAAGAACCATCAACTTTTAGCTTTGTAGTCGATTACTGTCGATTTTCGAGAGCTCCTCCAGATTGAAAGTATTTCTACAAATGTCTTTTTAATACAATAAGAATATCTGCTTCTAGCAGAGTCATTTCATCAATTAGCTCTTCGTCTGTAAAAGCAGAAAACCTTGGGTCTCTCCTAACATCAAAAAGAGGTTTTGCTCTCGAAACGAAGCGTCTAAATGCTTCTGCACCATCAATGTCGGATGTATAAGCAAGGTAGGTATCTGCGACAATAGCTTTCACTTCATTAGCGCATGAACATTCCATGTCAAAAACCTATTTAAGAAAACAATACGAGTAAACCTAACTGACTTTCATCGAAGAAGTAACTGGACTAGCGCACGGTTGTTCTATTTTTCATAATGACTCTTCCGTCATGCTTCGTGGGCTAATTACCTGTGCAAGCTTTTCGCATTCTGTTGATGACTCTTTTTTCGCTGGGAATAAGTAGAAGACCATATTTATCGATGACGTCCATAAATCGCTCTATGTACTCGCATCGGTAAGCATGATTTGGTGGTAACCACTCGTCTAAACCTTTAGCCCCCTTCTGTCGATTGAGTGACGCTTTGACCAACAAGAGGTTGTCAGAATCATTTGCAAATGCTTGCCGTTTATCTCGGGGCCATTTGTCACCACCATGACCGTGCGCAAATTTAAGCGGTACGATGTGATCAAGGTCAAGCGCACCAGAATCGCTAAATACATCCCCAGAATACGGGTCATACCATTCACCGACGGCAACTTGGCATCCTCTATCGGTTTTAAACATGACAGGAATGTTAGACGTTGATATCAACATTTCATGGCGTGTATTCTGACAATCACTATCATCATCAATCCAATGCGGCCAATCGGCCCTGTCATAGTCAGAGGTGAAGGCCCTACCTTCGTTTAACGCCTCTTTTTCAGCCTGCTGATATGCCGATTTTCCTTTGGGTAATCGACCACCGCTTTCAAGACAAGCTTCAATAGTACTAAAGGCTTCGAAATTCTTGGTTCGATTGTAAGATGCGCTCGACGTGTCATGACATATACCAGAATTGCTTTTTTTTACTTGGGTATTAGCACCACTGGGAAATGCGCATGCAAATATAAACAAACTCAGAAGAATGAGTGTTGGTGTATTGCGATTCATGATTGCCTTGTTTTAATCTCTTTTACATTAACGTTATATTGCCTAGGTTATTAATTATTATCACCTTTAAATGAGTTCCTGATTTTTCCGATATTGGTAATGCCAGAACGGGACAGGCTAGTCGGGTTGAAAAAATTTCCCTCTTTGTACTTTACGAGTCTCGCGACAACAGGCGCAGCAATTAATAGGAACATCGTTGCAAATGCCCTTGCGCTGCGTCGCGATTCTGCGTTTTTTCCTGGAGGTGAGAGTAACCACCATATCGCCAACATCGTAAGCGTGCCCCAAAACACTTTCGTCACAAACACAACAGGAAACATTCCTCTAACACCCGATTTCCATGTGTACTGAAGGACTCCCAACAAACATGCTAAAACCGCGATGCCGGACAATATAAAATACAGGTCTACAGAAAAATTGAAAATCATCCAGACGAAGCCAATTGCAGCTGGTGAGGCAATCATGCCAAAACACAATGCTAGGTCATCGAAGTTGTAAAATACCGTTGTATTTTGCCTGAACCCACTTATGGTTCCCCAAAGAACAATGACCAACATTACGATGATAATAGCGTCATACTGCTCAGAGCTGATTGATTTTAGTCCTGTTTCATCTTTGATTGTTTCCGCTTTATCTTGTACCGCTTCTGGCAGCGTTTGTTGGTTTTGATTTGTTTGCGCAGTAACGTTTGGCGACAAAAAACACAACATAATTACAGAGACAATTACGTAAGCTAATCGACACCTCATAGCTGAATTTCCTTATTTTTTAGTACTGCTTTAAAATCTTCAACCTGAATCGTAGTTAATGCCAACTCGGTGTTTGCGTTTTCAGTAATGATACGATTTGATTGATGAATTATGGCTCGTTCGAACAGATTTCTCGCAAGGCGACCGTTCGCGAAGTTCTTTTTCTTTCTGCTAATGGCGATGTTGTAAACTTTAGTTAGGAACTGTCTCGCATTATCATCAAGCACGTACCCGCTCTGTTTGCAGATAAGGTCAGAGATAGATAAAAGCTCGTTGGCGTTATAGTCAGGGAAGTCGATAAAACGGTTGAAACGCGATGCAAGCCCTGGGTTTACTTGAAGCATTGCGTTCATTTCTTTTTGGTAGCCAGCCATAATAACTACCAAATCGTCACGACGGTCTTCCATGAGTTTAAGCAATGTTGCTATGGCTTCCTCGCCATACTGGTCTCGGTCGTCTTTTACTAATGCATACGCTTCATCTATGAATAGTACGCCGCCCGTTGCCTCATCTACTATATCAGTTACCTTGATACCTGTTTGCCCCACAAACCCCGCGACTAGTCCCGAACGGTCAGTTTCTACCATGTGACCTTTGGACAACACACCTAATGTGCCTAAGATACTAGCAATCTGACGAGCGATGGTCGTCTTACCTGTGCCCGGATTCCCTGTTAATACCATATGAAGGCTTATAGATAACTCAGGTAAATCATGTTCACGCCTAATTTTTTGTACCTTAACAAGGTTAATAAGACTTTTGATTTCTTTTTTAACCGCGCCTAAACCGATAAAAGCATCTAACTCCTCCATAAGAGTTTCAAGTGCCTTATGGCTGGCTTTGACATCTTCTACCTTGGCCCATTCTTCAGGGTTTTCCACATCACGTCTTGCACAAGGACGGTTATCTTTTAAATAGCCTTCATAACCCAACTTTCCCTGTTCATCATAAACTTTACCCTTACCATGCAGTTTATTATCTACCCATGTTCCTTCACTGAACTTGATTCCGTTTGGAAAATAAGCAGTGCCTTCACCTTCAAAATCACCCTCCGCAAATTCACCGACATAAAGTAAGTGCCCTTCCTCCGCGAACAAAACGCCTTTACCGTGAAACTGCTGCGTGACTGGGTGTACCGTGCCGATGTATTCAATGTTGCCATTGTCGTAGAAAAACTGAACGCGTTCTAAGTCACTCATAATGCGCTACTCTACTCCTAACAGCTCGCTAAGACATTGGTCTAGTTCAAATAAACCCTGTTTGACTTCGTGATGGTCCTGTTCTACGTCGTCGGTAAGCTCTATCACCTTCTCGATGACAATGATGCTTTTATATGCATGCGCATGAACGTCGATCTCATACTGTGATGCCACCGCTTCCATCTCGCTACAAATGTCGTTTAACGCACGGTGTGCCTTTCGTCTTCCACTGGCGTACTGCATCATGATGTTGTCACCATCCTCGACAGTAATTTCACAAACAAGTGACATCGTATCTGGATAATCGTAGATTCTTGCAGTATCCGAAATCGCGAATGAAAATGCCGCGTTTGAGTAATTTGTTGTTTTTGCTTTTGACATGATTTTAAATCGTGTCGTATCACCGTCTCGTTTGATTTTACTCTGGGACAGTGTTGGTATAGTTAGGAAGTTGAATGTCTCTTGGGTTATATCGTCAAGTAGCGCACCAAAATATGAAGAAATAGCATTTTTCCTATCTTCGTCCGTACCTGCTCGTGAGCTCGAATATGAAGAGTCATCATCGTCTACCGAGGTTAATTGAAGTCCTTGTGCGATGCGCTTAACTTTGTGCATTTCAGCGTCGTCAAAATCTCCACTTCCATCCTCATCAACAACATTGGCTAACAGCGTTAAAAAAGCTTCTGGCTGTTTGTTATCGGCTTCAGCGCGTTCTATTAGTCGAATGAACTCTGTGAGATGCGGATCTTCTTCGTGGTTATCCCAATCTAGTGAGTCAAGCAATAAAAAATCTAAGCTCTCGGTGCGATATATAAGTGAAAAGAGTGGCTCGTAAGCAATCTGAAAGCACGTAAATCCGAATAAAAGTAACTGGTTGTGCTCGTCTCCATCTAAATCAAGCTTGTCTTCAGACATATCGAGATTGTGTGAAATGCTCATCAACGACAACACATTAATTAATCGCTTAATACTTCTGGGGTTGGTACCTATACTGGTAATAAGTAGATTCGCACATGTCGTTAATCCTTCATCAGACATGCCATTGCCGTAGTTTGAACGTTCTAACAAGCGAGTGAGGTACGTTTTGATGTGTGCACCGTAGGTCACAGTTGGCATTTGAAAAGGAAGTTGAATAATCTTATCAAAAAAACTTCGCCCTTCGGCATCTACTTCATCGGTGCCAAATTTAGCACTTACGCCCTTTTTAACCACACTTATATCAAGTGCCAACACAAACACACATTTGGGAATATCGACAAATAACTTAAGCGTCTCAAGTAACTCAATAGCACTTTCAGGGCGAATGCGATCTAAATCATCAATAAAGATAACGATGCGGTTAAGCCCCTCATCCACGCATATTTTCTCAACATACATCGTCAAGTCGCGTTTTAGGTTCGATAGTGCATCAGACAATGCCAAGGTATTGGTATTTCCTACACCACCTTGTTTCCGCGCTTCGTCGTAAACCTCCGTAGCAATACCACCAGTTGCAGCATAGGCAACTCCGCGACCTGCGGCAAATAGAAAGGGTTTAAGGGTATTTAATGAGCCTTGAACCTTCTTCAGCATGTCAGAACTTTTTTCATCAAGCCGCTGTTTAAGCTGTCGCGTTAAGCTTTCCAAGAAGATGAGCGGCAACAATGAACTATTCGAAGAGAATTGCGAATACTGCCATGTATTGAACCAGAATGAGCCGACCTTCACTGTTTCGTCAGTGGCAAGTGTCGATTCAATTAAGCGCATCATACTTGTTTTACCTGTACCCCAGTCGCCTTGAATAGCGATAGTCATGGGCGTACCGCACTGCACGATGAACTGGGTGAGTGCTAGCGCATAGCGTGTGAGACCTAACATTTCATCCTTAAAGTCACTGCCTTCACCTAGCGGAATATCTTGTACAGCGTGGGGGATAGTGTGCATGAGCATCGTCCTCTGATGAACTGAGAATGTTGCGTTCGAGCGCAATTCTTGCGTCAAACAATTCACACACAAACTTAACACAATATCTGAAAATCAGATATCTAAAATTCAGATATAGAGTGACTGTCCGCCAATTAATGAGACGCGGATATGTCAAAGACACTGTATACACGCGAACACGATATTTTGTTGAAAGTTATCAGAGCGACCAGAGCAAAATCAGGGCTTACACAAGCTCAATGTTCGGCTGCGCTTGGTCGCCCCCAATCCTTCATAAGCGATGTCGAGCGTGGAGTAAGAAGACTAGATATTATTCAGCTAAGAGAACTGTGTCATGTCCTCAATGTTTCACTGCCGACTTTCGTAAAACTTTTAGAAGAAGAAATACGAAGAGGCTAGCTTGACGATGCTTTGTTATATAACAAGCAAATTACTGCGTTGAAGCAATTTGAAATAGTTGTTTTTAATCCATTAACATGGGGCTATTTCTGGGTTTTATCTTGGCGAGTCTGATTGTCTTCACGCGTATAGCCAGTAATTATTTTCTAATTTTTTACATCGAGTAAGTTGACTCGATCTATTATTAAGAAAACGCACTAGCAAAGATGAGGCTCTTTTAGAGAAGCAAAAAGACATTGGACTTTCCAACTGCAAAGAGGCTGACGTTATGTGATCATTATAATATGCCTTCTATCGTTAAGCTGGCACTCGGGATTTAACTTAAAAGTAAGGAATCCATTCCTAACTAGATTAGTCTAGATTGTTGTTTACGTTTTTATCAGGGTTGGATACGGGCGTTTTAATACCGTTGATTACTCGGACATGGTAATTTTCGTAATTGCCAGATTCAATTTGCCGAACAAATTGGCTTCTAGTCATATCCTGATTTGTGAAGTTATCGTGGAAAGTCGTATTACGACCAGTGGAGTTTTCATTTGTAGTTGTTACACGCTTTCTGCCCATATGTCACCTCTGGCTTGGTTGTATTCCTGCTTATAAATTGTACAGCCCCCTTAACTGTTTGTATATACAGTTCTGTTTTTTTATATAGTTTTTTGGTGTGTATTATTAGGAGAACATAAAATGTTTAAGGATTTACAGAAAGCACTAAAAAGGCTTGAGCAAACGAAGCACGTTTCAATTCCAATTGATCCAGATGAAAAAGGTTTTATTGATAAACAATGCCCGTCTGAAGAGTGCGAGTTTCTTTTCAAGGTTCATCAAGATGATTGGGCCAACACAGTTAAGAGCGAGGCTGTATGGTGTCCTTTTTGTCGTCACGAAGCACCTAAGGAGCAGTGGTATTCGATTGAGCAAGTAAAGCATAGTAAATCCGAAGTTGAATCAATGATAAAAGGCGAAATTCATAATGCTATGCTATCTGATGCGCAACGATTTAATCGTAGACAGCCCACAGGTGGCTTTATTTCTATGTCTATGAAGGTGAGTGGAGGTAAAAAAAGGACGCAACCTATCCCCGCTAAAGCAGCAGAGGCTATGAAGCTAGAGATAACCTGCGAAGAATGTGATACGAGGTTTTCTGTAATTGGGAGTGCCTATTTTTGCCCTTGTTGTGGGCATAACTCCGTTGTAAGAATGTTTAGCGATTCCTTGAGAAAAATAAAAGCTAAGGTTGATAACGTATCTATTGTTCGAAATGCACTCGTTGAGGCTGCTGGAAAGGATGAAGCGGAAATCACCAGCAGGTCCATGATTGAGTCCTGTATCATTGATGGTGTCGTTGCATTTCAGAAGTATTGCGAAGGACGTTATGAACCGTATGGTAACCCCCCGTTTAATGCATTTCAGAGGCTAAAACAGGGAAGCGAACTTTGGGAAAGTGCAGTAGGTTCAGGATATTCTGATTGGTTGACGCCACAGGAGCTCTCTAAATTACACATATTATTTCAGAAGAGGCATATTCTGTCCCATAATGAGGGGATAGTGGACCAATCGTATATCAACAAATCAGGCGATATCTCGTATAAATTAGACCAAAGAATCGTGGTATCCCCAACTGACATAAATATGCTTTTATCGTGTTTAGCAAAGCTTTCATCTTCAATTGAAGGAGCTGTCACCTAAACTTCACACAATAATTGGCTTATGAGAACATTGCCGTTACTAATTTGACCTAACTAAAGTTTGTTAAAGGCCAATCAAAGTACTAGCGAGACTGGTTAATAACTTGCGAAATTGTGATTCGATCTTTCCCTTATCAGTGATACATTCATGCCTCAATACCGCTTTTTTCTTCTCCGGCTCCAGCGTCTTAAAAACAGCGTGTAGGCCGTTGCGGAGCACCTCTAGTTTTTCACTATCGTTGAGTTCTACGAAAAAAGTAGGTTTCATCACTCTGATACCTCGGAATGCTTCTGAGATAGTACCTATACTTTGCAAAGAAAGGGTCTTTCTTTTTTCATTACTTTGACTGTGCCCATTGAATACTCTTTCAAGGCGAACAGTGCCATGGATATCTTTTAACTGGTTGTAGCTACAATCTTGGTTCTTGATCCTACAAACCCTAGCTGGGATGTCGTAGCTTTTAAATGGGTTAGAATTGCGTGAACCATACCTTTCAAATTCGCACCAAATACCGTTGCCGTCATCACGTCTACGGAACGTAACGCTGGCTCTAGAATCGCATAATACGTGTACAAATAGCTTTGGTATTCGGTATAAATCGATTGCTCGCTCTATCACATTTAAGAATGCGCTAGATACGACTTCCTGATATCTACTCTTTCCAAGTGCTGTCTTTAATAACGTAAAGAATTGGATCAACTGCTCTTCCGACAACTTAGTGGGGTTAAACGATACTTTTATTCGCCTTGCTATCATGATGGGCTCATAGAGCAAAACGACTTTAACGCCAGATCTAAAAATGACAGATAATCTTTTGGCATACTTGGAAAGGTATCTTTGTTGTCTTGTGGCTGTCCTATTCCGAAGTTCATACGAGTCAGAAACACTTGCGCTAAACCTCTTCAATGTCGTAAATATGGATGTCTGCTCCGCCTCAGTAACATCAATTGTCAGCTCAATTTTGTCTAGCAGACAGTTTGCAGTTTGTTTGCCTGATAACTGTTTATGGAGCCTATATCCATATTTACGTAGTAGTTTCTTATTGTTGAGAATATCCAGTAATGCTTGTTCGTTAACAGCCTTTGATTGCCCACTGTCACTATATAAATTATTAAGAATAGTTACTTGTTGAGATACTACATTAAGTAAATGACTGGTCATAAATTTGATCCTTGTATTAAAAGATCAAATTAGTATTGTCATTGATTTTATTAGTAAAATTTGTCGCGAAATCGCGACAAACAAGTCACTCAATTTTGATTAAAGACAATCTTATTCCCCGTCTGTCTCCATGTTTCTCTTTATTAGCTGGCATGTCGAATTGGTAATTGTACAAACCTGCTTCTGAAATTCTTTTTAAAGCCAAGCTCATAGCACCTTTAGTAGGCACAGATTCCCTTCCAGAATAATCAGCAACTTTCTCCGCCAACGTGTGCAAATCTTTATAAAACTGAGATTTAAGCGATTTTGTCGTACCCCTAGTAATGAGAAATAAAGCGATATCAACAGACAATTTAGAAAAACTCTTTGTCTTATCATTACTTGCTTTCAGGACAGACTCTATCATCTTTCCCCTAGTTCCTGATTGAAATTGCCGTGCCTTTCTTGTCACTACCCGTTCCTCCACAGATCAAATGAGTCCAAAGTTTACAAAGTACTTTGAATTAATGGAAGGTTTTAAAAATAAAAACCTTAGTCCTATTAAATGGTTTTTAATATGAAAACTTTAAATTCCTAAAGATTACATAAATAAAGGTATTGACATTAATGCTATTGTTGATCAAGAATTTAATTATTGTTTTCATTTTGGGTTGTAAGTATGGGTGAGAGGAGAAGGAAAAGGATAAAAATCGCGGAGAAGCTAACTAGACTAATTGCGTTTGGTAGTTACCCAGATAATTGCAAGGCTGCGGTGGAGTTCGACAATAAGGAAATGTGGAGGCTAATGGGTTATGAAAGCTTAGTGCAATGGAGAATTAAAGAAATGCCTCGTGAGAAAGAAAGGGCATTCAAGATATTTGATGCAGGCCATGTTCAAGCTCATTTGATAGGAGAAGAACGAATCGGTTTTTTTGATTTTCATAGCGCAGTTGCCTTATCAGAATGCTCTACTGTTGATATCTTAAATAAAGTAATTGAGAGTTTAGGAGGACTAAAAAAAGCTTCAAAATGCACACCAAAAAGGATCAGAGATATTACAAAGTCACTGTATCCAGTGTTGTATCGAAGAAGAGAGATTGAAGAGGTCGAAAAGGCGGAGTACTTGCGAATTCGTAAAGGACGGCAAATCCGCATGATGTTTGATGAGCTCTCACTACCCGAACAATATGAGTTTTTTCATGAAAGGTGGACGAAATTTGTCGAAGGAGAAATTCCTGAAGCTTTGAGGGCGTATGTTCGGATCATCGAATTAGCCATTGGGCAAGCAAACATGTTCCATAGAGTAGTAATGCAAGGTGTAAACGAAGCGAACGATCCAACATTGTATCTCTTTCGTGATATCAATACTGAAATAGAGTTTGAGGACTTTGAAGACGATCCAGACTTTGATCCATACACAGAACGAACCGATTTTAATAACGACTTAGAGGATGACTGAACAGCAAAATCATACCAAAAACACAGAAAATGCTTTTACTGCATTAAATCAAAAGCAACTTAAAGAGTTGCAGACGGAAACATCTAAACAAATAAATGAAAGACTTGAGAAGATTGCCTCTGAGCAGCCTAATAGACGGATTACTTGTTACTGTGCATTAGAGTTAAATTGGTATAAAACAGTTGGGGCTCTGGACAGAACCACTTTTATCGAATGGCACTTTCCTATATCAAGGCAGGAGGTTTATAAGGAGAAGCGTCGTGCATCGACTGAGCTAGTCATATTTGATGGCGATTTTAGTAAGGTTGGTTCGATAAAGGCTAGCGACTTGGACTTATTACATAAAGAAGCTGAAGATACTTTCTCCCACACCTTAGATAAACATGCCTTTTACAAAGGAGTGTGGGCTAATGTCCTCGAACATAAAAAAGTCGGAAAGAGACGAACTCAAACAGTGAATTTTTTGACCTGTATTAAGAAATACCTTCTGGACGAAAAAAATATCGGCTCTAAACTCACGGAGTCTGAACAAAAAAAATATATTGAGGCTAATGCGTCCGCGCCGCAATCCTCCGCTAGTGATGCTGAATCTCCTGTCTCTTCTAAGGGAGGAGCATCGATGCCTAAGGAAGGCAAAACCAAAGCCAAGGTGATATCCAATTCACAAAAAGATAAACCTATCGGTACACCGGGGCAGAATACAAAAGGAAAGTATAACGAAGTTGACAAACTTAAGATTTTTGAACAAATAGAAAAACTTTCTAATCAGGTCAGCAATAAAGACAAAATCTTTTGGGTGCAGAAATGGGTAAGTGATTTACTTCTAAGCGGCACCGCATTGCACATAATTCTGGCAAAGTACCAGAAAAGCACAAGTTCAGGAAAATTTAAGAAACAACTAAAACGCTCGATAAGGGAAGCTTGTCATCGTTAGACTGTATAAAATTAAATCTGCACTAAATAGGTCAAAAATAGCGGCAGGAATTACCTGAATTAGGCGTTACATTGTGGATATGGCTGTGGTCCAGCAGCCACCTATTTCCCACTCAAAAACGCTTATTCAGGAGGTTTCTATGGATGCTCAGTGTCCGTATGCGCTGTATTTGGCTAGGTTGTCACAAAATAGCAAGCGGTCAATTCAGGCTCAGTTAGAAGGTATTGCTGTTGTCATGGGTTGGTCGCTTGTTGATTTACCCGCCAAGCTTGCTTGCGTCGATTATGCGCAGGCGCTTTCCATTCAAAACACCCTTCTACGTGAAGGCTTTGCGCCACGTAGTATCAACCGAGCAATGATGGCGATACGCGGTGTTGTGAAAGCTGCCGTTATTACCAACCAAGTCGACCAACAGCATTATCTCAACCTTCAATCTGTTCCTAAGGTAAAGCATGGCCAGCATGCCGGTACACCGCTTACGGTGCATCAAGTAAGAAAGTTGTTCCGACTGCTGGCACAAAACCGCACACCGTTGGGACTGCGCAACTATGCCATCTTTGCTGTGATGCTAGGATGTGGTCTGCGCAGAAGCGAAGTCGCTGACCTGAACTTTGCGCACTATGACCGAGAAAAGCGAACGCTGTTTGTGGCACATGGCAAAGGCAATAAGTCACGAACTGTTTATCTGCCTGACTGGGTGCAAGTCACTATTGAAGATTGGGTAGAGGTGCGTAGCGACGAGGCTGGCTACCTATTTTGTACGGTAAAACGCGGTGGTCACGCACATACCGGCAATCCTATTAACGGTGAATTGGTTTACTCGCTCGTTAAACGGTATTTCAAAGAGTTAGGTTTACCCACAGTCACACCTCATGACTTACGCCGAACCTATATCACCCGACTGTTAGACCAAGGCGCAGACCTAAACACAGTCCGGCAAATGGCAGGGCACTCGGATATCTCAACCACCGTCATTTACGACAAGCGTGATGATAAAACGATGCGCAAGGCAGCAGATGAGCTTAGTTATGGTGATGCAGGTCTGCTGCTATGACATCGCGCAATATGGTATCCAGCGCATTGCCTGCACTAGGCTCGAAGCTGGCTTTACGACTATTGGACGTGACACCATCACACGTTGACTTTGACTGGCCTGCAACGCTGCCTAAAGTGATAGACAAACATGTTCGCCTTGCCAAGATGTTGAAGAAGCAGGACGTCAAAAAGGTACTGTTATCAAGTCTTACTCTGTCGTCAGAAGAACTACGGTTATCAAGAAACGTTGATAAGGTGTGTGAGCTGTTTGGCCTACCACATCCATGCGGCGAGATAATGCTGTTCACGATGCTTTTATCCATCAATGAAGGCTTCGCGAAGCTTTACTCTGACATGGAATTTACCGTCCAGCGTCTGACTAACCAGCGCATCTTATGCCACATGTTCGAGTCGCGTATCGAAGCATTACATGATGCACAGTCACAGCTGTTCGAACTCGGTTTTGTCGACAGCATGGACATCGACAATTTATCGACCTTGGGTCTGCCGTACTTTCTTCGAAACGCGTTATTGACGACAACGATAAGCACAAAAGAGCAGTTGCTAGCACCGTTGATGACGAGCAGCCCAAATGCACAGTTCGGGCTCAAAGACTTTTCGCATATTAATCATGAATTGGTGAGTGATTACCTACATGCTGCAATTGATAAACAGTTATCGGGTGTTTCACTGCTGCTTTACGGCGAAAGCGGCAATGGTAAAACCGAGTTTGCCAGAACGCTCGCAAAAGTCACTCACCGTCATCTTATCGAGGTACATGCAAAAGACACCAAGCAGACGGTTACGCAGAATGAATTCGGTTATCCATTTGCCAGTGACGAACGCTTGCAAAGCCTAAAGCTGTTACAAACCTTATTGGGCGATAACAGCAATGCCATATTGTTAATCGATGAATGTGAAAGTCTGTTCGACCAAGCCGATACCCGATATACCAAAGAACGGCTTCAGCGGTTTATTGAGCAGACCCAAGTGCCGTGCATCTGGATAACGAATTATATCAACTGGCTAGAGCCGAGCTATATTCGACGGTTCAAGCTGGTGATGGAAGTTACCGCACCGCCTGCATCACAGCTCGAGTCCATTATCCAAAAATCAAGTAAAGGCTTGCGTCTGTCCAAGACGTTCAAACATCAGTGGGCAAAGACAGATAACCTCACGCCAGCGGTCATCGATAATGCCTGCCATGTTGCCCATTTGGTAAATCACTCGGGGAACGATGCCGAAAAGACGGTAACCGAAGTGGCCGAGAACACCTTAATCGCATCTGGCCTATTGGAATCTGTTCCGCAATACCAAGGTGACATACCGTTTGATATAAGCCTGCTTAACATCAAAGGCCCTAAGTCGCGAATTCGCGACATCGAGAATGCGATTAAATGCGATGCGCCTATTCGTGTATTGCTCACCGGACCACCCGGTACAGGTAAAACGGCACTGGTCCATCACCTTGCTGAGATGCATGACAAGGCCATTATCCGTGTCTCTGCATCTGATGTGCTTAGCAAATACGTTGGTGAAAGCGAGCAACAGGTATCTGAGCTGTTTTATCGTGCCCATCGCGAACAGGCAATCTTGTTGTTGGATGAGGTCGATAGTCTGTTAGCAAGCAGGCAGCAATTGACTGCCCAACACGATGTACAACTGGTCAATGAACTGCTGACGCAACTAGAGTGCAATACACAGCCCGTGTTTGCTGCCACTAACTATGCAGCCAAGTTAGACCATGCAGTGCTTAGACGCTTTGATATCAAGCTTGAATGCACGTACTTGTCAGTTAAGCAACTGCACAAGCTTTACAAGCAAACGCTTGGCATACGCGCTCTCACGCAGTCTGAGGCCTCTACACTCAGTCAGCTTAAACATATTACGCCAGGTGATTTGGCAATCGTTGCCAGACACATGCGTTTTAACCCCAAGACGGACTACCGCAAACAGGCACTCTCACTGCTTGTTGAGGAAAACCGTCGCAAACAACCTAAAACCCCAATCGGCTTTATAGCCAACTAAACCAACCTAGAAGGTATACAACATGACTACATCAGTATTGAGTTCGCTCAAGGTTATCGCTCGTCCTAAAATCGAGCCAAAACCACCGGTTCTTGGCAAACGTCTCAGGCTTATTGAAAAGCTGGAGCAGCAAAAAGAGATGGCTGTCTGCATGATAGAGAACCGCCGTTTCGAAGCCTTTCGGGATAAAAAAGTCAAAAATCCCGAAACAGGCGAAGTCACCGTTCAACGTCGACCTACCAGCGTTAGGCCGTGGTATTACGACAGTGACGACCACTACTATTTGGAAGTCAAAGTGAACAACAAGCCCATCGATATACAAAAAGGTAAACCGGCCATTGATGTCGGTGATAAGGCCAAACTGCCTGAGGTGATTGACACCATCATCAAAGCGACAGAGTCCGGTGAGCTGGATGATTTCTTACTTAAACCTGCTGTGCCGAAGAAGGCTAAGCAATAGAGAGTAGAAAGCGGATAACAAAACGAGCCTTATCCGCTTTTATTCATTTAGCAATAAGGTATTGCCGCAAAGATAGGTGCTTGGCTTATCTGCATACTAATAAATTAGTGTTCTTCCAACGAATCTAGCGCCCAAAGGCGCACATCACATCCATTCTATATATTCGAGGTATTTTATGCGTATTCATTACGATGGACTGGCGTTGCCCGTCTCAACAAAATTTGTTCATGAAATTGATAATCTGTTAAGAAATAACCAACAGCACAGCGAGGCGGTTACTCTTAATTTTCGAGATCCCAACTATTGTGCCAAAAGAGGGGGCTTTCATCCGGTCGAGATAAGGCTCGAACAACGCGACAACATGTGGCATATCTGCTACATCACCGATTTTGCTTACATCGGTAGTGGACCTTATGCGGAACTGACTAAAGAGCTCGACTTCGATTTCCAATCAGGTGTCTTTCAAAACCTCTTCGGTGTGTTTCCTATCGAACAGGCAAAAGACATGTATCAAATATGGGAAGGCAACTTTTTGTATTACTTGCTTGAATTAGAGGCCTTCACTGTGAGTATTTCCGAATAAACCCAGTGGCATTTCTGAAAACTGTAAACAGTTAGGGAATGATTAAACACAGTAAGGACAGGATTATGCCAAGAGGTTTTGACGATATAAAACTTTCCCGTAGACATGCAGCTTATGTTGTTTTCGAAGGTGTTAAGCCTGGGATTTACACCACTTGGGAAAAGACGGAAGCGCAAGTAAAAGGTTATCGCAACAATAAATACAAAGGCTTTCCGAGCCTCGAAAAGGCAGGGCGTGCTTACCATCGTTATCTAAAGGAAAAGAAAGCGATGTCTAAACCGAAAGCCAAACCCAAAGAACAGAAACCCATCAAACGGTCAGCCGTTATCGATGATGACCTTCCGCCTTGGGATATCGATTAGCCTAAGATGTTGCGAAGATGGGGCGGTACAGAATGATTTGTGTCGTCCCTTTTCCTTTTTGTCTCGTCATTTCAAAGACGGTCGACAGACTTGAAATAATATCGGTAACTTTTGCTGCACCATAAGTTCTTGGGTCAAAGTCAGGCTTCGCACGTTTTAGGAAGCTGCCAGCTGGGCCCGCATTCACCCATCCATCGTCATTTTGATAAAGCTCCCATGCTTTAAGAAGTGCCGGTATTAACTCCTCTGCACCATTGGAAGTATTAGTTCCTGTTTGCTTGGACTTTCCTGTTTTAGATACTTTTCCGGCTTCAAGGTTTTCCGTAAAGATAAAGTCATCACAGGCATTCCTGAACGACACTGGCGTTTTCTTTTCACCTACACCAAAGACAAACTTCTCTGACTCTCTCAAACGTGACGCAAGCTTGGTAAAGTCGCTGTCACTGGACACCAATGCAAATGCATCGATTTTCTCTGAATAGAGCAAATCCATAGCATCAATGATCATCGACGCATCCGTTGAGTTTTTACCTGTCGTATAGGCAAATTGTTGAATAGGCTGGATGGCTAACTCATTGAGTGACGTTTTCCAGTTCTTAAGGGCTTCAACAGACCAATCACCATAGGCACGCTTGATAAGCACATGACCGTGCGCTGATATCTCATCCAAAATGGCAGATAACTTCGATAGTTGGGCGTTATCAGCATCAATAAGTACCGCTACTTTTTTATGAACATCCAAGTCTTTCATCTATTTTCCTTAAAATAATTCTTCGGTGTAACGGCATTTTGGAAAGGTAGAACAACCCAAGAAGGCGTTTCCAGCATGAGCGCCACGTTTTGCTTGCCGTTCTACAAGCTCATTGCCACACCTAGGGCAGACGTTTTGTTTAACCGTTTCTACTTTTGGTTCTGTTTGCACTTCATGAACAAGATAGAGCAGTTCATTTCCGTCAATGAGTGTCACTGGTTTATCAGAGGCGAAGTCTATCGCCTGTTGGGTGAATCTGCCTGAGCAGATGACGATAACCTTGTCTGCATTACTGGCGGTTAATACCCCAAACATCTCGCGTACCACACTGACACCAACTTTTTGTGCCTTCCATTGTTTGCACTGAACAAGCACACGCTCTTCGCCTTTCCTCAGTTCTAGGTCAATACCACCGTCAGCACCAAAACCACCTTCGGTTACTCGATAACCTTGTCTCCGATAGGCTTCTGCCACTAGCTCCTCAAAATTGCGCCAATGCAGCTGTCTAATGGTCTCAATACTCTTTTGCGCATCTAATTGCTTGGCTTTCCGACGCCCATTAAAAAACGAAAAAGGCGCGATGAATAATATGAACACTGCAAAATAAGGGGCAGGAATAGCGAGTGCTTTAAAGACCATGTTGATAAGCTGATTACCAGTTTCAACAGAAGGCAGTAGGTGGCCCATTACAACATAGATAATTGCTGCCGTTATAACCGAAACCCACCACGGCGCTTGGAAAAGAAGGTCCGCAAACGAAGTATTTTTTCTTGGCATAATTGAACATCCTTGTTAAATATCGAAAATATATTAACTCAGGCAATGCCTTGATTGGGTATTAATTCCAATCGTGTAGTATCGTTTAACAGTGAAATATTCATTCCTGACAGATAGGAGAGACAAACATGGACGTGTTTATCGGTATCGATGTCGCTTGTGCGAAAGGTAAATACCTGCCACTGGTGATTTGTACTCTAGAAAATGGGCGATTAGTGCCGTTTCCGTTAGCCAGCTACCCAATAAAACCACCGAGAGGTTTAGGCAACGCACGGACCTTGGATGACAGGGTTAATCAGGCATTTGCAGAAAATGTCGCCAGTTACATAGAAACGGTATGCGACGCATTCCATTTAAGCCCAATCCGAATAGGTATCGACTCACCGCTTCGGCCACGGGATAACCATCTTAATCGTAGATTTGCAGAGCAGGCGCTCGATAAGGCGGGTATTAGCTGTTACACCACACCTTCTGCCAATGACTTTAAGGTGATTAAAGCAAAAGGAATTGCACATCTTGAGGCGAGTAAGCCAATACAAAACCTACCACATACCCACCAAATCTTTATGCTGTTAGGTTTCGCCTTGAACGAGCGACTGAGTAAGGTTGCCGAATGTATAGAGGTCTATCCACACGCGACAGTGAAACAGTTAGGTGTCGCTGATATCCATAAAAGCAAAGGGAATCAGGCTGAGTTACAGCTGTCTGCCATGTCGCATTACACTGGTTGGCCTAAAACCGACGACGATTGGTCGCAAGCAGATAATATGTGCCTTGGACCAATGCACGATAGAGTGGATGCCTACAGTGCCGCATGGGTAGCAAGCTTGCCCGAACAGGAACGCATCTCATTTGGTGAGCCAGAAAAGGGTGATGCTATCTGGATACCAGACGTTAAGTCAATAAGCAGCGCAGCTTCCAATCTACCGACAAAGTCTAAACCCACAAAAAAGAAAAAGCAGCCTGTTTCCAACGTAGGACATAAGCGTTCTTGTCCTGCCTGTCATCAACATGAATTTAAACGCTGGCCTTTTGGGTGGGATGCACATGCCGCTTTCCGTTGTAATGGACTATCTGAAGCTTCCACGGAACTCCGAAAAGCGGAATTTAAGCGAAAGTATCTTCTTAAGAATTAAGTCAATGGAACTTTGGCAATAAGTACCGTAAGATTTTCATTTTAGTTAATTATGGAATCTTATGGGGATTGAGGACGTTATGATTGCGCGTCGCGACAAGGCGCAATCTAAAGGGAAACAAGTGGTACCTGATAGCTATCAGGGAGTATCTAAAGAACGCGTAAGGCGTGTACTTCTTGCTATAGACCAAGCTAACGATAATAAGATTGATGTTATCTTTTCACTTTTATGTGATGAACAAAGCTGGTATCCAAAAGCTGCGAAACAAGGATTGAGGTTCTGTGATGGAGCTTCAGTTGCTCACATAGGTACTCACGTCGGAATTCTTCAACGCGGTCGCAATATCAAACTAGATAGAGAAGGCAGGGATTATTGGTTAAAACCTTTTTGGGAAATAGGAGCAATAGAAAAGGTTTATTTAGATTCAAACGGTGAATTTCGGCCAGGGCATCCAGTAGCCAAAAGTGCAAACTCTGCTTATCGATTAGCCCCCGATTTCTTCGCAATTTTAAAGGCCACAGATGATGAGTGGCAATCGTTAGCTGATATCTGGATGAGTGAAGATGTAAAACGTGAGAGGCTTGCACTCCAAGCTGCTCAAGCTCAGGAAACCTCTGATCAAGTTGAAACTCCGCATAGTCGACTTATCAGGTTGAGCCACGAAGTTTATGCTGCGCGCTTCCTGAAAGATTATGAAGTCATTTATGTCGATGATGGAGATGGAGACAGAATCTCTGAAGCCGAGAGAGCGAAGCTGAGCTCAGCTGGATTGGAATTAACCATTGAAGATTCAATGCCAGATGTACTACTTTTAAACAGAGAAACTAATCATCTTTGGGTAATTGAGGCAGTCACAAGTGATGGTGAGGTAGATATACACAAAAAACAAAGTCTTGAATCTTTTGCTCGAAGGAATGGTAAATCTGGAGTCGGGTTTACAACGACTTATTTAACTTGGAAGAAAGCTGCATCTCGTCAGTCGGCCTTAAAAAATCTAGCTAACGGGACATATCTTTGGATAAGGGAAGATCCCTCAAGAAACTTACTAATTCAGCAATAGATTAAGACTGCCAATTAAGCCTCTAAGATTTGGTGGCACACCTTAGAGGCTGTCTATGAGCTGGTCAAATAAAACTTGGTCGAATAGTTCTACTTGTTGGGCAATAGACCGTAATTGGGCTTTCGTTGGATATCTTAATACTCGGAGATCTGTTGAGTTTACTTGCGTATGACCATTGAATTGCCGAAAGTATTTATCTACGGCAGTACTGTTTAAGTAAACCCACAACCCTTTTGCTATATCTTCTTCTAATGGTTCACCGTGAGAATGAAAGTAATTTGTTTTATTTTCAAAGCCTACATAATCAACAGGAGCAACATCGGGTGAATAAAGGCTTGCCACTATTCTCCTTTTTTCTTCTTTTGCAGTTAACCTTTTCGTAATCACATAAGTTCCGTTTGGAACCATTAATTTCTTTGTCGATTCATTCAACAAGATCGCATTGGGTTTCTTACAATTGGGTATCGGGAATTCAATCGCACCCTCCTTGAAATGCATTGGATAAATCAAAGGTACTGAGCAATCGTCCATATCATAGCGAAGGTTTTCTCTTGTTCGAAAATCTACGACTTTACCCGTGCTTGCTTCAATTCCTAAATCTTCAAGGGAACAGGGCATTCCTCCTATTCTTTTAGCAATAAACGCTTCTTCATCGTTGGTAACAATGTGAATAAAACGATTTGGATTGTGAGGGTTTACTACTTCCTTAAATTCTGCTCTTCGAATAGATGGTTTTGGATCGTCAGCACAAGTGCTAGATACAATATCGACAGCCCCTTGTTCTTCACCTTTGACTATGTGAAAGACTACGTTTTCTTGTAGCACTTTATCTTCTTTGAAAGCTTTTGTTCTACTCTCAAAAACATGGAGTTTAGTTAGATTGTTATTGCTTAATAGTATTCGACGAAAGTCATTGAAATACGGGCCATTACAGAAGCTTCTTGGGGTAATAGCTACAAGTTCGCCACCTTTTTCTAAAAGCATTATTGCGAGTGCAACGAAACAAGAATAAAGATTACCAGCCTCGACTCCGACGCTTCTTAATAATTCTCGTTCTTTGCTTTTTGCAGAAATCTTAAGGTATGGAGGATTAAGAATTGCTTTATTGAATACTAGAGTCTCTTCACCTGATTCTTTTAACTTTAATAGTGCTACTGCGTGCTCTATGAAGTCTCTGGAGTTTACCTTCGAACCGAACGAGACATTTAAACTTTGGCATCTTTCTTCGCAGACCTCCAGCGTTTCATGAAGGTTTTCAACTAATATGCTGTCTAATTCCCATGCGTTTGCTTCTATCGTATTTGGGGAAAAACTCTCCAACGCTCTCTCAATAAGTGCGCCAGTAAGAGAACCAACACCTGCACCAGCGTCCAATACTTTAATATCTCCACTGAGATCCCTAAACATATCTGCCAATAACCTCGCAGCCGCAGACGGAGTCATAAATTGACCCATCTGTCCTCGTTTAGATTCGTCCAACAACGAATTCGCTCGAATTCGGATTGAGTCTATGTGTGTGGACATTGAATCCAAGGAGTTAGTTTCTAGTGGCAAAGGTAGAGATATATTCATAATGGCTTACTGTTTAAACATACAGTGCAGTGTATGCTAAATTTCTCCGAAGGAAAACCGCAATACATCGCATTTTACTAATACAGTGGCTTAACCAATTGATTTTCAGCTTACTTAAATTTTGGGTACAAAAAACCGACTCAAAGGTCGGTTTATTGTTGCAACATCTAAAAGTGGTAACAGAGGCCGGACTTGAACCGGTGCGCTATTTCTAGGAACGGATTTTAAATCCGATGCATCTGCTACCGAGCAAACAGTAAGAGCAAAAAAGCCCCGACCATTTCTGATCAGGGCTTATTGAATAATGGTGCCTCGACCCGGGATCGAACCAGGGACACGCGGATTTTCAATCCGCTGCTCTACCAACTGAGCTATCGAGGCACATAAACTGTGCTATGTAAGCTTTATAAAAAACTTTGCAAAACTTTGCAAGCTTTATCGAAGTGCTTACTAACTTTAAAACTATTACTCTAAAAGCTTTTTTGGTAAATCTGATTGGAAGTGCTTGCACTTTTCAATCCGCTGCTCTACCAACTGAGCTATCGAGGCGAAACTCGTTTGCGATTTGGCGTTTACTGCCTGTCTCGCTGTGGGTGCGTATTAAACGGATTTCGCGCTAACAAGTCAACCGTTTTTGTCGGTTTTTTTTCGCTTTTGTGACTGTTTGCACATTGTTTACCCAAAAAAGCCTTTTTTGCCTACTTTTCAGGCGGCACGTAGCCGTCAATGGTGGGCTCAATGCCATCAAACAAATAGGCCGTCATTTTTTCTTCTAAAAACGACCTTGCATTCGGATCCATCATGTTTAGCTTATGCTCGTTAATCAGCATGGTTTGCTTTTTCTGCCATTCACCCCATGCTTCTTTTGAAATGTTGTCGTAAATGCGCTTACCAATGTCACCTGGGTAAAGTTGAAAGTCTAATCCGTCCGCCTCTTTTTGAAGGCGTTGACAAAATACTGTTCTGCTCATTTTAAAATCCTTAACCTGCTCTTCTTTCTTAACTACCTAAAGGCCATAAAAAATCACAGCACTAAAGCATATGTTCTAACTGCTGAATAATCTTTTTAGTCGGCGCGGCCAAACCAACCTCAATAGGCTGGAAAAAATCAAACCAGTGCCCTTCTTGCACCTCTTGCACCTGTTTTTGTGGAGGTGAGTTTAGCACGGCAACCACTGGGGTTATATCTAAATGAAAGTGGCTGAAGGTGTGACGAAAGGCCGTATGAGCAATCAATGTCACGTTCTGCATACCGCGTTTGAATAATGCTTGTTCCGCGCTATTTATATCTTGCGCCTCAATGAAGCCATATAACCCGCCCCATAAGCCACTTTGTGGGCGCTGCTCTAAAAAGACTTGCGTGTTAAACACAGGCACCACTAATAGGGTTTGTCGTTCAGGTATCGCTTTTTTAGGTTTTTTACCTGGGTACTGGGATTGTTTACCCTGAGCATAAGCAATACAGTCTGACTGAAGGGGGCAACTATCACATTTCGGTTTGCTCCGTGTGCAAACCATCGCGCCCAAGTCCATCATCACCTGGGTATAGTGATGACAGCGACGCTCTGGTGTATTTTTTTCTGCCACTTCCCACAGGGCGTTTTCTACATTTTTTTTACCGGGCCATCCATCAATAGCGTAGTAGCGTGCTAATACCCGTTTTACGTTGCCGTCTAATATCGCGTGCTTTTGGTGGCACGCTAACGATAACACCGCCCCTGCGGTAGAACGCCCTATTCCGGGTAGCGCCACCACATCGTCAAACCGAGTAGGAAAAATCCCACCATGCTTTTCCACTATTTGCTTGGCCGCTTTGTGTAAATTTCTCGCTCTTGCGTAATACCCTAGGCCCGTCCAATGATGAAGTACATCATCCTGCTCAGCGTGGGCTAAGTGCGAAACGGTAGGAAACGACTGCATAAACCGTTCGAAGTAAGGAATAACCGTACTCACTTGAGTTTGCTGCAACATAATTTCAGACACCCACACTTTGTACGCTGTAATGTCTTGCTGCCAGGGTAAATGTTTACGTCCGTGTTCATCAAACCACGCTAAAACCCGTGATGCGAAAGTAGAGGAAGTTGCCAATGTTGTCATGTTAACTGCACATTTTTATCATAGGGTTATAGTATACCAGCGCCTTACTCGATTTGGCTCAATGGCCGTTTAAATTTATCTGGCTCGCTATGGTATCATGGCGTACAAAGTAGATATTTTAGGATAATGTGTGAGTATTGGCCGCCCCGTTTTATTTTTGCCTGGCACCTTATGTGATGAGCGAATTTTTATGCCTATGTGGAAACACATGAACATAAACCAACGCCGGTTTGTTCCGTTGCAATGGGCCAGTAGTTTAGAAGACATGCTTGCACTTACCTCAGACAGAGTACTCAGCGATGAAAAAGTCCACGTGGTTGGGTATTCAATGGGCGGCTTTATTGCCGCCAAATGGGCCAGTTTACACGCCGAACACGTGGCGTCGTTAACCTTGATTGGTTACGATGGCTATGGTTTATCTGCCGACGAAATTGCGCGCAGAAAACAAATGGTCTCTTTGCTGAAAAACGGGACGTTTCGCTTGGATAATCCGCAATACCTTGCTCGGTTTGTTCATCCTACCCAACAACAAAACGAAGACGTCGTGGGTGTGGTTCAGGGCATGGGCGAAGACCTAGGAAAGAATACGCTGTTAGCGCATACACAAGCCACTACACCACGAGAAAACATGGTTAACACATTGGCGCAATTGGCATTGCCTACGGGCATTATTGCCGCTAAAGATGACCGTATCGCCATGTATAATCAATTGATGAAAATGGCCGACAATATTCCAACGGCAACCCGCTACACGGTTAATGATAGTGGCCATATGCTACCGCTGGAACAACCCGCCCAGTTGGCGGAACTCGTCACGTCATTCATCAGCGCTTAAAAAAACACCGGAATTATTCACGTTACCGTTGCATAAATAGCCACTAAGTGGATAATGCGCCACCATTAAATTTGGGTTAGAAAGGCATTGCAAATGAGGCAATTCAAAAGTCAGGCGGAAGCAGAAGCCGCTGGAGTATACATCAGTAAGGTAAAGAGTTTCGTCAAGCGCGAAGGGCGACTTACCAAGGCCCAAACCCGTGCAATAGAAACATACTGGCCTACCATGGGCGTAGATTATCAAGCTACCCCCATTGATCTCACCGACACTTTCGGCCGGGATGCTCCTGTAGTACTAGAAATTGGCTTCGGTATGGGTAAGTCGCTAGTGGAGATGGCGGCAGCTTCTCCCGAGAAAAACTATTTTGGCATAGAGGTTCATCGCCCCGGCGTGGGAGCATGTCTGGCCGAAGCAGGTGAGCAATCACTAACAAACCTTAGGCTTATGGAGCACGATGCCGTTGAAGTGCTAAAGAATATGATCCCCGATGGCAGTCTCAGCCGTTTGCAACTGTTCTTCCCTGATCCTTGGCATAAAAAACGTCACCACAAACGCCGCATTGTGCAAACAGAATTTGCAGAGTTGGTTCGCAGTAAACTGGCCGTGGGCGGATGCTTTCATATGGCGACGGATTGGGAACCCTATGCAGAGCATATGGCAAATGTAATGAATAATATTGACGGCTACACTAATACCGCAGCGCAGGGGGATTATGTCCCGCGTCCTGATTATCGTCCTATCACTAAGTTTGAAACACGAGGCCAAAAGTTAGGTCACGGTGTGTGGGACTTAATATACGAGCGTACTAAGTAATGATTCTTACTCCTCAAAGCCAGCTATTAGAGCGCAATATCGGCATGTTTGAGCAAGGGAAGTGGGTGATAATCAATCCCTCTGATGCGTATTTTCTCGACCAGTTAAAGCACCTGAACATAACGGTGATGCATCAATATTTTGATATCTTTTCAGAAAGTGTACGCGTAGTACCTTCGCTGACTTTTGATAGCCGAGATATTGCCAAGCAAGGCTTTGAGGTATCGCAAAAAATAGGGTCCCATGAACATATATTCACCCCTTTCCTGCGCGGAGAAAAAACACACAATCACGCACTGATTTTTTTACCTAAGGCGAAATCCCATTTTTCTATGTTACTGCGAATGGCTGCCGGCTTAGTGGGCCTAGGCGGTCAAATACATGTGGTAGGAGAAAATAAGGGTGGTATCAAAAGTGCAGCCAAGCTTATGCAGCAATTTGGTGCTACTCAAAAGGTCGATTCCGCCAGACATTGTAGCCTTATTACTACCCAAGTTGAGCACGCGCATTTAGCTTTTGAGCCCGAAGCATGGCTACAAGAAGACACGTATTGTTTACAGGATATTGAATGGCCTGTTGTGTCTATGCCTGGTGTATTCAGTCACGGTGAATTAGATAAGGGCACTGCGCTTCTGCTAGACAAACACGACACTCATTTAAGCGGTACCGTATTAGATTTCGCCTGTGGTGCTGGCGTGATAGGAAGCTATCTCAAAAAGCGCTACCCCCACGTTAACTTTCATTTTTCAGATGTGAGTGCGTTGGCCATTTACTGTACCGCGCTCACCCTTGCTAAAAATGCACAATCAGCCACCTTGTTTGCTGCAAATGGATTACAAGGCATTGAGGCAAGGGTGCAGCATATTGTGACCAACCCGCCATTTCACACGGGCGTAAAAACAGACTACACCGTCACCAAGCGGTTTATCGAAGATGCCACTAAGTTGCTCACCCAACGCGGTACGTTGCAAATGGTTGCAAATCGATTCCTTCCCTACCCAGGGTTGCTGTCTGCACACTTTTCACATGTGCTAACAACAGCACAAACTACGCAGTTTTCGCTCTATCAAGCCGCTTTGTCATAGCCCTTTTATCTAAAAAAGTGCTAACGTAGCTTAATCATGTTTAAACCGAGAACGGGTAAACCTTCTTACCCGTTTCTGTTATCTATTCATACACACTATAAAATGTGTGTGCAGGTAGCTCATAGCAACAAGAAATGAGAGGTCGCCGTGAAAATTGTTTTTGCAATATCTGAAGTAGAAGAATTGGTTAAAACCGGCGGCTTAGCCGATGTAGGAAAGGCATTACCCCTTGCCTTGCATAGTGAGGGTGAAGATGTGGCCATTGTCATGCCTTATTACAAATCTATTGCCGACACCTTTCATTTAGATACCATTTGCGACACCCAAACCCTGTTCACCGAAGGAAAGGTGTATCATTTTGATGTCAGGGCGTTAGCGTGGCACGGCATTACCGTCTATTTCGTCGACTACCCCGAATACTTCATGCGTGACGGCCTATACTCGAATGCTTACGACGCCTATGAAGACAATGGTGAACGTTTCAGCTTTTTCAGTGGTGCCGTGCTTCAAACCTTGCAGGCACTTTCGTTTACCCCTGACGTTATCCATTGCCATGATTGGCACACGGCCATGCTTCCCTATTTATTGAATCATGAGCGCTCAGGCTTTTTTGAGCAAACCAAGACTGTCTTCACTATTCATAATGCGGCGTTTCAGGGAGTACATTCCCTTGAGAAGATTCCATTTTTGCGTCACCACCCCCATATTTTCTCCCAAGTGCATGGCGGCTATATCAATATGCTGCAAACCGGCATTGAGTGTGCCAGCAAGGTGACAACCGTTAGCCCAAACTATGCAGATGAGTTGCTCACCGACTTAGGCAGCCATGGCCTTCACGAACGCTTAGTTAAACGAAAGGCCGATTTATCGGGCATATTAAATGGCTGTGACTATAGTCAATGGAACCCAGCAACAGACGCCTACCTCCCTGAAAATTACAGTGTTGATAATTTGCAACCCAAGCGGGTATGTAAAACCACCCTCCAGACGCGTTCGGGTTTACCAGAAAATGCGGGTGTGCCGCTAATCGGCATGGTTTGCCGCCTTACTGAACAAAAAGGCTTTGGTTATATTCTTCCTATCTTAGATGATCTTGTGCAGCACAACCTACAAATAGTGATTGTGGGCACCGGCGATCCTAAAGTGTGCATGGACTTAGGCGAATTTGCCCAGCAACACCCCACCCAGTTTGCTTTTATTAATGGGTTTAGTTCAGAGCATGCTCATTTAGTGGAAGCGGGTGCAGATTTCTTTTTGATGCCCTCTCAGTTTGAACCCTGTGGGTTGAATCAAATGTACAGTTTAGCCTATGGAACTGTGCCTATTGTGCGCGCTGTGGGCGGGTTAAAAGATACGGTTGTAGACCTTGATACCGGTCACGGTGCCACGGGCTTTGTGTTCGATGAACCTACCCCACGGGCATTGTTAGCCTGTATTCGTCGCGCCCTGCTGTTTTACTACGAGTGGCCAACACAATTTAAAGACATGCAGGAAAGGGGCATGAGAACCCGATTCACCTGGGAAGCGGCCGCAAAAGACTATTTACGTTTATATCTTGCGATGTTTCAAGCGTAGACATTGGCTTCGCCCCACCTGGGTGGGGATTTTCAATAGTCTCGCTTTCTTTTTATACAATTATGCGCCACTATTGATGTAAAGAGGATGTAGAAAACTTAAAAATGACGGATCGGGTAGTCAAGCTTTCAATTCGAAGCTTATTTTTATGGGCTGTAATGTCTATTGCGACAGTGTCGTTGGTAATATCAGCCGGCTTGTCAATGTATACCCAGGTTAAAAGCTACCGCCAAGAGATAGAATTAAGTATTGTTACACTGGCTAAACTTATTGGTCAAAGCTCAGCAAACTCTCTGATTGAAAACAATGCGATATACCTCGAAGAACAACTCAACAACTTAGCCTTCGCCGACCAAATCCTCAATGTCCATATTTATAAAAGTCTTGAGAGCTATCAAGCCTTAGACACTAAAGTCGTGAGTTTTGCCTCTTACAACAAAGCCGGTGAATACCTCATTGCCAGTAAAGAAAATCAACTGGCTGACTTAGCGTCATCGCCTCAATTTATCTCTGAAAATGACTTTCTCGAAGTGTCCGAACGCATTTACGATCAAAAGACTGGGGGCGTGTTAGGGTGGATATACATACGCATGTCGGCAGATAGCTTTAATAAGTTAGTAGGAGAATCGTTTTTACTGACCCTCTCTGCAATGTGTGTATTGCTGTTACTCAGCTTTTTATTGGCAGTGCGGTTTCAGCGGATGGTGACTTCGCCTATTGAACGACTGGCCGACTTTTTACAGCGTACCTCTCGTCAGCGTGATTACTCTGCACGTATTGAAAACTCTAGTATTCGTGAGTTGGATATTTTATCAGACTCGGTAAACGTTATGCTGGTACGCATTCAAGAGTACATGCAAAAGCAACGTCAAGCGGAAGAACAACACCGCAGGTTAAACGCGTCACTAGAAGAAATGGTTAATCAGCGAACCATGGCCTTAAAGAGTGCAAACCAAGAGTTAATTCAAACCTTGGAAAAGCTGCACCAGTTTCAGCGTCAAATTGTACAAAACGAAAAAATGGCGTCCCTTGGCGATATGGTGGCCGGCGTAGCCCATGAGGTAAATACCCCAATAGGTTTAGGGGTAACTGCCTCCACCATGATGCTTGATAGAATAGCGGTCATTGAAAAAGATTTCGAAAATAAGACATTGAAAGCCAGTGCGATGAAGCGCTTTTTAGAAGAAAGTAATGAAAACCTCAACATTATTTATCGCAATCTAAACCGCGCAGCAGAGTTAATTTCCAGTTTTAAACAGGTGGCTGTGGATCAATCAAGCGAAAGTAACCGAACTTTTTGCTTTGCACAGCTAGTTAATGAGATACTATTGTCTTTACAGCCTCGTTTAAAAAAATTAAAGCACAACATCAACGTAAATTGCGACCCTACCTTATGCGTTGAAACGAAAGCTGGCCCGATAAATCAAATTCTGATTAACCTGATTATGAACTCGGTTATTCATGGATTTGAAAACATAGAAAAAGGCGAAATTGATATCATCGCCGAATTGGCTACGCCGGAAAAATTCAAGTTAGTATATCGCGACAATGGAAAAGGCATTCCCGACGACATTCGAAAGCGTATTTTCGACCCTTTTGTTACCACTAAACGGGGTCAAGGCGGATCGGGTCTGGGCATGCATTTGGTCTATAATCTTGTAACCCAAGCTTTAAATGGTTCTATTACGTTAACCAGTGAAGAGGGTCAAGGTGTGGAGTTTGTGATTATTTTTCCAATTGCGAGTGCGAAAAGTGTATAAAACGTGTATAACTTTTGAACTTTTCTTGAATTTTGTTGGCTAACCCCAATACCTTAAAATTATGAATATTAAGTATTTGCTTGCAAACGCGCTTGTGGATATTAAAATTTAACCAGTAATTGCTAAAACCGATTTTAGAGAAAGAGTGTAGAGCACCATGCAGACGCCAAATGTGTTAATTGTAGAAGATGAAGTGGTAACACGAACCACACTAAAGAGTTTGTTCGAAGCAGAAGGATACAATGTATTTGAGGCTGAGAATGGTGATCAAATGCATGATTTCTTCGAAAATCACGCCATTAACTTAGTTATCATGGATATTAACCTTCCAGGTAAGAACGGGCTTATATTAGCTCGAGAGGTGAGAGATCGTAAAAACGTAGGTCTTATTTTCCTTACCGGTCGTGATAACGATGTTGATCGTATTTTGGGGCTTGAAATTGGTGCCGATGACTACCTAACAAAACCCTTCAACCCTCGCGAACTGACGATACGAGCAAGAAACCTGCTTTCTCGTACCACAAGCTCTGCAGAGGATGACGATTTACCAAGCCGCGTAAGCTTCAACGGTTGGACACTAGACGGCGACAGTCGTTCTCTTATTTCGCCGACCGGTAAAGAGTTTCGCTTACCTCGCAGTGAGTTCCGTGCCTTACACCTTTTCCTAAGTAACCCAGGTAAAATTCTTACCCGTGAGCAGCTTATTATGGAAATGACAGGCCGTGAATTACGCCCGAATGACCGTACTGTTGACGTCACCATTCGTCGAATTCGTAAGCACTTTGAGTCTGACCCTTCAGATGAAGAGTTGATTGTGACCATTCACGGTGAAGGCTACCGTTTCTGTGGCTCGGTAGACGGCTAATTAAAGCTAGCCTTCTGCACAACGCTTGTCGCGGGGGCAGAAGCAAACAAACCGAAAGCCAGTGTAAATTCAAAAAGGCCGCTGTTGTGATAACAGCGGCCTTTTTATTCGCTATGAACCCCAGAGATATAAAGCCCTACTAGGCTACAGGGCAAAAACGCAGATGATAGCGATAGTACTTATCTTCTAGCAAGTAGGGTTTATGCGTACTAGGGCTCCAAGAGTCATCCCCCCCTACGCCCATATGCGCGTGATCTACATACACATACGTACAATCTCCCGCTGCTAGGTCGCAAGTATGTTTCGCCTTATCAAGTTGCACTTGGCTGTAAGGGCTAACCGCAAAATGGAATCTTCCTTGTACCTGGCACTGATTTAATTCAAGGGTATCACTGTGACTCCTTAATCCATTATCGGTGGGGAAAATATAAGGTGTATGCATGGCATTAATATCTTGCTTATATTGCCCATAGCGCGCCGCTACGTGTCTGTCAGGGTAGTTTTCAAATGGCCCCAACCCTTTCCATACAACAGTGCCAGTCTCGTGCTGTGGTACCGCAAATTGCACGCCGATCCTCGGCATAGGGGGTAATGTATCAGCCAACGATACTTGAATGTCTACATCAAGCTCGCCTGACGGCAAGAATTGATAGCGCCAGACGCTTTTCGCTAAAACTTCACCTTGATGGCAATAATCGAATTGTGTGTGAACGGTAACCGCTAATGCGCTTTCGTTGACATCAACCGACGTACACACACGTTGCCATTCTCCTATACCCACTCTGCGCCATCTTGATTCCCACGCGTTGGGATCGGGGTTATCCACTTCACTCACGCCGATGTCGTTATCCAGTGGCGCCCTAAAAAAGTTATCTTCAATCGGTGCGCTCAGTTGCTCTTCATCGGCAACTAACCATGAAATCAACTGACCCGATTCAAGATGAAGACTAAACACACTAGTGTGTGCATTAACGGTGAGCGTTTGTTCATCAATCTTTGCCGCTAATGGTACGACAGCAGACGTCCCCTTGTCGTTCGCTTTAGTAGGGGTACAGAGTGGCCGGGGTGCTGCCCCTAACCCCGCAGTATTTTTAAGCCTAAACTGAGCCGTATCGATAACGTGACCTGCGGCTGCCCACGCGCAGGCTTTAGTCGTTTGCGTATCAACATTGAGGTGATACTGTGCGCCCGCTTTATACGTGTAGGCGGGTGTAATGGTATAGTTCGCTGTCTGCTGTGGCTTAACCTCAATAACGAAGCTCCCCTGTGCAACGCAACAACCGTCTTCCAAAAGTTGCCACACTAACGTTTCATTATCCGTGGTTCTAAACAGGTAATCGCTGGCCACTGTCAGTTCGAATGTACCGTTATCTTCCGTTAACGAAAACTGAAGGTGCTGTTGGCAGTGTTTTGCTTCATAGAGGGCTGGGTGAGCGCTTCTATCCGGGAATAGCAACCCGTTGATACAAAACTGTCTATCATTGTCGGTATCACCAAAATCACCGCCGTAAGCCCAATACTTTTCGCCACTGTCTGTGTATTTCGCTAGCCCTTGGTCAACCCAATCCCAAATAAAACCGCCTTGTAACCTTGGGTAGTCTTTAAATGCGTCCCAATAATCTGAAAAGCTGCCCAGGCTGTTGCCCATGGCATGGGCGTATTCACACAAAATAACAGGCCTATGTTCTCCGGGGAGCGACAACCATTTCTTGATGGCCCATTTGGGCACCGCATCATCTTGAACGTCGCTGTCTACTCTGGCATACATAGGCGCAATAATATCTGTGGCCGTAGTATCAGAGCCGCCCCCTTCATATTGAACCGGCCTTGAGGGGTCGAACGCTTTCGACCACCCATACATGGCATCATGGGTGGGGCCATGACCACACTCATTGCCGAGTGACCAAATAATAATACAAGGGTGATTTTTATCTCTTTCAACCATTTGCGTATAACGGGCTAAATACGCGCCGGCCCAAAGCGGATCCCTCGACAATCGCCCCATGGGATACATGCCGTGGGTCTCTATATTCGCCTCATCAACCACATATAAGCCGTATTCATCACACAGTTCATACCACCGAGGATGATTAGGGTAATGGGCGGTGCGCACTGCGTTGAAGTTATTCTGTTTAAGCAGCTTGATGTCTTCTAGCATGTCAGCTTCATTGACTGCATGCCCTCGACTTTCATGGTGTTCATGACGGTTAACGCCACGAATTAATACGGGCTCACCGTTAACGCAAAGCTGGCCTTTAATCATCTCAATGTGTCTAAAGCCAACATCATAGGCTTCCATATCCACAAGGCTGTCGCTTCTGTCTAATAGGCTTACCACCAGCCTGTACAAATTCGGCGTTTCTGCTGTCCATTTTTTGGGGCTATTTAGGTGTAGTGATTGGAAAACCACATCATCCCATCCGCCTTTTTCATCAATACGGCGATTATTGGTGTTTGCCACCTGCGGCTGAGTAACGGCAGTCGTGCCATCAAAAAGCTGCACGGCCACTTTGAAATCCTTAGGGGCGACAATGGAGGTTCTAATATCGAGGCGACCATCGCGGTAACAAGCATCTAATGAAGGGGTGGCAAATACGTCTTGAATGTAATGCTGCGGCTTACTTGCCAAATAAACATCACGGAAAATACCGCTTAACCACCACATGTCCTGATCTTCAAGGTAGCTACCATCAGACCAACGGATAACCATGGCTGTAATCTGGTTTTTTCCCTCTTTTAAGAAGGGGCATAAGTCAAACTCAGCGGGCAAACGGCTGTCTTGCGAATATCCCACGTATGATTGGTTACACCACAAGTGAAACGCGCTATTTACGCCGTCAAACACAATATGATTGCGTTGCAAAAGCATGGCTTTAGTCATTTCAAATTCAGTGCGGTAAACCCCTGTGGGATTGTCTTGTGGCACCTGCGGTGGGTTAACCTCAAAAGGATACTTTACGTTGCAATAAATGGGCTTATCGAACCCTTGCATCTGCCAATTTGATGGCACGGAGATAGGTTGCCAACGAGCTTCTTCTTCGGTGGGTAAGTGTGCAGCAATGGCATTATCTGGCACGTCGAAAGGTGAGTTGAACAACCTAAACTGCCAATCACCATTGAGCTTGCGTTTCTGAGCGCCGCTTTTGTTCAATGCATCGTCAAGGCATGTATAGCCATTGAGCGGCGCATGACCATTTACTCGATTACGCTGATATACCACGGGGTTTTGCCAATCTTGTTGAGCAACCACCTCAGCCACAGTATGCATTACAACATCCTTTCATCAATAACGTAGAATAGAATGAAATATAGCGAATTACGGCGTAATCCTTTATGCTTAAACCTCTCTTTCATTTATCCAAAACTATCAAAGTTCATGTCAGCCACAGAGTTCTATGACATTGTTAATATCGGCCAACACTGTGTAGAGCGCTTTATAGACAGCACTAACACGCCTGAAATTAAAGCTTTAGACATTGAGCTTGCCGGTTGTTCGAATTTATCAGCCCCTTATCAAGTAGGGCGCGTTAACCCGCCTAACCACACCTTGTTTTATTCGTTAAATGGCATGGGGAAAATACGCACCCCAAAAGGGGGCTTAACAGTAACACCGGGGCAATTAGCCATATTGCCAGCAAGGCAAAGTTTTGAGGTAAGCATAGAAAGTGAACGCTGGGACATCATTT
>CERS01071321.1_pt1 | contig 35873 bp, 43 predicted proteins | sample 356251 | NCBI WGS metagenome assembly CERS01 (sample SAMEA2621020, study PRJEB7988) | marine metagenome | isolation source: saline water (ENVO:00002010), including
CCGCGAGGTGGAGCAAGAAAAGGAGCCGGAAGACCAAAAGGTCAAGGTAGGTACGGAGAAGAAACAAAAGCTGTACGCATTCCCATAAGTAAGATTAAGTATATTTCTGAAGTCATTAATAAAGGACTGTATGAAGTACCAATGTATAGCAATAAGGTTGCTGCGGGTTTCCCATCCCCTGCGGATGATTACCTAGAAGACAAAATAGATTTAAACCAATACTTAGTAAAACATCCTGCCTCTACATTTTTAGTAAGAGCTTCGGGAGAATCCATGATTAATGCTGGAATTTTCCCAGATGATATCTTAGTAGTAGATAGGAGTTTAAAAGCTGAAGATGGAAAAGTTGTAATAGCTGTTGTAGATAATGAACTTACTGTAAAGAGATACAGGAAAAAAGGTAAAAAAATCTTCTTGGAGCCAGAGAATAATGCTTTTGACCCAATCGTCATTGCAGATGAAAGTGAAGCATTTGTTTGGGGTGTGGTAACAAACGTAATTCATAACCTGTAAAATAAAAGTATGGTAAATATATTAAAAAATAACTCATCAGACTTTGAAGATATAAAAGAATGGGAATATGAAGAGAACTTCTATACATTAAATACTGAATACGGAAATCTAAGAATTCATTACGTAGACGAAGGATCAAATAACGATAAGACTGTTCTTTTACTACATGGAGAGCCAGACTGGGGATACATTTATAGAAAGTTTATTAATCCACTAGTTGAAAGTGGCTTGAGAGTTGTTGTTCCTGACTTGCCTGGTTTTGGCAAGTCAGACAAACTATCTGAAAGAACGGCATATACATATGAAAAGTATGTTTCCTGGATGAATTCTTGGTTACAAGATTTAAATCTAGAAAATATAACTTTATTTGGACAAGACTGGGGTGGATTAATAGGTCTTAGACTTGTTGTTGATAATCAAGATAAATTTAGCAGTGTCGTTTTAAGTAACACCGGACTTCCAACTGGCGACTATTCTCCAGGAGAAGGATTTGAAAGTTGGAAACAATACTCTCAGACAGTTGAAAATTTTCATGCTGGGGGAATTGTAAAAGGTGGCACAATTAATGGTTTAGAACAACATGTAGTAGATGCTTATAATGCACCTTTTCCTGACGACTCATACAAAGAAGCAGCAAGACAATTCCCTATGCTTGTACCTGTAACACCTGATGATCCAAGTTCAGCAAATAACAGAAAAGCTTGGGAAGAATTAAAAAAATGGGACAAGCCGTTTTTATGTGTTTTCAGTGAGCAAGATCAGGTTTTTAGAGGTGTAGATAAAGCTTTTACTAAAGTTGTACCTGGATGCAAAGACCAGCCCCATAAAACACTTCAAGGTGGACATTTTATTCAAGAAGATAGTCCAGAGGAATGTGTTCAGGCAATATTAACAGTTATTTAGATTCTACTTTCGCTTTGCCCCAGTAGTTATATCCTAAAAACTTCTGAGTACCTGGTAGATATATATTATTTAATTCAATAAATTCAAAACCGTTATCAAATATTAATTTTTCAATATTTCTATTTGTATGACAACCACCAGCTATTTTAGGATAAAAAGAATCTGTAGTATTTTGAACAAAGGAAACATTTTTATCTGGAGATAAACCATGTTCGCTAAAAATAAATATTCCATCATTTTTTAACACTCTTTTTATTTCCTGTAAAGTTTTTTCAGGCTCAGGTATGGAACAAAGTGCATAGGTACTTACTACAGTATCTATGGAATTATTTTCAACTGATAAGTTACTTGCAGACTCAATTAAAAATTCAATATTTAAATTATATTTATCGGCTCTTTTTTTTGCTATTTGATTCAATTCTTCTGAAGGGTCAATCCCTAAAATACTTGTTACTTTTGTATTATCGTAATGTTTTAGATTTGAACCAGGACCAATTCCAATTTCAAGTACTTTACCATTGGCATTAGGAATAATTTTTTTTCGTTGATAATTAATAGGTCCTGAATTGCATGTAAAGTTAATTAATTTAGGAAGTATATTTTTTTCATAAAATTTTTTACTTATTAAACGAATTATCGGAAAAATAATAAAAAGAAATATATTTGAAAGAAACAGATAAAAATATTTCTTCAAAATGACTAATTCTTAGAAAAAGAGATCACATCTGACATCGGAATGTGGTCAATAGTTGTCTTTCCATATTTAACATCAACAACTACCCCGTTTTCATCAATAAGAAGATCTACGGGTAAACCAGTAAATGCTCCACTCATACTAGTAAAAGGATTGAATCCTTTTATGAATATAGCTTTCATGAATCTAAAAAAACCAAATATTGAACCCAGTAATACTCCAAAGCTACTTTTACCAATACTGTATTTGTCAAAATAATATCTATTCTCATCTGCAAGAATAAAAATTGAGGGGTCATGTTTAGAAGATGCTTTTTTTAGACTGTCTATATTACAATTAAATATTGCGACTGCTTGAAAATTATTGCCAAAATTGTCTTTGTTATTAATAGTTTCGTTTATTCGTAAATGACAAAAAGGACACGATGAATATCTATAAAATGAAATCATTAATTTCTGCCCTTGCACAAATTGCAAATCAAAAACAGAACCATCAATAGCAGGTAAAGATAGTTCGTTAATTACATCACCTTTTTTAATTTTCATTAATTTCCTTTATTGGAAAATTATAGAGAATAAAGTTAAAAACTACTATTTTAAAATATTAAATAATTGTGAACTAATGTCCACCTCTTGGAACTCCACCATACTTCATTCTTGTATCACCCATGTAAGCAACTCTTTCGTCAGGATTCTTAGTTTTACAGTCAATGATTTCACCAATAAAAAATGTATGGGTACCTAAATTAATTTTTTGTGTTGTTTTTAATTCAAACCATACAGTAGCATTCTCAAATACTGGTACAGTATTACTTGTTAAAATTATCGGTTCTTTATTCAAAAATCCTTCATTGTATTCTGCTGGTTTTGAAAATTTAACGAATACTTTTGTATAATCTGGTGAAAACATATTTAAGGTAAAAAACTCACTTCTATCCATTAAATTGAATGTGACACTTTTATTGTCAATTCCAACTCCAATCAGTGCCGGTTGCATGCTAACTTGAGTAATCCAGCTAGCAGTCATCCCATTAAATTCACCATCTGCATGACTTCCAATTATTCCTAAAGGGCTAGGAATTTTCCATGTTGAAACATTGATATCTTCGGCAGTTATATCACCCATTTAGAGACACTCTTTAATGAATCTAATAGTTTCAATATCTAAAGGAATAGAAATAGATAATTCTGTAACATTACAGTTCTTCCAGTCTTCTAATTTTTCCTTTATACGTTCTTTGGAACCAACTAGTGTTAAGTCATCCAAGAGATCTGGTGGAAACAGTGCTTCAGCTTCAGGTTTATTTCCATTCAAATAAAGTTCTTGTATCTGAGTTGCAATATCTTCGTAACCGTATTCACACATTAAATTGAAATAAAAGTTTTTATCTTTTGCACCCATTCCTCCAACATAGAGCGTGTAATTATTTCTTGCAGTACCTAAATAGGCTTCCCTTTCAGATTCATCACATAATTTTGCAAAAACTGGAGCTGAAATATTGAATTTACTCTTTTTATCTGGATCTCCAGATTTCTCAAACCCCTTATCAAGAAATTGATTAAAGAACTTATCACCCAAAGTTGGCGAATACATAAATGGTAGCCAACCATCTGCTATTTCTGCAGTTAGCTCAATATTCTTTGGACCAATAGCAGCTAAATAGATTGGAATATTTTTTCTTAAAGGTTCTTCTATAAGTTTTAAAGGCTTTCCCAGTCCTGATGCGTCATCGCCAGAATAAGGAAGATTATAATATTCTCCTTCAAAGGTTGTTTTTGATTCACGATTTATAATATTTCTAACTATTTGAACATATTCTCTAGTTTTTTTTAGAGGTTTGCCGTACGCTACACCGTGCCATCCTTCTACAACTTGAGGTCCAGAGACTCCTAAACCAAGTCTAAATCTTCCATTAGAAAGTTTGTCAATTGTAACTGCAGTCATGGCAGTCATAGCTGGAGAACGTCCTGGTATCTGCATTATTCCTGATCCAAGTTTTATATTTTCAGTAAAACCAGAAAAATATGATAAAGGAGTGACAGCATCATAACCATAGGCCTCAGCTGTCCAAATACATGATACGCCAATTTTGTCTAATTCTTTAAAAAGAGATTTTTCACTCGATAGATGAGGACCAAAATATCCAACATTTACACTAACTTCCATATAAATACACTACTATAAATTTATTTCAATAATTTCATCATGAGTAATTAATGCATCCATAGAAATATCATGTTTTTCATAGGGTATAAAATCAACAATATGATTTACATCTGTAACACCAAAAAGTGTAGAATATTTGAATTCCGAAAGAATCTTGTCATAAATACCACTACCTTTACCAAGACGATTACCTTTAATGTCAAAACCTAAACCAGGAACAAGGAAGATATCTACTTTGTCAACAAAGTTTAAATCTACAGGTTGATAGACACCAAACTTGTTTATTTCAAGAGGTTCTTGTAAATTACAAATTTTGAGTTGATTGTCTACAAATGCTGTAGTCGTTAATAATGATTGAGTAAGTAAGTGATTATTTATATTAATTTCTGTATTTAAAGGTATGTATGTACATACAATTTTATTTTTTATGTACGAATTTAATTTCTCTATGACATGTGATGAGTGAACTAAATTGACCAAAGAAATAGATTTTAGTTTCTTTCTTAATTCTATTTTTTCTTTCATAATTGCTGTTGTAATTGATTCTACATTACACTTACAGCATGTTGAAGAACAAATTGTTAACCTGGTTTAATTTATTAATTATGGGAATTTATACAATACCAGTTGCTTATTCCATATGGTTTGTTGGACTTTTTAATAAATTTACAAAAATTAAATATTACATAGCTCAATCATGGACTGTTCCTTGGATGTGGGCAGCTAGATCAAAAGTAACATTAATAAAAAATTTTGATTACAAGAAAAATCAGCCATATGTCGTAATATCTAATCATTTGTCTAACTTAGATCCTATGATGCAATTTAAATACTTAAAAATAAAATGGGTATTTATGGCCAAAAAAGAAGTTTACAAATTGCCTTTTTTTCGCACTGCTGCAAAATCATTTAATTTCATAAAAGTCGACAGATCTGACAAAAATGATCGTCAGAGTATCAACGAACAAGCAAAAACACTTTTTAAAAATGGATGGTCAATAATGGTGTACCCACAAGGAACAAGAGCTAAAGCTGATAACTTTTTACCATTTAAAAGTGGTGCTTTTCATATTGCTTTAGACAACAATATTCCGATTCTTCCAGTAGTCATTGCTGGCACAGGAGACATTTGGCCAAGAGGAAGCAAATTTATGAAGAGTGGTAAAGCAATTATTAACACACTGGAGCCGATAGATATTTCAAAATATTCTAAAGAGAACATAGATCAGCTTGTTCTAGAAACTCAAGAAAAAATGAATAATGTTTATAAAGAATTAACTGCCTCTATAAAATAATTTAAATTCTACAATACAAATATGGACATCATCTTAGGAGCAGTTTTAATCTTTTCTTTAAGATTAATAGATCAAACACTTGGAACATTAAGACTGCTATATGTTAATAAAGGTAAACCTGGATTGGCTGCAATATTAGGATTTGTTGAATCAGCTATTTGGGTTGTTGCTATTTCAAGAGTAATACAAGATTTAAATGACCCATTATTAATTGTTGGATATGCTTTAGGATTCGCTATGGGTACGATTGTTGGTTCCTATATAGAATCAACAATAGCAATAGGTGATGTTGTTGTTAGAATTTTTTCATCAAAGGATGCCCAAGAAGATAAACTTCCTAATGTTCTTCGAGAAGCTGGTTTTGGAGTTACGATTATTAACGGGAAGGGTATGGAAGGTGAGGTTACTATTGCTTGGTGCGTAACACCAAGGAAAAAACTAAGGACTGTATTAAAAATAGTTGAAGATGTAAGTCCTGAAGCTTATGTAACAACTGAACCAACAAGTCCTACAAAATTAACTGGAAATAGAAAGTAGTCTAAAGACCTTTTTCAAACTCATCTTCAAAAGAAACTCTTTTTCTATTAGAAGACTTGTTATTATTTTCAGTTTTTTTATCACTTCTATTATTTCTATTATTATTTCGTGGACGCGAAGGTTTTCTGTCACCTGACTTGCCTTTACTCTCCCCTACAGCATCATCCGGAATATCTAAATCTTCCACTGGAGATAAACTAACTTTTCCATTCTCAATAGAATCAACTTTTACTTTAATTTTGTCACCATTCTTTACAACAGCTTCAGTGTTATTAACTCTTTTTGTTGAATGAAATTTAGAAACATGTAATAGTCCATCTCTACCAGGTAAAATGTTTACAAAAGCACCATATGTTGCAACACTTACAACTTCTCCGTCATATTCCGCTCCAACTTCAGCTTCAGGGGGATCAATAATTAACATGACCATTTCTTTACCTGCAGCAATTGCTTCTTCTTCAGTGGAACCTAATGTTAAAATACCTTCATCATCAATTTCAACTGAACAGCCAGTTTCTTCTTCAATTTTTCTAATATTTTTACCCTTAGGTCCAATTACTTCTCCTATTTTATCTTTGGGCAATTCAATAGTTTCTAACCTAGGTGCATTACCAGATAAATTTTCAGCAGGTTCGGCAATAGTATCTTCCATTATGTCAAGAATGTGGTGTCTGGCATCCATTGCTTGATTAAGCGCACCTCTTAAAACATCGGAAGGTAACCCTTCAATCTTCATATCAAGTTGTAATGCAGTTATTACATTTCTTGTACCTGCAACTTTAAAGTCCATGTCTCCAAGTGCGTCTTCTGCTCCAAGTATGTCTGTGAGGGTAACATAAGTATCATCATTAGAAATTAATCCCATTGCAATACCAGCTACATGTTCTCTGATTGGAACACCTGCTGCCATTAATGAAAGACTGGAAGCACAAACTGAAGCTTGTGATGTTGAACCATTAGACGATATAGCTTCACTCACAACTCTAATTGTGTAAGGAAAATCAATCTTTGGTGGAATAACTGGAACTAAAGCTTTTTCTGCTAATGCTCCATGACCAATCTCTCTTCTCTTTGGACCCCTCATAGGATAAGCTTCTCCTGTTGAATAAGGTGGAAAGTTGTAATGATGCATATATCTTTTGGAGGTTACTGTATCAATAGTGTCTAACATTTGTTCTAACCTTGACATACCAAGGGTAGTCACATTGAGTACTTGAGTTTCTCCTCTTAGAAATAATGAAGAACCATGGACAGTAGGCAAAAGGTTAATCTCAGATGATATATTCCTAATGTCTGTTGGAGTACGACCATCTAATCTTGGACCACCAGTTAAAACCCTATTTCGTACAGTAGATTTAACTAAAGATTTAAAAGCCAGTTTTATTGCTTTTGTGTTATCTGTCTCGTCATCTAAAAATTTTTCAATTACCTCATCTTGTAATTCACTTTGCTTTTCACTTCTTTCAGATCTATCAGTTAACGCTGTTATAGAATCTACTTTTTCAGAATATTCATCTGTAATTTTAGCTTTAAGCTCATCAGAATAATCTTCCACTATTGGCCAATCTACAACAGGGATATCTCTTTTACTAACAAGCTCTTTTTGTGCTTCAATTAGTTTTGCAATATACTCTTTTGATAAATCTATACCATCAGCAACTATGTTTTCAGAAGGTGCTGTACTTCCATTATCAATCTTTTCAAATGCATCATCACTAGCACCAGCTTCGACCATAACAATATCGACTTCGCCTTTGCTGTTTAAACTTCCTGCAACAACCATATCAAAAACAGACTCTTCTAACTCTGTATTAGTTGCTTGTGCTATCCAAGTATCATTTATTAAAGACATTCTTACTGCACCTACTGCAGATTCGAGTGGAACGCCTGCTAGTTGTAATCCCAATGAAGCAGCATTCAGAGCTAAAATATCATATTCATTTTCATTATCTACACTTAAAACTGTTGCAATAATTTGAGTTTCACATCTAAATCCATCTTTAAATGACGGACGAAGTGGTCTATCAATTAATCTACAAGCTAGAATTGCTTTCTCTGTTTGTCTTCCTTCTCTTCTGAAAAAACCACCAGGTATTTTTCCTGCTGAATACATTCTTTCTTCTACATCAACTGTTAATGGAAAGAAATCAATTCCATCTCTTACTGATTTATTCGCTACTGTAGTTACCAATACATTGGTTTCTCCAGAAGTAACAAGAACTGAACCTGGAGCTTGTAATGCTAGTTTTCCAGTTTCAAATGCTATATCAGAATTACCAATACTTACTTTTACATTGTCTATCGACATATAACCTCTTTCGTGACCAAGGTTATTAATTGTCAGCTTTCAACAAAAGCTCTCAATTAATAACTCTAGATCAATTAATTATCTTCTTAAACCAAGCTTCTCTATAATATCACGATATCGTTGAACATCTTGATTTTGTAAATATTGAAGTAGTCTTCTTCGCTTACCAACCAACATTAAAAGACCTCTTCTAGTGTGATGATCTTTTTTGTGTGTTTTTAAATGTTCAGTCAGGTGTTCAATTCTATTACTAAGTAAAGCGACTTGTACTTCAGCAGAACCAGTATCGCTTTCTGACTTACCGTATTCTTTTATAATTTCTTGATTACTTATCATTCGAGATAATAATAGTACTTCGTAATTCTAATGTGAGATTATTTATTTTTAATTGATTTTATATCTAGTGCAATTTGAGTCTTTAATTGATCAATATTGTCAAATTTAATTTCTTCTCTGATGAACGACAGAAGTTCGACTTCTAATACTGATTCATAAATATCTTCATCAAAATCTAATATATGTACTTCGTAACTTAGATTTATATCATCTGATACTGTTGGTTTATTTCCAATATTCATTACACCTTTGTATGTTTTATCATCTTTAATTACAACTACTTCATAAACTCCAAATTTTGGTACAACTAAATTTATATCAATACTGATATTTGCCGTAGGGAAACCAATTTGATGACCCATGCGATTACCATGCATGACAGTACCTTTTAATTTATATGAATAACCTAAGTATTGATTAGCTAAATCTAAATTACCCTGATTAATAGTAGATTTTATTAATGTTGAAGATATCTTTGAGTCATTTACAACATAATCATTTAAAACGTGAACATTTGATTTACCAAAATATTTAATTAAAAAATTAACATCTCCTTCTCGATTTTTGCCAAATTTAAAATCTTTTCCAACAACTATTGATTTAGTGTTTAATTTTTTCTCTAAGATATTGCAAAAATCTTTAGGATTTAAATCTTTCACATCTTCAAAATTTAAAAATATTACACTTTCAGGATTAAATCTACTTAGAATATCAATCTTCATATCTTTGGTGGATAATAATCTGTGCATAATATCGAAGTATTTTTTTGGTACCGGGTCAAAAGTTAGTATTTGATATTTAGTACTTATAGATTTAGCCATATTAATAAGTGCTTGATGGCCTAAATGAACTCCATCAAAAGCTCCGATACAGGTTACATCTGGCTTATCGTCAACTACTGTATTTAAATTTAAGCTATCGTATACATTCATACAATAACCTTATCTGGTTTAAAATATTTTTCATTAAAAGGTTCGTACACAGCCTTAAGTTGATTATCAATAATAATTAGATGTTTATTGCTTGTTTTAAAATATCTATTCTCAAGTAGTTGGCCATTACGTATGTAATTTTCTTTGCTACTGTCTAAAACAACTGACGGTAGATCCAGTACTTCAGACCAACTAAGAGGTGAAACTTTGTCTGATGGGTTTAAATTGTCAAGATTTGTAATTTTATTTATATTTGTAGATTTTAAATCACCTACAGCAGTTCTAATTAGTTCTCCAACAATAGCTTTAGTATTTAAATATTCACCCATATCACTAACTATGCTTCTAATATACGTACCTTTAGAAACAGTTATATCAAACTCTACTGTTTCATTGTCTAGTGATATTAAATTAGTGTTATAAACTGTAATTTTTCTATTAGGAATATCAACTTCAACATTTTGTCTTGCATACTTATAAAGTCTTTTTCCATTTACTTTAATTGCTGAATAGATTGGAGGTGTTTGCATAGAATCACCAACTAAATTATTAAGAAATGCTTTAATATCTTCTTTATATTCTTCTGCTTTTATATTTTCAATTTTTTTGTAATCTGAATCAACATCTAATGTTTCTGATGTATAACCTAGTAAAGCTTTTACATAATATGTTTTATTTGTATTCCCGATATAATCAAATAATTTAGTAAAGCTATTTGTAGCAACTAACATTAATCCCTCTGCATTGGGATCGAGCGTGCCAGAATGTCCAACTTTTTTAAATTTATAAGTTTTTTTAAATTTTGTACAAAGATCTTGAGAAGTCCAAGATTTTGGTTTTTCAATTAAGTAAAAATTAGAGTTGAGATTCAATTGCTTTTTTTACTTTATCAATAACATTTTCTATGTCATGAGTTGTTGAAAATCCTGAGGCAGCTTTGTGTCCCCCACCACCAAATTCTGAAGCGATTAATTGTACATCAATATCATTTCTAGATCTTAAACTTCCTTTAAATGACTTATCTGACTGTTCCTTAAGTAACAGTGCTATGTTTGATTCTTTCACTAACCTAACTGAATCAATAAGAAAATCTAATTCGGATTCTTCAATATTATATTTTTTATAATCTTCCTGAAGAACATAAGAAACTACTAAGGAGTGTTCAGTGAACAATTCAATTCTTTTAATTATTTCACTTTGAAGTTTCATGGCGTTAAATGAAATCGAACCATAAATATTTTCACTAATTTTTGTTAATTCAGCGCCTGAATTCATAAGTTCTGCTGCAATATTAAAAACTTCTGAGTCTGTATTTGAATATTGAAATCTTCCAGTATCAGTAATTAAACCGGTCATTAAACAATTAGCTACATCTCGAGAGATTTTATAATCAAATTTTTTAATTTCTCTATATAAAACTTGAGTTGTACTTGCTGCAGTAGGATCAATAATTTGAATATCTCCAAAAGAAGGATCAATATGATGATCAACAACTACAACTTCAGTTGCTGTGTTAGCCAATGGCTCTAATTTTCCAAGTCTTTGTGGATTACCACAATCAAAAACAAATACTTTATCATATTTTTCAATAGGCTCTTGTGTAATTAAGTGCAGAGGTAAGTGATTTAAATTAGAAGGTAAATTTACATTAATATCAAAGCATACGTCAGCGTCATGATCTAGTTCGTTTAATATAATTTTAAAAGAAAGAGCAGCGCCTAATGCATCTCCATCTGGATTTACATGTCCCGTTATTAATATTGATTTATTTTCTAGATTTTTAAAAAGTTCACTCATCGGTATTAACTTTCTGTATCAATTCATTTATTCTTGTAACGTTATTTAAAGTATTATCAATTTCAAAAATTAATTTCGGAACATTTCTTGTAGTCATTTCTCTACTTAGAACTTTCTGTATTTTTGTTCTGTTTTTTTCAAGTGAATTTTTTAAACTTCCTTTATTTTCTTCTAACGTTGAAACAAAAATTATACTTTTCTTTAAATCAGGTGAAGTTGATACATGTGTTACTGTAGCTTTATTTAGTAATGGATCAGAGTTTCTTAGTAAAGCTCTCGATACAATTTGGTGAATTAGTGGATTGATTCTGTTGATTCTTCCACCTCGTTTTTGTTCGCTCATTTTAAATTATACTTCTACTTCACCAAGAATTTCTATGGTATCCCCTTCTTTAATATCTTTATAATCAGAAAGGCCGATACCACACTCTAGGCCTTCATTCACAACTTCAACATTATCTTTAAAACGCCTTAGAGAAACAATATTTCCTTCATAAATAACAACACCTTGTCGTAATAATCTTGCTTTAGCATTTAGTTCAACTTTACCTTCACTAACAATTGATCCAGCAACTACACCAACTTTTGGTGCTCTAAATGTAGTCTTAACATCAACCATGCCAATAACTACTTCCTCTGTTTTTATTGTCATTTGACCTATTACTGCTTCTGATACATCGTCCAAAAGTTCGTAAATTATACTATATGTTCTAACATCTATACCCTTACTCTGTGCCATATTACGTGCTTGACTATCCGGTCTAACGTTAAATCCAATTATTAAGGAATCAGTAGCTCCTGCTAAATCTACATCTGAAAGTACGATTCCACCAACAGCAGAATGGACAATTTGTATATTTACATCATCAGTAGATAATTTATTTACGCCATCTCTGATAGCCTCTACAGATCCATTTGTATCAGCTTTTAAAATAATATTGACGTTATTTAATTCTCCTTCTTGTAGGAGTTTCATCATATCTGACATACGAGTCTCTACGGAAAAAGATGTATCATCATGTATCTTAAGTTTGTTTTTATTATCCTCAGCTTTTGATTTGGCTAATTTTTGATTTTTTACTGCTACAAATTGGTCACCAGCAGTAGGTGATTCATCCCAACCAATAAGATCAACTGGTGAACCAGGTACAACTGTTTTTTGAATTTTATTGTTATGATCAAACATAGATTTAACCCTGCAAAATGCTTGTCCCGCATAAAGAAAATCACCTTGTTTTAAGGTACCTCTTGTAACAATAACTGTAGCTACGTTTCCTCTACCAACTTCCATTCTAGATTCAATTATGTAACCAGATGCTTCAGTCTCAAAATCTGCTTTTAATTCTTCTATTTCAGCAACTAATGCAAGTGTTTCCAATAAATCATCGATTCCTGTTCCTTTTAATGCAGAAACTTCAACTACAGGAACTTCTCCACCTAAATCTTCAGTAATTAAATCATATTTAGTTAAGTCAGCCTTAATCATGGATGGATTAGCTTCCGGAAGATCACATTTATTAATAGCAACTACAATCGGAACCTCCGCAGCTTTTGAATGATTAATAGCTTCTATTGTTTGAGGCATAACTCCATCATCTGCTGCAACAACTAGAACGACAATATCTGTTACATTTGCACCTCTTGCTCTCATTTGAGTAAAAGCTTCATGACCAGGAGTATCTATGAATGTAATGCCTGTTTCACCTGTATGAACTTTATATGCTCCAACATGTTGGGTGATTCCACCAGCTTCACCATCTGCTACTTTTTCATTCCTAATGTAATCCAGAAGGCTTGTCTTTCCATGATCAACATGGCCCATAACAGTTATTATTGGAGCTCTTAATTGTAATTTTTCTGGATCGTCTTCAAAATTTTCAAAATCAATAATATCTTCTCTGGATATGGTGACTGGTTCTATTAGATCCGCAATTAAATTATATTTCTCAAGAATTTTCTCAATGTCACTATCTTCAAGTGGGGTATCTATCGCTTTCATAATTCCAAAAGACATCAAATCTCCAACTATTTGGGTAGCATCAATATCAATGATATTACTTATCTGATTAGGGGTTGAATTTTTAGTAATTTCCACAATTGAAACCGCATCATCTTGTGATATATCATTATTATCTGTTTCCTGAGATTCAGGAATCTCATCTTTAGATTCAGATATTTCCTCAACTTTTTCAGATTCTGATTCAGATTCAGGAAATAAGGATAGTTTAACTAATTGCTCTTCTTCTTCAGTTAATCCGGATGAAGCCGTTTTAACTTCAATTCCCAATTCTTTAGCATGAAAAAGAATATCAGCAGAAGCTATATCAAGTTCTTTAGCGATTTGATGTATTCGCTTTTTGGCCATTTATTCTTCCTCTTTATTAGGGGCATCTTCTTCAACTGCAGGTTCCTCTTGTGGAGAATCCCCAAGGCCCTCAATGTCGATTTTATATCCAGTAAGTTTTGCTGCTAAACGTGCGTTTTGTCCTTCTTTGCCAATTGCTAATGAAAGCTGATTATCTTTGACAACAACTCTTGCTGTTTTCAAGTCTTCATCAATTTCAACTTCATCAATATCAGCAGGCCCTAAAGCTTCTTTTATAAATCTAACTTTGTCTTCTCTCCACTCAACAACATCTAACTTTTCTCCTCGAAGTTCATTTACTATCTGTCTGACTCTATTTCCTCTGGAACCAACACAGGCACCTTTTGGGTCTACATTTGGATCGTTTGAAAATACTGCAATTTTAGTTCTACTGCCAGGTTCTCTTGCTATTGCACGCAATTCTACAGTACCATCAGTAAGCTCAGGAACTTCAAGTTCAAGCATTCTTTGAACAAATTCAGCTTTACTTCTACTGACAATAATTGGTATACCCTTTGCATCTTCTCTAACTTCAGTGATTAATGCTTTAACTCTATTTCCTCTCTCTAGTCTTTCAAAAGGAACTCTTTCTCCAGAAGGAATTACAGCTTCAGCATCTTGTAGATCCAAAATTGTTTGATTGAAGCGTGGGTCAAATTGTGTAACAATACCTGTAATTAACTCCCCTTCTCTTCCAATGTAAGCTTCTAAAACTGTTGCCCTTTTAGCATCTCTTATCTTTGTAGTCATCATTTGTTTAAAAGACTGAGCAGCTATTCGACCAAATTCATCTTCATCCAGTTCTACCTTCCATTCTTCAATAACATTTCCTTCATTATCTAATTCTTGGGCATAAATTAATACCTCCCCAGAATCTGGATTTAATGTTACTCTTGCCTCTTCTGCAGCATTAGGGATTCTCATATATGCAGATCTAAATGCAGAAACTAGTGCTTCATACATACTTTCAACTGCAACACCTTTATCCAACGCTAATGACTCAATGGCTTGTTTACTCTCATTTCCTAATTTCATAACTATCCTTTAACTTTTTCCTTAAACTGTTTAAATTCAATTTTTGCATTTTTAATATTTATAAATTTTATTTGAAGAATTTCATCGTTAATCTTTAAAAAGATTTCATCATGTTTTACAGAATGTACTACCCCTTCATGAGAATAGATATTATTGATTGGTTCTATAGTTTTTATCTTAACTAATTCATCTAATGCCATTTCAAAATGGCGAAAAGTCTTAAGTTTTCTTTCAATTCCAGGACTTGAGACAACCATATCATAAGAACCTTTTTCTATTCCCATATTTTCTAGAAGTCTTTGGAATTGCTTATTGAGTCTAGAAGTTAAGTCTAAATTAATAGTATTCGATGAGTAAACATAAACTTCTATCTTGGAAATATCTGGAAAATCAACTAAATTAAGATCGTAAAGTTCAAGATTTTCTTCTTTTAGATACAAATCGAAGGCTTGGTAGATTTCATTTTCAGAAACCATAAAAACCTCCATTCATAAAAAAAGCGGGTTTGACACCCACTATACATAGTTATATTGTCTTATTAAATTTTACCAAACTCTGAGTATAAGTTAAAGAGATTTTATTAATATGCCTTAGAGAATATGGCTAGATTTCCTTTTTGAGAAGAATCGTTTACTGCTGTATCTGTTTCAGTTGAGTCCAGCAAATAGCACCTTAGAGTTGCTTTTGTAAGTTCTTTAATTTCGTTTTCGTCATCACTATTTTCATGCCAATAACAAGTCACAAAACCTGGTTTAGAATTTAAGGCTTCTATCAACTCATCTTTAGTACTTACGTGTATAGTGTTATCTTCTTGATATTTCTTAGAAGAATCAAGCATGTTAATTTGTATGTCTTCTAAAACAGAGTCAATTTTTTTACTGATGTCTGATATTGGGACGGAAAATTTATCGTCTGTACCATCTCTTCTTGAAAAGACAACAGAACCATTTTCAATATCTTTAGGTCCAATTTCTATTCTCAAAGGTACTCCTTTTAATTCCCATTCATTAAATTTGAAACCGGGTGACAAGTTTTCCCTATCATCAATTTTTACTCTGAACTTACTACCAATTTCATTATTTATTTCATTTACAATTTTCATCACTGGTTCTTTATGTTCTTCTTTAGGTGTTATTGGAATTAACACAACCTGACTTGGCGCAAGTTTCGGAGGAAGTTGGAGTCCTTTATCATCTCCATGTGCCATAATTATCATTCCAATTAACCTTGTGCTCACACCCCAGCTCGTTTGATAAGGGTACTTTAATTCATTATTTTCGTCAGTGAACTGAATATCAAAAGCTTTGGAAAAGTTTTGTCCTAGCTCATGAGATGTTCCTGCTTGCAAAGCTTTCATATCTTTCATCATTGCTTCAATAGAATAGGTAGTAGTAGCTCCAGCGAATCTTTCATTTGCGGATTTAATTCCTTTTACAACAGATACTCCTGCTACATTTTCTGCAAACTCTGCGTATATATCTAACATTTGTCTAGCTTCTAGTGTTGCTTCTTCTTCTGTTTTATGAGCAGTATGACCCTCTTGCCAGAGGAACTCTGATGTTCTTAAAAATAATCTAGTGCGCATCTCCCAACGTACTACATTTGCCCATTGATTAATTAACATCGGAAGGTCTCTATGGCTTTTAATCCACTTGGAAAACATATGATTAATTATTGTCTCAGAAGTTGGACGGACAACTAATGGTTCTTCCAGTTCCTTTCCGCCCGCATGTGTTACTGTTGCTAACTCTGGAGCAAAACCTTCTACGTGTTCAGCTTCTTTTTGAATAAAAGAATTTGGAATAAATAAAGGAAAATAAGCATTTTCATGACCAGTATCTTTAAATCTTTTATCTAAATAACTTTGTACACCTTCCCATAATGAATATCCATATGGTCTTATTACCATAGTTCCTTTTACTGGTGAATAGTCTGCAAGTTGTGCTTGTTGAATAATGTCTGTATACCACTGATTAAAGTCATCCGACATAGGAGTTATTTTTTCAACCATGTTTATATCTTAAAGGTTTTAATTTTCAATATCAGTATTTGTAGATATCTCAATAACTGATTTTGTTTTTTTATCAAAGTCATTAATATCGCCTTGAGAATTTATTAGATCTTTAGCATCCTGTGCAGCAATAGTTGCAGCATTTTTATCTGCAGCCGCTAATCTCGCCTCTATTCCCTCTTCAACAAGAAGGCGTCCTTCTTGAACTAAAGCTTCAACCATTTCATTTTCTTTTACTACCTTTACAACTTGACCTTTTATAAAAAGATGGCCCCTTCCTTTACCAGCGGCAATTCCTAAATCTGCAGACCTAGCTTCTCCAGGACCATTCACAACACAACCCATAACTGCAACTTGTAAAGGAAAGCCTTGTTCTTCCAAAGCAGTTTGAGCTTGACTTGCGATCTCTATTACGTCTACTTCTGCTCTTCCGCAACTGGGACATGCAATTAAATCTAAAGATTTTCTTTCTCTTAAATTAAGATACTCAAGTAACTGTCTACCATATTTTGCTTCTTCAATCGGATCAGTAGTAAGTGATAATCTTATAGTGTCACCAATACCTTCCGATAATAATGTAGATATACCTGCGATAGATTTAATTAGTCCGCCAGGTAATGGTCCTGCTTCAGTTACTCCTAAATGTAACGGATAGTCGACTTTTTCAGCAAGTAATCTATAGGAATCAATCATGGATGGCACATTTGAATGTTTTACGGAAATTTTAATATTATGAAAATTAACATCCTGAAGATACCTAGTTTCTAGTAAAGCTGATTCAACTAGTGCCTCTGGAGTAGCATCTCCATACTTATCTAATATGTCTTTGTCTAATGAACCAGCATTAACACCAATGCGTATGGGAATATCTGCATTTAAACATTCTTTTGCAACTTCTTTGATTTGCTTTTCATTTCTAATGTTTCCAGGATTAAGTCTTAATCCCTGGACTCCAGCTTCAATAGCAGCTAAAGCTAACTTGTATTGAAAATGAATATCTGCAACAACCGGGACTGGGCTTCTAGCACAGATTTTAACCAATGATTCAGCAGCTTCAATTTCATTACAGGTAACTCTTACGATGTCAGCACCATTTGATGCTATTTCATATATTTGTTCGAGAGTTTTCTCAGTATCTCTAGTTTTAGTTGTAGTCATAGATTGGACTGAGATGGGATGTTCAGAGCCAACTCCAATATTTCCAAGCATAAATTGAGTTGTTTTTCTTCTTTTTATCATAATTTTATTGGTTGCGTTATATCTAAATAGAAAGCAGTAATTCCTAAAAAGACGAAAACTATAATAACAACTGCAGCAATAGGGTAAAGTTTTTTATCTTCTACTTTTTTTCCAGTGATGCCCTCATAAAGTGCAAGCACTATTCTTCCACCATCTAGAGGCACTAGCGGAATTGAGTTAAAAACAGCTAAAAATATATTCACAAAAGCAAGTAAACTAAATAGATTGACGTAGCCACCTTCGGCAATTTGATTTCCTGCTTGTGCTAATCCTATTGGGCTCAATGGCCTTACCTCATCAGGAATGGATTCACCTGAGTACGTACCTAATAGTGTTTGTAAATTTGCAGGACTAAATAGAGTAACTATTCCCTGTATTGCTGATTTGGTCATATCTAACTCAACTAATGTTGTAGCTGGGACAGCTTCTAAGATACTTAAAGTTTGCCTTTCCAACACTGGAGATACACCAAGGTATCCATAACTTTTGTTATTTATATCTCTAGCTTCAAGTATTGTTGTAGTGATATATTTTTGGGAATTTCTTGTATATCCAATACTTACCTCTTGATTTGGATTTACTTCAATTACGCTGACTAAACTATCCCAATTATTCACACTCTTACCATTAAAAGAATAAATAACATCACCAGGTTTTAAACCGGCTATTTCGGAAGGTGCAGAATCACTCTCGCTTACAGAGGATGTTCCAATAGTGCTAATTTCTAAGGTTGGTTGTTCAATCCCATAAAAAGCAAATATAGAAAATAATATTATCCAAGCAAGTAAGAAATTAACTATGATTCCGGAAGAAGCAATATATAATTTTTTTGTCCATGTTGCAGTATGAAATAATTCATTGTTTTCATACCCCTCAGGACTTTCATTCTGATCCATACCTGGTATTTTTACATAACCACCCAATAAAAATGCTTTCAAGCCATACTCAGTTTTATTTTTTTTAAATGAAAATATTTTAGGACCAAAACCTACAAAGAATTCAGATACAGCGATTTTTGATCTTCTTGCAGATATATAATGACCTAATTCATGCAAAACTACAAAAAGAGTTAATAAAGCAATCGTTAAAATAGCATTCATATATTAATTATTACACTTATTGGATTAAATCTAAAAAATGAATAAAGAACACTAAGACAGGAAAACTTAATAATTGTGAATCAATTCTGTCTAATACCCCGCCATGACCAGGTAATAAAGAACTAGCATCTTTTATTTCAACAGATCTTTTAATTTTTGATTCAAATAAATCACCTAACGTTGCAAAAAGTATAAAAATTACAGAAAGTAATAAACTCTGAATTAACGATAATTCTAAAGTATTGCTTAACACAAAAAAATTAACAACAACACCCACAATAAGACCAGCGAGAAAACCTTCTACAGTCTTATTTGGAGATATATTACTTGCTAATTTTCTTTTTCCATATCTTCTTCCATATTCATATGCTGCTATGTCAGACAAAGATATAGAAATTAATAAAAGATAGGTAAATAATGAGCCAAAATTACTTAATATATATCCAATAGCTCCTATTCCAGAACCAAACCATACAAGAAATAAAAAAGAACTTCCAAATTTTTCATAGATGCCATACTCTACAAAAGAACCCGTATATATCACGACACCCAGTGGAAATATAAAAAAAGGTAAATAGTAATTTTCATAACCATAAAAATAAACAATTATTAATGGTGCGAGAGAAGCATATAAAAGTAAAGGATATGGAAGCATTATTCCATAATCAAAAATATCAAACCACTCTTTTGTAGCTATAAGAGCAATAATTACTAAAAGAATAAGAGCAGTTGTTTTATTTAAGAAAAATAAAGTTACAAGGGCTAGTAGACCTATACCTGTATAAACCCTTGGATTTGAAAGTAAACTGAAATTTCTATTTTGACTATCATTTTCAGGTTCTGGTTCAATATCATTATCAGGAAGTTCAATATACCCAGGCCAAAAGGTGCCGTCATTATCGGCTTGATATAATTTTCTAAACCTCAAGTAATTCATTCTGCTTCACCAAAAGTAATTCATCAACTTTATTAACAAAATTATCTGTTAATTCCTGTACTTTTGATTCTAATCGTTTAATTTCATCTGCAGAATGATCATCTTTTAATTTAGAAATTTCATCAATCCCATATCTTCTGTGGCTTCTAACAGATACTTTTGCATCTTCTGAAAATTTTGATGCAACTTTACCTAATTCTTTTCTTCTCTCTTCAGATAAGGGAGGTATTGGAATTCTTATGACTTCGCCATCATTAGCTGGATTTAATCCTATATCTGCATTCATTATAGATTTTTCTATCTCTTCCAAAGCAGATTTATCGAATGGTTGAATTACTAATAATTTAGGATCAGGAACAGAAATTGTAGCAAGTTGTTGAAGTGGGGTCTTTGTACCATAATATTCTACATTTAATTTATCAACCAATGAAGGATTTGCTCTACCAGTTCTAATTGTTGCAAAATCATCTACAAGGTGATTAATAGATGTGAGCATTTTTTCTTCTATTAGTTTTATTAGTGCTTCGGACATATTTTTATTTTATTAAAGTGCCGATTTTTTCACCAATCAAAGCACTATATATATTTTCTTTTTTTGTTCCATTGAAGACTCTTATGGGCATTTCATTTTCTTCACATAAAGTTATTGCAGTCAAGTCCATGACTTTTAATTTACTGGATACAACTTCTTTGTATGATATTTCTTCATATTTTGAAGCTGATTTATCCTTTTCTGGATCTTTATCATAAACACCATCAACTCTCGTAGATTTGAGCATTAAATTTGCGTCAATTTCTGCTGCACGTAGTGAAGCAGCTGTGTCGGTTGTAAAATATGGGTTACCAGTACCAGCAGCAAAAATAACTACTCTCCCCTTTTCCAAATGTCTAATTGCTCTTAACCGAATATATGGTTCAGCAACAGCAGTCATTGTTATTGCTGACTGCACTCTGGTTTGAGTACCATTCTTATCTAATGCATCTTTTAGAGCAACTGCATTAATTACCGTTGCAAGCATACCCATATAATCAGCATTTGCCTGAGCCATATTTTGAGCTGATTCTTGTACTCCGCGAAAGAAGTTTCCTCCACCAACTACAACTCCTATCTGAATACCCTCTTTGTTTGCATGTGTTATCTCTGAAGCAATTCTTTCAATTATATCTGGCTGAATGCCGAAGTTAGTTTCAGGATTAGCAAAGGATTCTCCAGAAAGTTTAAGTAGAACCCTACTCATTTCAACTACCTACTTCTATTCTTGAGAATGTTTTTATATATATTTTTTCACCAAGTTTTCCAGAAAGTTCTTCTATCATTATGCCAACTTTTCCTTCATAAAATTCTGGATTACAAAAAGTTTGTTCATTCAATACATAATCTTTGTAAAAAGAAGAAATTTTACCATCTACAATTTTAGAAATAACATCTTTAGGCTTACCTTCATTTTCGGATTGTTTTTGTATAATGTCTTTTTCTTCATCAATTCTGTCAGATGGAACATCTTCAATATTTAAAAATTCTGGCTTTAATGCAGCAATATGCATCGCTATTTGTTTAGCAACATTTTTAAATTCATCTGATTTAGCTACAAAATCAGTTTCACATGCTAATTCTACTAAAACACCAGAGACTGCTCTATCTTGTTGATAGTGAATATAGTCTCCTATAGTTCCCTGGTTCGCTTCTTTATCAGCACGTTTTTTTGAATCAGCTAATCCTTTTTCTCTTAAAGTTTTAACTGCTTTATCAAAATCACCATCGTTTTCAGAAAGAGCTTTTTTGGCATCCATCATGCCCGCACCAGTCATATCACGTAATTTTTTTACATCACTAGCTGAAATCGACATTAGCTATTCTCCTTATTTTCTACTTCTGCTCTTTTTCCTGATCCCTTCAAACAAGCATCGGCAATAGCTGAAGTTATTAATTCTATTGATCTGATAGCATCATCATTACCTGGGACAACAATTTCTACTCCCTCTGGGTCAACATTAGAATCAGCCAGACCTATGACAGGTATGCCTAATTTTTTAGCTTCTGTTATAGCTGTTGATTCATTCGCTAGATCAACAACAAAAAGAGCCTCGGGTAATTTATTTAAATTAACAATTCCACCTATTGATTTATTAAGTTTTTCAATTTCCCGTCTTATTTTTAATCTTTCTGATTTTGTGTATGCATTAATTTCACCAGATGATTCAAGTGCCATTAATTCTTTAAGATAAGTAACTCTTTTAATAATTGTTTTAAAGTTAGTTAGCATTCCACCCAACCACCTGAAGTTAACATAAGGCATATCTGCTCTAATTGCTTGATCTTCTATTACTTGTTGAGCTTGTGGTTTAGTTCCAACAAAAAGTACTTTTCCACTATTAGCTACAAGTTTTTGTATATAATCCTGTGATTTTTCAATTGCTTCATAGGTAATTCTTAAATCAAGAATGTGAATTCCACTTTTCGCACTATAAATATATTTGTCCATCTTTGGGTTCCATCTCTGTGTTTGATGGCCAAAATGAACTCCTGCTTCAAGCAAGTCTTTCATCGACGTCGACATAGTTTCTCCTTTGGTTATTTCATCCCATATTCCTTGCATAAGCGGTTTCCAAACTTTCGTTCACCAAGGAAACTTGTAAATATGGTGTCTAATTTCTATAAAATTCTAATATCTATTTGATATTATTCAACCCCTAGGGTGAGATTGTTTAAACTTTTCTTTAAGTTGTTTTTTTGATACGTGTGTATAAATTTGTGTGGTTGTTGGATCATTATGACCCAAAAGTTCTTGAACAACTCTTAAATCTGCTCCACCCTCTAGTAGATGAGTTGCAAAGGTATGTCTTAAACTATGTGGAAACGTACCAACTCTGAGATTTACTATTCTCCTTATCTCTCTTTCACTTAACTGACCACCTCTTATGCCTAAGAACATGTAATCATGTGATTTATTATTCGCTAACTCTATCCTTGCAACTTTAAGATAACTAGAAATAGATTTTCCAGCTCTTGCAGTTATTGGCAATACCCTTTCCTTGCTACCTTTTCCGAGTACTTTTATAGATTTATTAAGTTTGAAATTTTGAATTTTTAAATTAGCTACTTCACTTACTCTTAAGCCAGATGAATACATTAATTCTAAAATTGCTTTATCTCTAATTTCTTTGGTAGTTTGAAATGGTAATTCATCCAATAACTTATTGATATATGAAGAACTTAGGATATTTGGTAATTTTTTTTCTGATTTAAGGTTTGTTACTGTTTGAATAAGGGTTGCATCAAAGTAATCCATTTTAGATGCCCATTTTAAAAAAGTTTTAATTGAAGTGATTTTTCTATTAATTGTTGATTTAGCATAATTTTTTCTACTTAATAATTTTAAATACAATGAAAATTCACCAATATCTTGATTAATTTCCAAATATTGAAATATGTCGTATTCATAAGAAGTTACTGTGTGTGATGAATAGCCTTTAACTTTACTTAAATATGCTAAATATTCTTTAACAATTTTATCTTGGTACTTTTTATTAGTGAGATTCAAGTCTTTTTTCTAGCTTTCTTTGCAAGCCTGACAGTATAAGTGTGATGATTAAGTATAAAACAGTAAGAACTAGGTAGGTTTCAGCAAACCTAAAGGTACTGCCAGAATATAATCGTCCTCTATAAGTAAGATCTTCTACAGCTAATACAGAAAGCAGTGAGGAGTCTTTCATCATAGATATGAAATCATTACCAAGAGCGGGAAGCATGTTTCTAAATGCTTGGGGTAAAACAATATATCGCATAATTTGTCTGTCAGACAAACCCAAAGAGGCCCCACCTTCTCTTTGCCCTTGATGAACAGATTCAATACCAGCGCGAAAAACTTCTGCTATGTAAGCGCCATAAAATACAGATAAAGCAATAATTGCACGAACAAGCATGGGAACGTTGCCATTATTAATATTAAATAATTCAGCACCTCTGACAACAACAACAAATGCTATTGTAAATATTAAAATCAGAACTGGGACACCTCTTATAAATTCAATATAAGTTCTAGAGATTGTTCTAGCATATTTGTTTTTAGATATCCGACCTATTCCAGAAACAAGACCCAGAAATATAGCAACAATAAAAGAAATTAGTGTTGAAAGAAAAGTTATAGCAAGGCCTGGAAGAATAAAATTGAAAGCTTTATTATATTCAGGGTTTGAAAAAATAACATATACCATATAAGCGATAACACCACTTAATATTAATATCCACCAATTGTCAGGTTTTAATAGGTTCTTTATTTTCATTATTTTCCTATATTAAAGCAATAGGCACGGATTTCCGTGCCTATTACAAATTTAAATATAAATAAAAACTTACTTATACTTCACAGTCCTCTGGTAAATATTCCTCAGGAATGTTTTCATCACACTCTGCTATATCATCGTATGTTACAGCAAAATCTGGTGAGAAGAATTTAGCATTAATTTCTGCAAGTTTTCCGCTTGCTTCCATTGCTTCTAAACCTTGATTAACTACATCTACTAATGGGCTTCCATTAGGAAATGCGAAACCGAGTTGTTCAGAGGTTAAATCTCCTCCAACTAGTTTTACTTGGTCTTTATTAGCTCCCATATAACCTAGGCCAGCAGTTTCATCAATAATTGATGCGTCTGCGTCTCCTGAGATTACAGCTTGAATAGCAAAGTTAAAGTCATCGTATGCTTTAACTTTGTCTTCTCCTAGTTCAGAAACCGCAAACTCATAGTTTGTAGTTCCTTTTTGAGTAGCTACTGTGTAATCTCCGCTCTTAAGATCTTCAATACTTGTAATATCATCATTTCCGACTGCTACAAGTACTCTCTGAGCTAAATTGATATATCCGTTAGAGAAGTCAATAATTTCGTCTCTTTCAGCTGTTATGGTGATTCCGTCACCTGCGATCATAAACTGACCATCAGAAACTGCTTGAATCATTCCATCCCAAGCTGCTGGTACGTAAACTGGCACGAAATTCATTAATTCTGCCATATGGTTAAAGACATCATAGTCCCAACCTTTTGCTTCGCCGTCAGCTGCATCAATATAATTAAATGGCAAATACGCATTCTCAACAGCAAATGTAAACTCACATCCATCAAGATCAGGTAATCCATTTTCTCCTGTTGTAATTTCTACTTCATCACAAGGAGTTGCTGATCCGCCACCACAGGCAGCTGCAACTAATGCAAGAGCAATAATTAATAGGAGTGATTTTTTAGTGTTCACTTAGTAAACCTCCGTTTTCTTAAGTTAGAATTATTGCATAAATATACAAATATATGAATATTTATACAATTATTTTATTCATCTAATGTATTTTTAAATTGAGGTTTTCTTTTATCTAAAAAGGCAACCATACCTTCAGCAGCATCAGAATGTAAGAATCTGCTATTTTGATTATCTGTTTCATTCTGTAAAGACTGTTCAAAGGTTAAATCAAGACCATCTCTAATTTGCTGCTTAACCATACAAATTGAGATAAAACTTTGATTATTTAATTTTTCGATAAGATTATTAAACTCAACATCAATATTTTCTGTACTAGTCATTTTATAAAGTACACCTAAATTGTTTAATTCCTCTCCACTTATTTCATTTGAAGTCATCATCAATTCTTTTGCCTTTTGGATACCAATGATTCTAGGAAGAACCCAAGATCCTCCAAAGTCAACTACTAAACCTCTTCTTACAAAAACTTCTATAAATCTAGTTTCAGGAGTAGCAATAATAAAATCACTTAAGAGCATCATGTTAGAACCTGCCCCAGCAGCAATTCCATCAACAAGTGAAATTACAGGTTTTTTACAATTCCATAATCTAAGTGCGGCAGCTGAAACATCATCCATTAATGCATTAATATTTTCTCCTAATTGTGCACCGGCAGAATAATTTCCATTTACATGTTTAATGACTAGATACTTAAGATCACTTTTTTCAAATTCATCAATTTGTGTAATCAATGAACTCCAATCTTCCGAACCTATTGCATTTCGTGAACTTTCGTCATTAAATTGTATAAATTTAATATCATTTTCATTCTTATATTCAAGAACCATATTTAGAAGTTTAATACAAAATAATTTAGAATGTATGTATGGGATTTAATCCAAATAGAGAATATAAAGCTAACAAAACTGATTATGTAAATATCGTAGCTGCTTTGATACTTACAATTGCTGTTCTTATTTGGGCATTAAATTAAATGATTTTCTATGAATATCAGATAATCCATATTTAGTTATAGCCTGGCGATGTACTTTGGTACCGTAACCTTTATTATTTTCAAAATGATATTCCGCATAAGATTTTGAAATGTCAATCATGTACTCATCTCTTATAACTTTTGCAATAATGCTAGCAAGTGCAATTGCTCTGCAGTTGTCCTCTCCTCTAATTACGGAAACTGCATTATATTTTTTGATTTTAAAATGGTCGACATAAACTGAATCACCAGTTTTGTATATAGAACCTATAGATTCTTCTAATACTTTTTCATTTGCAATTTTTATACCATAAATATCAATAAATTTATTATCGTACGAAGAATAAGAATATTCGATGTCATTTTCTCTGACAATACTTAAAATTTCAGATCTTTTTTTTGGAGAAAGCTTTTTTGAATCTCTTACTTCTTTTAATAAATGGAGATGTGAATGTTTAATTTTAACTGCAGCAGCTGCTATTGGTCCAGCAAAACAGCCTCTGCCAACTTCATCAGCGCCAATTATGTATTTGTTGGGATCAGCTTCCCAAATTTTATCTTCAATCATTTAGTTTTTTATAATTATCAAAAGGAAATATAACATAAGATGCTTTTCCAATAATATTTCTTGTAGGCACAGTTCCAATATATCTCGAATCTTGGCTATTAATTCTATTATCTCCTAAAACAAAAAATTCATTTACTGGGACAGTGTATGTCTGATTCTCAAAGTAACTTGATTCTTCAATGTTTAAAACTATAAATTGCTTGCCGTTAACAAAAACTTTTCCATCTTTTTCGATGTTTACAACATCACCTCCAACACCAACTACTCTTTTTATTATTGCTGTGTTAAGTATGGAATCACTTGTGTTTAAATTCCAAACTTGAAGAGCTTGAAAATATTCTTCTAAAAAGTCCTGAGAGTACGGAATCTCAGGACTGTAAAAAATAACTATATCTCCACTTTCAATATTTATTGGAGTTAGTGCATCTTTTAAAACAAGTACCCTATCATTTATTTCTAAGGTTGGTTCCATAGAAGATGAAGGTATAAAATATATTTGAATAATAAAAGTTCTAACAAATGTGGCAGCTAAAATTGCTACAAAAATAGTTAACAGTGTTTTAATAATTTTTCGAATAATAATTTTATTTTAATTAATTAGTTACGATCTTCTTTAATTTTTGCAGATTTACCAACTCTATCTCTCAAGTAATAGAGTTTTGAACGTCTAACTTTACCTTTTCTAATTACTTCGATTGAGTCAACTATAGGAGCATGGACAGGAAAGATTCTTTCAACACCAACTCCAAAAGAGAGTTTTCTTACGGTAATTGATTTATTAACGCCAACACCATTAACAGCAATTATCACACCTTCAAAGGTTTGAATTCTTTCTCTATTTCCTTCTGAAACTTTAACATTAACTTTGACAGTGTCTCCTGATTTAAATGAAGGTAACTCATCTTTAATGTACGATTTTTCAATGTTTTTTATTAAATCCATATTCACTCCAAGGAAGAATTATATAAGTAAATACAGTTTATATGTCTTTTAAATTATTCTTTTTCCAATTGTCTATTTCTTTGTGATTTCCTGAGAGAAGTACGTCTGGTACTTTATTGTCTTTATAGGTTTCTGGACGTGTATATACGGGAAAATCTTTTTGATTATTAACAAAAGTTTCATTAGTTAATGATTCAGGATTACCTAATACATTAGGAATTCTTCTTAAAATAGCTTCTAAAAGATACAATGCAGGAATTTCACCTCCAGAAACAACGGAATGACCTATTGATATCTCATAATCGGAATGCATATCAATTACTCGCTGGTCAAAACCTTCATACCTACCACAAATTAAATTAAGGGAATCATATTTAAGAAGCTCTTGTATTAAATCTTCGTTTAATTGTTGTCCAGAAGGTGTTAGAAAAACATTTTTTTTAGCTTCATTTTGTAAAATTGCATTATCCAAAGGCTCTGGCATTAAAACCATACCAGGCCCTCCCCCATAAGGTGAGTCATCTACTTGCTTGTATTCCCCTATTCCAAAATTACGAAGGTTAACAGTAGAAATTTCGATTAAATTATTTTTTAGAGCTTGATTGATTATTCCAACCTTTTTCCATTCCTCAATCAAATCAGGAAAAAGTGTAATAACTTGATATTTATTCATTTTTAGTATGAGCTTTTTCCATTTTTTTAAAATCTGTATACAACGTATTTCTTAACATGGGTATTTTATTTTCGTTTGATATTATTTCAATAAACTGATTTTGAGTTGTTTCTTGACCGTGATCCGCACCTGAAGCACGACTAATATTTTCATTTATTAATGTTCCCCCAAGGTCATTGACTCCTGCATGTAAAAGTTTTCCTGCACCATCATGTCCTAACTTAACCCAACTTGCTTGTATATTATCAATGCTGTTAAGAAAAAATATTCTTGCGAGGGCATGAATAAGGACTACTTCATCCCATGTGGGTCCAGGCATGCTTTTACCCTGCAAGTATATTGGTGAACCCATATGTACAAAAGGAAGAGGAACAACCTCTGTAAAACCTCCTGTAGTTGATTGGATATCCCTTATTAATTTAAAATGATTCACCCATGATTGAACATCATCAATATGTCCAAACATAATTGTTGCAGTAGATTTAATTCCTAAACTGTGAGCAACTTCCATAACGTAAGCCCATTGAGAAGAGGTTATTTTATCTGGACATAAATATCGCCTAACCCTGTCGTCGAGTATTTCAGCTGCAGTGCCAGGAAGCGTATTTAAACCTGCATCCCTAAGCATTTCCAAGTATTCCTCTACTGGAGTATTAATAGTTTCAGCACCTTGCCATATTTCTAAAGGGGTAAATCCATGTATATGTAAATCGGGTACTGCATTTTTTATTTCCTGAATCATAGACATATAAAATTCGCCAGTATATTCGGGATGAATACCACCCTGAAGGCAAACCTCAGAAGCACCCATTTCATATGCTTCTACTGACCTGTCAACAATCTCTGGAATATCAATAGAGTAAGGTTTCTCTTTCAAATTTAAACTATTAGGCCCTTTTGAGAATCCACAAAACCCACATTTGTAATAACATTGATTTGTGTAGTTAATATTTCTATTCTTAACAAAACTTACTTTATTTCCATTCTTTTCAAGGTTTAACTTATTGGCGACTTCAACAATATCATTTAATTTTGTACCAGATGTTTTAAATAACTTAAATAAATCATCTTCGCTGATCGGCTCTGAATTGTTAATTTTTTGAATAATTTCATCAAATACTTCATCTTGAAATTGAGAAATATTATTATGTTCAAAATTATCTAATTTATGTAAAGGAAGACCACTACCAGGAGACCATTCAGTTTTTACTCGCCTATAACCTCTTACATCTTTTGCATTAAGGTACCGAAAATATCTTTTTGAATCAAACAACTCTCTGGCTTCATCAATAGAAAAAAGAGGTGATAAGACAGTTCTCTCGTAATAATTAAAACCAATGTGATTTTGGAGTTCTAATATTTGCTCTGAACTCCAATCTCTTAGTAGAAGGTCGTCTATTCCCTTATTAGATAGCAATAAAGCTTCTTCTGTCGAATCAGCATAACTACTAATTAAAAATTCATTTTTAGTTTTAATTGATTTAAAAAAAGCTATATCACTAACATTATTTATTAAAACAAAACCAGGATTTAGTCTATCAATGACTTCAAGAGCAATTTCACGAGATCCTGAATGTTTATATATAAGCCTTTTACTCTCTGAGGTTTTATACGTTTTCCAGTTATTTTCATTAACTATCCACATATCACTATCAATCTCAATATTTTTAGATATAGTTTGAAACTCTTTACTATGAATTAATTCAATATCAACAGAGGTGTCTTCTTTGATTAAGAATGCTGATGTTCCTTCATTTTTTCTCGAGTTTAAATATATTTCATTGTCATTATCACAAGGTCGTATTCGCAAGTATGAAATATTTTTACTCATTATTTTCTCTCGGGTAACCGTCAGTATCAATAATATTATTAATTTTTTCAAACATTGCTTCATTTAACCATTCTTTTTCAATAAATCGAGGATAAACGGGAAGCCTTTTTTTTAATATTTGATTTGAATTTATAACTTCAGTATTTAATTTTTCTAAATCAGGCCATAAATGATCTGGATTAACCCAGTCAATAGTTAAAGGTGAAATGCCTCCTAAATCATTTATTCCACTTTTTAAAAATAAAGTTATATCTGGAGAAAGATTTGGTGGAACCTGGATTGAAATATGACCAGGAACAAAAATTCTAGTTGTAGCAATAATTCTCAAATACAAATCATTCGTTACTTCAGCATTGTTTCTCATCAATGTATTAAGTTTTGCTCTAAAATTCTGCAAAATTATTTCTTGAATAGCTGGATTATTTTTTGATAGATTGATTATTTGCTCAATATCATTTATTAACTCATCTTTAGTTTCGGTTAGTCCTAATAGTAAACCTGTGGTCATCGGGTATTTAACTTCTAGAGCATTGTTTAATGTTTCTAATCTTAAGTCAACATACTTAGTTGTTGTTTTATAATGCGGTTTTCCTTTTGAGTAAATATCTTTTGAGAAACTTTCAATCATTATGCCACCCGAAGGTGAGTGGAGTTTCAAATCGGTGATTTCCTGCTTAGACATCAATCCTGGGTTAGCATGTGGAAGAATGTTATAAGTTTTATTAACTTCCTTCATGCAATTAATTAAATACTGGTGAGTTGATTCATAACCTAAATCATTTAGCTGATCTTTTGCAGCTTTCCACTTTATCTCCGGTTTGTCACCTAGAGTAAAAAGAGCCTCGTAGCAACCTACAGCATCTCCAGCTTTAGCAATACTCAACACATCATTTATTGATAGGTATTCACCACCATCATTAGGAGATTTTACAAATGTACAATAAGCACATTTGTCTCTACACATAGTTGTTAGGGGAATAAATACTTTAGGACTATAAGTTATAGGTTTACCGAAATGTTCTATTTTTTTCTGATGTGACTCTTCAATTAATTCACTTGTAGGAATATCGCCAAATATAAAATCATTGATATTTTTGGTTATATTTATCATAAACTACTTTTTTAAGCTATATTATTACTTGATTGTAACAAGATGTTACAAAAATAATTATTAGGAAAATAAATGACAAAAGTTTCACTCTTAGGATTTGGAAGAATAGGTAGAGATTTATTTAGACAATCTATTTCCAATGAGCATATAAACATAATTTCAATTTCAGACACAGCTGACAAGAAAAATCTTATCTATCTTCTTAAGTATGACTCTATATATGGAAAGCTTGACGCAACAATTGAAGAATCTGAAAATGGAATCATTGTTAATGGAAAAGAAATTCTCTTCAATAATTGGAAAGATTCAACAGAAGCAGATTGGAAATCTTTAAATACTGATGTAGTAATTCTTGCTACTGGTAAACCCCAAATGATTGATGAAATTAATGGACACATCAATAAAGGTTGTAAAAAAGTCTTAATAGCTTCTACACCGATGGAATTTGGTGATGTACAAATATATATTCCTGGTGCAAATGATGATAAAGTTGACTTCACGCAGAATTCCTTTTCGTTAGGGTCAAATACTGCAAATGCAGTCTCACCAATTTTGAAACATCTAGACGAAAAAGTTGGAATTAAGCGTGCGTTCTTAACAACAGTACATGGATACTCAAACTCTAATAGACTGGCAGATGTTGCTGGAGAAGGATTTAGATTAAATAGAGCTGCTGGAGAAAATATCATACCCAGTATTACTAAATCTTCTGATGTAATAGTTGAGGTACTTCCAGAATTTAAAAATAAAGTCGCTTCATCATCAATGACAGTTCCCGTACCTGATGGAAGTACTGTTGATTTAACCATTGACTTAGAAAAAGAAACATCTATTGAAGAAATAAATGGACTCATAGAGGATATGTCTAAAAATATTTTGAAAAACATAATAGGTATTACTTATGATCCTATAGTTTCTTCCGATGTAGTCAGAAGCACACTTTCCGGTCTAGTAGATGGTCTTGCCACAATGGGCATTAATAATAAAAAAATTAAATTAATTATTTGGTTTGATAATGGATGGGGATATGCAGCACGAATTATTGATACACTAAAAAAATTGGATATGGAGTAAATATGGGAAATATTGCAATTAATGGATTCGGTAGAATTGGGAGATCAATTCTAAGAATTATAATTGAAAACAATTCGCCATTTAATGTTGTAGCCATTAATGATTTAGGAAACTATGAAAATTTAGCTTATTTACTAAAGCATGATTCAGTAATGGGTGTTTTAGATGCAGATGTGTCAGTAGAAGGTAATAAATTAAAAGTAAATGAACGAACTATTGAACTTGTTTCAATAAAAGATCCTAAAGATTTGCCATGGAAAGAGCATAATGTCGACGTAGTCATTGAATCTACTGGAATTTTTAGAGACAATGAATCACTCAATAAGCATATTGAAGCTGGAGCAAAAAAAGTTCTACTTACTGTACCACCCAAAGATGAAATAGATGCAACAATCGTTCTGGGAGTAAATAATAACGACTTAAATGATGATGATAAAATCGTTTCAAATGCTTCATGTACTACAAATTGCCTAGCGCCTATTGCTAAAGTTCTTAATGATAATTTTGGAATTAAATCAGGATTGATGACTACTATTCATGCCTACACCAATGATCAAGCCCTAGCTGAAACAACACACAGCGATTTCAGAAGAGGAAGGAGTGCTACACAAAATATTATCCCAACTTCTACTGGAGCAGCTAAAGCAGTAGGTATGGTACTACCTGAATTAAATGGAAAACTTGATGGTATGGCAATGAGAGTTCCTGTTCCTGATGGTAGTGTTGTTGATTTAGTTGTTGAACTTGAGAAAAACGTAACTATTGAAGAAGTAAATAGTGCGATTAAAAAAGCGTCTGAGGGTGAGCTAAAAGGTATCTTGGAGTATTCAGAAATTCCACTTGTATCAACCGACATTCTTAATAATCCACACTCAAGCATATATGATGCATCTTCAACTCAGCTTTTGGATAACAATCATTTAAAAGTTGTATGCTGGTATGACAATGAGTGGGGTTACTCTAATAGAGTGGTTGATTTAATAAAGGAGCTACTCTAAAAAATGAATGAAGAATTGCCCTTACCCCCTAAAGCCATAGGGAACTATGTTACGTACAAAAAATCTGGGAATCTTATATTCACTTCAGGACATGTTCCAATTAGTGATAACAAGAAATATATTGGTAAAGTACCAAATGATATAACCATAGATGATGCTTATTTAGCTGCAGCTTTATGCGCTGAACTGACAATATCAACTTTGAAAGCAAATACTGATATTAATAAACTTCAACCCTTAAATGTTGTTGGGTTTGTTAATGCTGATGAAACTTTTGAAGATCATGCAAAGGTCTTAAATGGTTTTACAGATACATTAACAAATTATTTTACAGAAAAAGCAACAAGATCAGCGGTAGGTGTTAAAAGTTTACCTCTAAATGTATGTGTAGAAGTTCAGTGTATATTTAGCTATGAATAAGTTAATTGGAATTTCAACTGGCATTAAAAATGTTGATATGGCTCCAGGTAATATTCCATGTGTAGTTATTAACAATGATTTTGTTAATTTGTGTAATAGTTATGGAAGTACAGCTGTAATAATTGGACCTCAAAGTAATTTAAATAATATTGATATTTCAAACTTTGATGGCCTTATTGTATCTGGTGGTGGTGATATAAATCCAAATATGTATGGACAAGACGTAGAAGATAAGACATCAAGAATTTCTGACAACAGAGATTCTACTGAATTAAAACTTTTTAAATCTGCTGAAAAAAACATGATTAAAACTCTTGCTATTTGTAGAGGTAATCAATTACTGAATGTTTATAAAGAAGGCACACTATATCAAGATTTATATGATTCAGGATTTACAGAGATAAATCATGATAAACCTTTCGAGGATGCAAGATCACACATTCATGATATTCATATCGATAAAGACTCTAAATTGTATTCTTTAGTTGAAGAAGAGAAAATAAGCGTTAATTCGATTCATCATCAAGGGATAAACACACTTGGTAAAGATTTGAAGATAACTGCTAAATCACCTGATGGAGTGATAGAGGGAATTGAAACAACTAATGACTGGGAAGCAATAGGAATTCAATGGCATCCTGAAAATATGGTAGAAGACAAATATAGTAAATTAATTTTTGAATGGTTGTGTAGCTAATTCATCATTAATAAGTTCTAAATTTCCATTTTTATATATAAAAAAGTTTTCATTATAAGGGATTGGAAAATCATCAATACCTTTAATATTACAAAAAATCATTTTATTCAAATATTGAAAACTGGTTAGAACTTTACCATCAGGAGTAACCTCTGAATCTTTAAAAAATCCAGGCCATGGAAGGTTATTTATATTTATAAATTTGTTAATTAATTTTTTAGAAAGATATACATCTGAATCTCGTAAATTTTCTATGGATTCAATAGAATCAAAATCTACGAATTTTATTAAGTTTCTATTTTTTAGATGATTTTTAAACTTATCAACGATCAAGTATTCATTTCCTACTCTTAATTCAATATTGTTTAAATTTTGATTTCTAAAAAAAATTTCGATATTTATATATTGAAATCCCTTTAGAGAATGGGGTTTTCCTAATTTGCCAATATAAAAGAGATTATTATTAGTCAATAAATTCGACGCTAGATTGTAGTCCTTCTTCATCTGCAGCGGCTTGAGCTACAGTGCGAATTGCTCTTGCTACTCTTCCACGCTTGCCAATGACTCTACCCATGTCGTTAGGTGAAGTTCTAACCTCAATTGATACATTTTCATCATCAGAATCTGCAATATCTACTTTTACAGATTTAGGATCTTCTACAATCTGAGAAACTATGTATTCAACGACATTCTTTACTATAGAACCTGAAGCCATGATTACTCTTCTTCCTTTTCTGATGAATCCTCATTTGTAGCTTCACTTTCAGAAGTGTTAGATGCTTCCTGCTTTTTTATATTTGCTTTTGAACTACTTTTAATTTTTTCTTCAGGTGCAGTGGGTATAGATACGACTTCGCCTTTTGAAGATCTCCATTGAGCCCAAGCTCCTGATATTTCTAGTAACTTTTGAGCTCGTTCAGATGGCTGTGCACCTTTATCAAGCCAAGATACAGCTTTTTCAACATTTATTTCAACTTTTGAAGGATTGTGATGTGGATCATAGTAACCCAAATCTTCAATGAAACGTCCATCTCTTGGAGATCGAGAATCCGCGACTACAACTCTGTAAGTTCTATTTTTTTTCTTACCTCTTTGTGCAAGTCTTATTTTTACAGGCATTTATTTCCTTTATTTAAATAGCAATACATAATATTACATGATGTAAAACAT